>Ga0182027_10006481_pt1 | contig 17490 bp, 18 predicted proteins | sample 712E1DmetaG_FD_121300 | JGI IMG/M metagenome (GOLD analysis project Ga0182027, IMG submission 121300) | Permafrost microbial communities from Stordalen Mire, Sweden - 712E1D metaG (Illumina Assembly) | ecosystem: Environmental > Terrestrial > Soil > Wetlands > Permafrost | place: Sweden... | reverse complement strand
CGCCGAGATTCCAACGACAGCCAACGGCGGCATTTCAGCGGATGGCCTGACCATCACCTGGAAGCTGAAGCCAAACCTAAAGTGGTCCGATGGCCAGCCGCTTACTTCGAAGGACGTGCTCTTCACCTGGCAGTCCCAGCTGGATCCCAAGAATGCCCCCATCAGCACCGCTGGTTTCAAGCAGATCACAAGCATCGATACGCCTGATGATCTTACAGCTGTGCTGCACTACGCAGCGCTTTACCCTGCCTGGCAGCTTACCTTTGCAGTGGGCGCACAGGGCATCAGCGGCGGGCTTCTGCCTGCTCATATCCTGCAGGGCAAAACAGGTTTGGAGAAGGATCCCGAGATCCACAAGCCGACGGTCGCAGCAGGCCCCTTCATGATCAAGGACTGGGTGGCAGGCGATCATATGTCCCTGGTTCCCAATCCCAATTGGTATGGCGATAAACCCAAGCTCAGTGAAATCGATATCAAGTTCGTGCCTGATCCCGAGACCGCCCTGGCTGCTCTTAAGACCGGCGATGTGGACATGAACCCAGATTTCGCCGAATCCGATATCCCCACAATTTCGGCCCTGGAACCCAAAGTGCACCTGCGCGTGGATACTACACCCAGCTTCGAGCACCTGTTCTTCAACCTGGGCGTCACCAACAGCACCATCAAGGATGCCAGCGGCAAGGTGATCGGCAACAGTGATGTGGCCGGCTTCTGTCCGTTCCAGGATGTCAACGTCCGCAAGGCCTTCATGCTGGCCACCGACCGCGATACTATTGCCAAGACCCTGCTATATGGGAAAGTCACGGTGCCTGCGTCCCTGTGGCCAAACACCCCCTGGTATAACACCAGCCTGACCCCGTATCCCTATGATGCAGCTCAGGCTAATACCCTGTTGGACACGGCCGGTTATCCCAAGGGTTCAGACGGCATCCGCGCCGGTACCTGCAATGGCAACCCGGTCAAATTCTCGCTCGGTGTTGAGACCACCAATAAACAGGTGCGCATTGACACGATGAACGCGCTAGCCGATATGTACAAACAGATCGGCGTCGAGCTCAAGCCGAATCCCCTCCCCTCTGGAACGTTCTTCGGCTCCTATAGTGAGGGCGCTGATATGATGCTTGGCAAGTTCGACCTGGCCATCTACACCACGGGCTTTTACCCGGATCCTGACCCGCTTGACGGCTTCGATTGCTCGGGCGTGCCCAGCAAGGATAACCAAAATGGCCAGAATAACGCCTATCATTACTGCGATCAGACCGGCCAGATGGAAAAGCTGATCGACGCTACCCGGGCCTCGGTCGACCCCGCAGTCCGAAAGACTGCCTTCGATGCAGTCCAGAAGTACCAGTACGACAACGTGCTGTTCATCCCGCTGTATGCACGCGCTAATGTGTCTGCGTATACGGATCGTTTCATCTTCCCGAAGACCTCTGCTTATTGCTACTTTGCCTGCCCCAGTACTGTGGTGCAGTGGGATGTGAAGTAAGTTAACCCACTAGATATTCTTCAGCCTGCAAGGACGAACAGTCCTTGCAGGCTGAGGGGCGGATTGCCCTCTTTATGAAGATCGAAGGATATTCGATTTTTTGGTATGCGGATGCGCGAGCACACACATACCAAAAAACCGAAACGTTTTAAACGAAGTAATATGGTCCGGCTGATATCGTTATAATGAGAGAAAGGAGCAAGCGATGTGGTCTTACCTGGTACGCAGACTTGCACAAGCTTTTTTAATCCTGTTGATCATCACAATGCTGTGTTTCACACTGACACGGCTTTCCTCGGACCCGATGGCGGAATATGCCAATAAACCAGGCATGACGGAGGCCGACCGGCAGGCTATGCGTGAACGCCTGGGTCTGGATCAGCCTCTTCCCATTCAGTATGTTAAATGGCTTGGCTTGGCCTTGCAAGGGGACCTGGGCAGCTCATTTTTCTCCCACCAGCCGGTGCTATTAATGATCCAGCAGCGCCTGCCGATGACCCTGATCCTTATGGTGACAGCGGAGATCTTCATTATCATCATCGCGCTTATTTTAGGTCTGGTATCGGCGCTTAAACAATACTCGTTTACCGACAACCTGATTACCTCTTTCTCGTTTATTGGCTTCTCCATGCCTATTTTCTTTATCGCCCTCGGCAGCATAGAGATCTTTGCAGTTCAGTTCAAGGCCTGGGGATTGCCCTATCTGCCTACCGGGGCCGATATCTGGGATCCATCAGACCCGCTGGCCCTGGCTCGCCATCTTATTTTGCCGGTTTTCTGCCTGGTCGCCATCCAGACGGCCGGGTACTCACGTTACCTGCGCACCAGTATATTGGAAGTGCTGGGCATGGATTACGTTCGTACGGCGCATGCCAAGGGTTTAAGCAACCGCACGGTGCTTTTCAAGCATGCCTTGCGCAATGCCATTCTGCCCTTTGTGACCATCGTAGGTCTCGATATTCCTTTCCTACTAGGCGGTGCGCTGGTCACCGAGTCGATCTTCGCCTGGCCCGGCATGGGGCGCTTATTCTGGGAATATGCCCAGCGTGGAGATTACCCGGTTGTGCTCGGAGTGCTTCTCTTGACCTCCAGCGCAGTGGTGTTCTTTACAATTGTTGTCGATCTAGCCTATACCATTATTGATCCTCGCATCCGTTTGGGCTAGGAAAACATGAGGAAGTTCCCTAGGAGTTAACATGGCTATTAATCCAACTATTAGTGAGCCATCTATTTCTGCTGTTGACTTTGTAAAGGAAGAAAGCAGGGAGATGTTAACGCCAGGCCAGCTGGTATGGCGTCGATTCCGCAAACATCGTATGGCATTGATCGGTGCCGTAGGTGTCGTTTTATTGGTGTTATTCATTGTCATTGGCTCGATCATCGTACCGGAAAGCAGCGCCAACTCAGGTAATTTGCTTGTTCGTTTAAGTTCGCCCATGGCAGGACATCCTTTTGGCACCGACAGCACCGGTCGGGATGTCTTCTATCGCATCATCTATGGCGGGCAGATCTCGCTTTTCATCGGCCTTCTGGCCGTAGCTTTGGAAGTCACTTTGGGTACCGTTATCGGTGCTACAGCCGCCTATTTCGGAGGCTGGATCGATGCGATCTTGATGCGCATCACCGAGGCCATGCTGGCTATTCCCTCCCTGTTCCTACTCATCGTTCTTGCAAAATTTCTCGGCAAAGATATACCGACCATTAATATTCTGGGCCGTACCTTCAGCGGGAGCGTGGGCATTGTCATTCTGGTCATCGGCCTGACCTCCTGGATGTTTCTGGCAAGAATTGTGCGTGCCAATGTTCTTTCATTGAAGGAAATGGATTACATCTCAGCTTCCAAGGCGCTTGGAGCTAATTCTCCGCGGATCTTCTTCAATCATTTGGTGCCTAATACAACGGGTCCCATCATCGTAGCTGCCACGCTGGGTTTGGCCAATGCCATTCTCACCGAGGCCTATGTATCCTTCCTTGGGCTGGGCGTCCAGCCTCCTACCGCTACCTGGGGCAATATGATGGATCAAGCCCAGTCGTTCCTGTTACGAGGCGTTTGGTGGATGTGGGTCTTCCCGAGCATGTTCATTGTCTTCACGATATTGTGCATTAACCTGATGGGTGACGGTTTGAGAGACGCCTTCGACCCTCGTAGCTCAAGACATCTGTAAACCCGGAAACAAAACGGACGGGCATATGCCCGTCCGTTTGCTTTTAATTTGTATGCTTGATAATTACTCGATATACCCTGTTGTCCATCTGGCATTACCCCCAAAGGGACAAAGCGGAAGGGATCGGCCTACCTTAAACATCATATTACGGGGCAATGGGATGGAAAATTCCGATCATCGCCAGCGCACCGAATAGAAGGATGACCGCCGCGACACCGGTCAGGACTTCGCGCGGCTCCCTTGTATCGGCCAGATGCAATGCCGGGTAAATCCCCTCTACTTCAAAGCGAGGACCTGCGAACAGGGCAAAGATCAGCCCTCCCAGCAAACCACCGATGTGGCCCCAAATGTCGATACCCGGTGTAAGATCGAGAAACAAGTTAATGGCCACGATAAAAACGATGTTGCCAATGGCTCGACCGAACTGATTTCCGAACATCTTTCGGTTCTGATATAGAAAGATACCCTCCGCGCCTATCAAACCGAAGATGGCTGTGGAAGCGCCGACCGAATATCCGCTTGAAAGCAGGAAGGATAACACGTTGCCTGTAAATGCGCATAACACATACAGAGTCAAGAATCGCCAGTGTCCGAAATTGCGTTCCAACCCGATACCAAACACAACCAGTGCGTACATGTTAAATAGAATATGGGGAATAGAGGCGTGTAAAAGTGCAGGCGTCAGTAAACGCCATAACTCGCCAGCGCGGATGAATTCATTAATGCGTGCACCGTATGCTTCAAGCCAGTCTATTTGAGAGACGGCATTTGCATACCCAAAAAAGTACACGCTGGCTACCTGGAGCAGATACATCACTGTTGTCACGCCGACAATGGAATACGTGACATAAGGGACAGAAGAAGGCATTGAGATGCGCACCGATTGGGGCGGCGCGGCAGGCTGAGGCTCGGAGGAAGTGGTGGGGTATTGATTCACAATTCAACCTTTCTTTGGAGTACGCGGTGATGTTCGGCCTCGATGATGCCGCGGACGACGTCCACAGTATGGTCGAGCTGAAAATCATGATTGACGATCACATAATCAAATGCTTCGAGGCGTTTGAGTTCTTTACGGGCTGTCGCTATACGGATGGCAAGCGAGTTGGTTGTTTCGGTCTGGCGTTCCTGCAAACGACGGACAAGTTCGTCTTCGCTCTCGGTAGTGATAAAAATCAGCAAGGCCTCCGGAGCCAATTTGCGAACGGTTTCTGCCCCTTGCACATCGAGGCGCATGACCACATCCCGGCCGCTAGCGAGCGCCTCACGCACCTGTGCCTTGGGAATGCCTTTATAGTCACCATAGACAATCGCATACTCGATTAGTTCGTTCTGCTCGATCATGCGGGCGAATTCATCTTCGGAGACGAACCAATAATCCCTGCCGTGGGTTTCGTTCGATCGTTTTGGACGGGTGGTGGCTGTGACCACAAAATGGAATGGCAGACCGCGCTCCTGCATCCGCTGGACGACCGTGTCCTTGCCGGCGCCGGAGGGACCTGAAATGACGATCAGGAGAGGCTGTGGATGGTGAAAATCAAAATCGGGATCGGCAGGCATGTCTTTATTTTACTTGAAACCTTTCATGAAGATTGATAGAATTTGAATATGCCCACCTATGATTTCACCTGCCTTAATTGTCAGCAGCGCTTTGATGTCTACATGAGTTACAGCGAATATGGCTCCAAGCCTGTGAATTGCATCCACTGCGGCAGCGGGAACGTGCGGCGGCGAATGACAAAGGTGCGGATCGCCAAATCTGAAGACAGCCGCATGGAAAGCATGATGGATGAATCTGCATTGGCAGGCATGGAGAATGATCCCAAGGCTCTCGGCCAGATGATGAAAAAAATGGGAAAAGAAATGGGCGAAGAAGTGCCGCCCGAGTTCGACGATGTGGTGGATCGCCTGGAAGCGGGCCAATCTCCGGAAGAGATCGAGTCGGCCATGCCGGGTCTGGGAGCGGACGTCCCTTCTGTGGATGAAGATTTATAACTTTCAACCCCCATCTTTGACCCTTATGAATTCAACTTTCTTTCAATGGTCCTGCGATGCTCCGCAAAATGCTCCGAGGTGTTGCCCAGCACCGACAGGATCACCGGCCGCTTTTCCGGGTCGTTATCCCGTATTGGCTTCATCAGGTCCGCAAAAGGTGTTTTCTTGAGCGTCTCCACGACCTTGGCATAGGTGCTGTCCAGCCAGGCCAGGACCTCGGCCGTGGTGCGCTTGCGGTTGCGTTCGAAGAGTATGGCATTTTCTCCATCCTCATCGAGCTCGGCAAGGGTTGCTGCATCCATCCCCATGACCTCATGCGCCGGTTTTTTATTCAGGTGCGCTTCGTGCATGAAATGCATCCAGGCCGCCAGGTGGGCCAGGTTATCCTTCGGCGACCAACCGCCCGGGTCCGGCGCCGTCATTTGCTCTTTCGTTAATTTTTTAATCGCCTTCTGCAGCTCCAGCCATTCCCGGTCGATTTCGGACAGGAGTTCGGGTGTGCTTTGGGGAAGTTTGTCAGCCATTGATTCTCCTCGATGGATTGGTAACGGTCGGAAACAGCCAAATTATAAAACGCCTTCGATTTAAACTGAAATTATTTCTCCTGCTTTAATCCTTTCCTTTTCCTCCCCTTTGCGAAGCAGCCAGGCTTCGCCGCGCACCAGCGTCGTTTTTCGCCCCAGTACTTTCACGCAGGCACCATCGGCCAGAATAATCACAGGGTTGTCGTGAAAGACGTGGTAATCCGTCAGCCAATCGTCATGGATTGCACGCAGGTAGGCATCTTCACCGTAATGGACGAAGAAATTAAACGGGATCAGGTTCAGGCCGTCGAAGTGGGGCGTTTCGACAGTATTCATATCCTTCGAGGTGAGGATATTGGGTCCGCACAGGATGGTCCCGGCACTGAAGGCCACCACCGGCAGCCCGGATTGTATTTTCTTGCGCAGGTAGGGCAGCAGGTGGCTGACGTGCAAGCGATGATTGAGCAAAAAAGTATTTCCACCCGGGATATAAACCACTGCTGCCCGACGTAGGATCGCTTCCATTTCGGGCAGTTCCATCGTTTCGGTATTGACCATCTCGATACGAGCCAGGCCTTTGAAGAATCTTTCGGTTTGATCCAGCCACTTTTCGGCAAAGAGAGAGGCCAAGGGCATATAAGCCAGGGTCGCATCCGGATTTTTTTCCAAATAATGCTTGCAAGCCTCGATGACCCAGCGAATGTCATCCATACCGGGGGATGATAGCAGGTGCAGCTCCATCAGATAGTTAGAATGATCGGCTCGTTCCTGGTCACGATTATCGTATGTTCAAATTGCGCGGCTATTGCATTGTCCACTGTACGCAGGGACCAGCCATCCCTTTCTTCTATAATGCGGCCCTGACCGGTCGTCAGGAATGGCTCAATGGCAAGCACCAGCCCGTCATTCAAAATGCGATGATCACGCGGATTATAGAAATTCCAGATTTCGCCCGGCTCTTCATGCAGGCCGCGTCCAATGCCATGACCGGTCAGCTCATAGATGACGTTATAGCCACGCTTGCGAGCCTGCTGCTGGACGGTTCGGCCGATCCCGTTCAAAGGTCGGCCTGTGCGCGCGACATTCAAGGCTTTCATTAACGTCGCTTTTGTGGCTTCCAGTAATCTGCGGATTTCGTGCGATGGCCGGGCGGACGCCGATGATTTACGATTGGAAACCCAGAAGGACGCACCTGTATCCGCAAAATAACCATCCAGCCCGGCAGAAACGTCGATATGAATAAGATCGCCGTCTTTTAAAACATACCCATCCGGAATGCCATGGGCAATAACCGGAGAAACACTGATGCAGGTCGCACCCGGGTAGTTATAGGTCACTTCCAGCGCGGAACAAGCTCCTTCAGATTCGAGCAGTTCCCGACCGCCTTCGTCCAGCTCGCCGGTCGTAATACCGGGGCGAATCGCCTGCATCATTTTACGCAGCGTTTCGGCGCAGATGCGGCCGATAGCCTTGAGGGCTTGAATATCTTTTTCTGAGTCGACAGTCATGAAATCAGTTCACCTTTTCAGGGTGCTTTATGTAGGGCAGTGTGGAGATACAAAATATCCAGAGTACCTGACGGTTGAATTTTCTTTTTTTGAATGAGTAATGCCAGAAATTAATTGTAATGCAAAAGAAGTGCTGTTTATATGTCAATACCGGCGAAGCTCAGAGCATAGCGATGAAGCCATGCTTTCGTTGAACAATTAGATCGCCGCTCCTCAGTGGCCCAGGCTCGCCAAATCGTTAAGGCAGGATCAGATGCAAATCACCAAACTCATGCCAGAGATAACCATGATTTAAAGCCTCGGTATAAGCCAATTTGGTATGTGCCAGGCCGGCCAGCGACTGCAGGATCGCCAGGTGGGTGGCCTGTGGTTCATGCATGCCGGTTAATAATGCATTGACGGAGCGAAGTTCATATTGAGGCGTGATGACCTTGCACGTCCAGCCCTCGCCAGAATGGATTTTTCCACCTGCTTCGGCAACAGTTTCGAGCGTCCGCACGACTGTCGTCCCGACGGCTATCACGCGCCCGCCGGCAGCTCGAGCTCTGTTCACCATCTGTGCGGTCTTAAATGGGACATGATAATACTCTTTATAGGGTGGTTCGTGGGTTTCAAGATTGGAGACGCCGGTGTGTAAAATAAGAGGGGCAACTAGTATGCCTTTTGATTCAAGGTTGGCCAACAGTTCGTAAGTGAATGCTCGCCCGGCAGAAGGCATTTCGGCGCTGCCGCTCTCGGTGGCGTATACCGTCTGATAAAAAGACAAAGGCCATTTTTCCTTGACGTAGTTGTAACGGATCGGAAACCCAAATCGCGCGAGGTAATCATCCACGGATGAGGGCAGGTTTAACGCCGCCAACCATAACGTCTCAGTCAGCCGAAGTAGATTCGGATCGCAGTCGCTTAGATAGGGACCCTGTAATGTGGCTTTGACCTCGCCTGGCAACCTTAAAACGTCACCCTGTTGAGCGTCTTCGAAATGATTGCTCTTGCCATTGGGTTGATAGGAACGGAGTTCAACAGTCCACAAGTCTCCCGTCAGGTGTGTGGATAAATGTAATTCCAGCGGAGTGCCGTCTGCACGGCCGGCCGCCAAGGCTGAGTTCCGCGTGCGGCTGGTATTGATCACGAGGACGTCGCCCCTGGTTAGAAATTTAGGAAGATCATAAAAACGTGCATGCCTGATCCGATCGTTTGAATAATTTGAAACCATCAAGCGCACCTGGTCGCGTCGCAGACCGCGCGCTTCCGGTGGCTCGCCGGCTTCGAGGTCGGACGGCAGGGAAAATTCGAACTCTGATTTAGATAGGATCGTCATTCCTTATCATCCTGGCGTTTTTACCAATTCTTGTGCGCGGTAACGACCGGATGGCTTCCGTCCCTCGATAAGGGATATCAAGCCCGGCACATTTTCCTCCGGCAGAGGCCGGTCACTGATGTCTTCATCGGGAAAAGCTTCCTGCAGCATCTGTGTCCGCATATCACCGGGATCAACCCAATAAATTCGCAGTGCCGGGTTTTCATCAGCCAAAATGGCTGAGAGATGTTCGAGCGCGGCCTTGCTCGACCCGTAACCGCCCCAGCCGCCATAGGCTTCCACTCCAGCGTCGCTGGTCACATTAAGGATGCAGGCCTCCGGACGCATGGTGGCACGCAATGTTTGGATCACCGCCAATGGACTAATTACATTCGTGAGATAAACCTTTTCAAGAACATCCAGGGGATAGTCAAGCAATGCAGGCTGTGGACTGGGACCAAGGTAACTGGCATTGTTGACCAATGCGTCGATGCCCCCAAGTTGACCGGCTGCTAATGCCAATTTCTTACGATGGTACCTGGTTGTAACATCACCGGGGATGGCGATGACTTTTGTGAAGCGAGATAATTCTAGTCGCGCCTGTTCGAGGGATTTTATACCACGCGCATCAATGATCAACCCCCAACCGTTTTGAGCGAGCTGGCGGGCGAGCGCCAAACCCAGTCCACGCGATGCACCTGTAATCAAAGCATTCTTCATATGTATACCTGTATCTAACAGTAAGGTCACCGATAAACATTTACTTCCAAGGTTTAACACCACTCGAGAAGTGTGTCAAGACAAAAATCAAATACGGTAAGATAACTCATTTATTGAAGTCGGTCCACCTCCCTGAACTTGAAGTCGCAACAACCTTCAGGTGTAAAGACCTTTGTGATCTCAAATATGTCAATTTTCTTCAAGGGACCATGGCAGGCAAGCTGGCAACCGTCATCGACTTAGGCCATGATAAAGCGGAGATCGGGCTCCAAGGCTTGTGATATTGTGTATAAAAACAGGTATCCAGAAGAGGAACGCTTCCTCGTATAAGGAATGTAATATTTCTTAATGTGAGAGTCTGTGAACAAAAACCAATAAAAATCCAACGTCTGCAGAAGTTGGATTTTTCTGTTTAATCAGAAGTGGCCGGTTTTTTAAAAATAAACAACATTTCCGCCCCACGACGTGGAGAGACTGAGTCAACAGGCACTTCGCGCGATAATAATTTAAAACCACGTTCCTGATAAAGATTAAGAAGCTCAGAGTCTGAAACTGCGAAAGGCGGCCCGCCTGCGCGGTCGTCGAGCGGGAAGGCCAGATCAATATAAACGCCGCCCGGTCTGAGCAGGCGGGTTACCAGGTCGGAGTATTCGGGGCGTCGTTTTGGATCGATCGCGCAAAAGCAGGTGTATTCAAGCACGTAATCGAAGAAGCCATCCAAATCACGCGGCAGGGCGAAGAGGTCGTGCTGCAAGATTTCAATTGGCGCCTGTGGGTCAGCGAGCCTCTTCATCTCACTTATCACATAAGGTGAAAAATCGATCGCTGTGACTTGATAGCCGTGACGCGCAAACTCCCGGGCATCGTGGCCGCGTCCCGCGCCGGGTACGATCATTCGTCCTGGCTTGAATCGGCCACCGTCAGCGAGACTTTTGAAAGCAGGTGTCGCTCCACCCAGGTCCCAACCATCGGTCTTGCGCAGGTAATCCGCTTCCCACTTAGATGGAAAATTGACATCTTCAACCATGAAACATTGATTTTCCAAAGCCCTAAAATCTTACGGAAGACGTGTAAAATTACCGGCACCCGTTTCTTAAAGGCAGGACTTTATGAAGAACTTTGATGTTCGATACAACGAACTCCCTAAAACGGAAATCCACTGCCATCTCGAGGGATCCATACGCACACAAACGATGATCGAGGTGGCCGAGCAATACAACTTGCAACTGCCTGCCTATGACATCGCTGAATTGGACAGGCACGTCAAAGTCTTTGATCAATTACACGACCTGCAGGCCGTCCTGGAGGCCTTTACGATCTCTCAGAACAGCATCGCTGCGCCGGAGGTTGTCGAGCGGATTGCCTGGGAACTGTTCGAGGATTCCGCCAAACAGAACATCAAACTCTTCGAGATGCGCTTCTCACCGGACTGGGCTTTTAGCAGTCACCGGCTGAACTGGGATAAGGCGTTTGAGGGGATCCTGCGAGCCAGGGAACGCGCCGAACGCGAGTTCGACATGGCGATCGGCCTGATTGCCATCACCTCACGCAGCCTGGGCTCCGAGTCTTGTGTCAGGACGGTGGATTGGGCCATTCGATGGAAGGACCATATCCTTGCCGTTGATCTGGCCGACAGCGAAGCACTGCATCCGATCCGCGAGTTCGTCAAGCCGGTGATGAAGGCCAGGGAAGCGGGTCTCAAAGTGACGGTCCACTCCGGTGAAGATACCCCGGCTTCATCCGTGATTGAAACGATCAACACCGTCAGCCCCGACCGTATCGGACATGGTATCCATATCATTGATGATATGGATGCAGTGGAACTGGTGCGGAGGCGCGGCCTAACGTTGGAAGTCAACCCGTGGAGCAACTATCTGACCAACTCAGTCCAGCGCATCGAAGAACATCCGCTCAAAAAGTTGTTCGATCTCGGCGTGCGCGTGACCATCAATTCTGATGATCCGGAAGTGCTGGACACGAACTTGAACAACGAATATCGTATTGCGCACGAGATTTTAGGTATGAGCCTGGACGAGATTGCGGTCTGCAACCGGTTTGCCTTTGAATCCTCGTTCATTCCTTCTGCAGCCAAACAAAAGATCTGGGATAAATATTTTTCGTAAAAACGAAACAGATCATGAATTTATTCCCGATTACACAATTCCCATAAGCCTGTATAATTTCCAAATGCGCGCCAGATTTCCCGTTACCGTTCACCTCTTGTTTTTTCGTGATGACAAAATATTGTTATTGCGCCGATTCAACACCGGCTATCGGGACGGCGAGTACAGTATCCCAGCCGGTCATGTAGATGGAAACGAAACCATACGAGCTGCGGCGGCGCGTGAAGCGGCCGAAGAGGTGGGCGTAGGGATCGAAAAGGATGACATCTTCTTTTCAAGCGTAATGCATCGCAATGAAGGCGATGAACGCGTGGATTTCTTCCTGCTCGTGAGTGCTTGGCACGGTGAACCGGCCAACAACGAACCCAACAAATGCGACGACCTGCACTGGGAAAACGTCAATTCCCTGCCCCAAAATACAATTCCTTATGTCAGGCAGGCGATCCAGAACCATCTGGAAGGCGTCCATTTTGACGAGCTTGGATGGAAGGATTAAAAAAATGAGGCCATTCGATCAACACTTGTTTATCGGGATTGCGTTTCTCTTGATCGTTGCGTGCGAGACCCCGGCTACGCCGACCTCTTCCCTGCCTGCGACCATCCCTCCCAGCCCGCTACCAACAGGCACTGCGATAGCAACCACCACCATCCCAGTTGCTACTCCCACTGCGACAATGTCTCCGTTTATCGCTGTTCCACAGATCATTCTTTTGGCAGACCATCTTTCCAACCCGGATGATCTTCTGCTCGCGCCCGACGGTTCCATTTTTCTTTCAGATGTGGGCGATGGTTCGATCAGGCGATATACAAACGCGAGGGGGTTGCAGCTTGTCCTATCAGGGCTGGTCGAACCTGAAGGGATGGTCATCCTGCCTGACGGTTCTCTGGTTATTGCCGAACAGGGCAAAAACCGTCTTGTCCGTTATAACCTGAGTACTCAAACACTTACTCCCTTCCTTGACCTGACCAATACAACCGGTCAAGCTGGCGTGGATGGCCTGGTGTGGGATGCCTATTCGCAAACAATCATCATCCCCGACAGCCCGAATGGCACAATTCTACGCGCCAGCCCGGATGGCAAAACTGTGACGCAGCTTGCCTCGGGTTTCGCCCGCCCGACGGGTGCCTGGGTTGAACCGGATGGCAGCATTTTGGTAGTTGATGAAAATGGCAACTCATTAAGTCGAATTCATCCCGATGGCAGTGTTGAGAAACTGGCGGTTCTTCCCATCCCGGATGATGTGATAGAAGATAACAGCGGTAACATCCTGGTCGTTTCATTGGGAGACAATGCCATTCACTTGATCATGAAGGGCACAAGCCAGAACACAACCCTTGCCACCCGGCTTGGTGGCCCGCAAGGGATCATCTTTACTGTGGATGGTAATCTGATCGTGACCGATCCGGGTAATCACCGCTTGATCAAGCTGATCATTCATTAATCACGTGGAGCAAAAGAATTAAGATCGACTGGAAAACCTGTTATCATCAAAGCAAAAATGGCATGATAATTTCAACAATATTATTGTCAGAGGTGGCTTATGGCTGAAGAAAGTACTCCGACCACAGAACAAATCCGTGATTTTGTGATTGCCGCGCACGGTAATCTTCCCAGAGTTCGTGAGCTTTTGATAGAGTGCCCCGGTTTATTGAATGCGCGTTATCAATGGGCAGTGGACGATTCTGAAACCGCCGTCCAGGCAGCCGCGCAGGCAGGGAGCATCGCCGTTGCTGAATACTTATTAGCACAGGGCGCACCGCTTGAAATTTGCACGGCAGCCATGCTCGGCCGGATGGCGGATGTCAGACAAATGCTCGATAGGGATCCGGGCCTTATCAAAGCCCGCGGCGCGCATGGGATATCGCTTATGGCCCATGCTGCATTGAGCAATAACCTGCCATTGGCAAAGATGCTTTTCGAACGTGGTGCAAACGAGGGAATGTCTTTAGCGCTTGGAAATGCCGTTTTGCATGGCCATTTCGAAATGGCCAGGTGGCTTATTGAAAATGGTCACCCCGATTTGAATTGGAAAAATTTTGAAGGCAAAAGCTTATTGACCCTTGCCAACGAACGCGGCGATGATGACATGCTAACATTGCTGCGTGAACATGGAAGCATATAGAAGGCATACCCGAGTGGAAGGATTAATCGTTCCTGCGGCGACGATAAAAGTGGGCTTTATCCTGATACATGGCATCGTCTGCCAGGCTGATCGTTCGTTCGAGTGGAAGGCCCGGGCGACTAGTGGACACACCGAATGAAATACTCAATTCGGGCTCGCGATAGTATTTGTTGTTCAATGCAATCAACGACTTTATTCTTTCCAGCATTCCATCTATTGTCTGGTCGTCCACGCCGGGTGATATAACGATAAACTCATCTCCGCCAATCCGGGCAACAATGCTTTTTTCGTCGAAGCTTGCCTTGAGCACCTCAGACGCCCGCCGGATGAGATTATCCCCCGCAGGGTGCCCGAGGTTATCATTGACAATTTTCAATCCGTTTAGATCCGCAACGATCATCGTCAGCGGATCATGGCGTTCCTTCTCTAATTGCTGAAGATAGTCCTCGAAATATGTACGGTTGTACAAGCCTGTCATCACGTCGTGGGACCCGAGGTAACGCAGATAATCTTCGGCTTTTTTACGGGCGGTGATATCCTGGATGGCAACCAGCACCCATGAGAAATCAAGCTCATGGCCGGGCATTAAACGCCAATCAAGGTGAACATCCAACGGGCTGCCTGAAATTGAATAATTTATCCCGTCGCGTTCGTAGAGCGTCTTTCCGTTCCACATGTCCACAAGCTCATCGATAAAGTGGGCACTCATCTCGTCACGGAAGACTTTATCAAGATTAGCGAGTAATTCTTCCTTGTCTGCGGCTTCAAAAAGCTGGAGCGTTTTTCGATTTACATCGATGACGTGGATGAGATCCATGCAATCTTCCACAGTCTTTGGGTTCTCCTCCAGATAAGCTTGAAGGTTTGTAACACCCTGCTTACGGAGTCTGTTGAGGTAATTCTTCAGCGCGCTGTAATCTTCCTCCCAGAGTGAAATAGGGGCGTAATCGAACAAGTCACGAAAGCGCATTTCACTTTGAGCCAGCGCACGTTCGGCCTGTTTGCGGGAGGTAATGTTTTCTATGGCTACTAATATGCGGCTAAAAGTCTCTTCGTGGCCGGGCAGGACACGGAAATACATCTGGATATCAAGAGGTTCACCAAGCAGAGTGTAGTTGAGTCCTTCACCAGACCAGCTCAAATCGCCCTGCCAGAGGGCTAGCAACTCCTTCCGGAAGTGAAGGCGCATCTCATCTCGAAAGATGTCATTCAAGTGGAAGAGTAATTCATCTTTAGATCCGGCGCCAAACATCGCAAGGGTCTGGAGGTTCACATTCACAACTTTAATGAGGGCTATCGATGATTCGACTTCGTTTGGATGTTCATCGAAATACCCCATCAGGTCCGTTACTCCCTGTTTATGCAGGCGGTTGAATAATTGTTTGATCTCACTGAAATCTTCTTCCCAAAGCGAAATGGGAGCGTATTCAAACAACATATTGAAATGCCTTTCATCGCGGGAGTGCATGACAGACCCTCTTTCTTGATAAACTTTCTCTGATTATACGGCTAAAAAAAAGGGATGGCCGAAGCCATCCCATGTCTGTATGCGAACATAATCTATGAATGTGCCAGTAACGTGAATACATCTTCAAGCGTCGACTCAACCGGCTCTACGGATTGGACCGTAATTCCCTTCTGAGCCAGGTTTGTCGTCAGACGTTCGGGTGTCCATTCTCCGGGTTTGATGATTACATGTGCCCGGTCACCATGCAGGCTGGCCTGAATGATCCCGTCCATTCGGGTCAATTCCTCAACCGTCTCCAGCAACGGGCTGGCTGCCAGATCCCAGGCTGCGCCTTTCAAGTAGGTTGTTTTTAGCCCGGCGGGCGTATCAAAGGCCAGTAGTTTGCCGCGATACATGAATGCAACACGATTGCAGTGTTCGGCTTCGTCCATGTAGTGTGTGGTGATGAAAATGGTCGTGCCTTCCGCGGCGAACTGATAGATCAAATCCCAGAATTGACGCCTCGCGACCGGATCAACACCACTGGTGGGTTCGTCCAGGAATAAGATTGGCGGGTGATGAACCAAAGCACAGCCGAGAGCGAGGCGCTGCCGCCATCCACCTGACAATTCCCTGGTGAACGCTTTCGTGCGATCTTCAAGGCCCGCCATATGCAGCACCTCATTGATGCGCCCCTCTTCCTCAGCCTTAGGCACGTCGTATACGCCGGCATAGAATTGCAAGTTCTCGAGCACCGTCAGATCATCGTAGAGAGCAAATTTTTGCGACATATAGCCGATTTGCGCCTTTATGGCTTCAGGGTTTTTCATCACATCAATACCCAGAATGCGGGCTGTGCCTTCGGTGGGGGTCATCAATCCACATAACATGCGGATGGTCGTCGTTTTGCCGCTACCGTTCGGCCCTAAATAGCCCAGCACTTCTCCGGGCTGCACGCTAAAAGTAACGTGGTCGACCGCAGTAAAATTGCCGAACTTTTTGGTCAGGCCCAACACTTCAACCGGAAGGATTTGGTTCGCCATTTTCGACTCCTTCCGTTTCCAATAATTGTATAAAGACATCCTCCAGGGTGGCAGGTACGGGGATAAGATGGGTCATGGAAACGCCGGCTGCTTTCAGTCGCGCGGGGAGGCGTGCCATGGTTCCTTCGGCGGAACGGACGCGCAGGTGCAGATATCCGCCAAAAGAATGGATATCCTCGACATCCGGGTCCGTGATCGCGACATCACGCGCGGCCAATTGTGGTTCCGCGGCCAGTTCCAGGATCCGTCCCGACAAGCGGGCCATAAGCTCGCGCGGGGCACCTTGCATCAATGCGCGACCGTGATCCATGAAGATAACGCGGTTGAAGCGCATGGCTTCATCCATGTAAGGCGTGCTTACCAACACTGCCGATCCGGCGCGCAACAAGCCAATCAGAAGATGCCAGAATTCCTGTCGGGCAACCGGATCCACACCGCCAGTCGGTTCATCCAGCAAGAGAACTTTAGGGCTGTGTACTAATGCAGAAGCCAGCCCAAGTTTTTTCTGCATTCCGCCCGATAAAGCGGCGGCAGGGCGGTTTGCGAATTCTTCCAGCCCTGCGAAGTGAAGTAATTCTTTCGAGCGTTGTTCACGCACGGCATTCGGCATGTCAAACACTTCGCCAAAAAAGTCCAAATTCTCTTTGACGGTCAGATCTCCATAAAGGCTGAATTTCTGGGCAAGATAGCCGATCTCTTCACGCGCTTTTTCCAACTGCTTCGGAAATTCATAACCGGCGACGCGAATGAATCCACTGTCTGGTGAAAGTGCACCACACAGCAGGCGGATGGCAGTCGTCTTGCCCGCGCCATCCGGGCCGACCAAGCCGATCATTTCACCGGCACGCACTTCAAGGTCGAGTCCATCCACTGCTCGTCGAGAGCCAAATGTTTTGACTAAATCCCTAGTCTCAAGCAAAAATTCGGGTTCCATGCTTATTTTGTACTAAACACGACATCGGCAGGCATGCCGGGTTTGAGTCTGCCCTGCGGGTCATTGACCTTCAGCTTGATGGCATAGACCGTTGAACTGCGACCTTCCACCGTCTGCACATTGCG
>Ga0182027_10006480_pt1 | contig 17490 bp, 14 predicted proteins | sample 712E1DmetaG_FD_121300 | JGI IMG/M metagenome (GOLD analysis project Ga0182027, IMG submission 121300) | Permafrost microbial communities from Stordalen Mire, Sweden - 712E1D metaG (Illumina Assembly) | ecosystem: Environmental > Terrestrial > Soil > Wetlands > Permafrost | place: Sweden... | reverse complement strand
TTCCTCACCATTCATGGCGATAAATACATTGTAGCCGTCCTTTGCAAGCACCCCTTTCATCACGGCTACCAGATCAGCATCGTCATCGATAATCAGAACTTTAGACATTTAAGAGCCCTCCTATAAATAATTTATTACAATATTTTTATACGTTCTTTTGTTTTGGTATCGTGAAAACGAAATCACTTCCTGTACCGGTTGCCGGGTTTGGACTCTCTACCCAGATTTTTCCGCCGTGGGCAGCAATAATCCTTTTGGAAATGGAGAGGCCCAGGCCTGAGCCTTTAGATTCAACATTACTGCCCCTGTAGAACTCATCGAACAATCTCGGAATATCTTTTTCCGGCACACCAATCCCTGTGTCACTAATATCTACTCTGATTTCAGCCTCGTTCTCCGCAAGTTTAATATGGATTGAGCCTTCTTTTGTGTAGTTAATCGCATTACTTATGAGATTAATAATCACTTGTTGTAATCGTCGGCCGGCTCCATATATTACAGGTGATTTCTGCGGCAGTTCAACAGAAAGCTGCAACCCCTTTTTCTGTGCGGTTATCTCCAGGCCCTCCAGTGCATTGCTTACTACCTCATTTAAAGATACCTCCGTCATTTCTTTTTTCAATTGTCCTAACTCAATGCGGGGGATATCCAGCAAATCGGTTATTAAAATAAGCAGCCCGTCAATTCTTCGTGAGCCGCGCTGCAGCCAATCTTTCTGCTCATCGGATACTTCTCCGGCATAACCATCCAGCACATAAGATACGCAGCTTTGCACCGCTACCAGCGGTGCTTGTAAATCATGGGTCACCACATTCAGTAAGCGGATAAATCGGGTCTGTTCATCTTTCAAGCGGGCTACTTCGCCGGAAAATCTTTGTAACTCCCGTTTATCTTCTTCCTGTAACTGGTCTCTTAATTGGTTCACCTTCAGGTGCTGCTGCCGTAATTCACCGGCAACGGCGGTAGAAATGTACGTGCTGGTATAGGCAAGCAAAGCCAAAGTTACAATAATACTGGTTACGTAGTTAAGCTGCCGATAGATATTGATTGGAATAAAACCTGTCAGGCTCACGTGCCCAATAACCCCGCTGTATTCCAGAAATGCCAGCAGTGCAGCCATGCCAACGGCAATAGTCGTCAATTCATAAGCCCTGCGTTTTGTGAGCAGGATACTGGCAGCAGTAGTATGAATTACATAAACGAAAACAAAGGGGTTTGTGACTCCGCCTGTATAGTGCAGAAGAACAGTTAATATTCCCAAATCCAGCAGGACCTGGACGTACCCGCTGATTTGGGCTTGCCTGATAACAAGTTCATTTTCAACCCGGCTTAGCCTCCGGCTCCACAAATACATCCAGAGATTATAAGCCAATATAAAGGAACATAATATGAAAACCGGCAGGGTATTAAAACTGATATTAAAAACGTATTTTGCGAAGAGTGTGACCGCGATGATGCCCAGAACCACCAGCCATCTCATCTTAACAAACACTTTAAGACGCACGATAAGCGCTTTTAATTCGGGAATATATACCGCAGGAGACTCTATTGTCGACACTTCCCCACCCCCTCGGCTGGTTTTTAAACAAGCTTTTATGAGTCCTGGCAGGAATGACCACCGTCTCCGGGTATTATTTTCCGGACCGGATGGTATTTAATTGGAGTCTATTTTTGGGTATTATACCATATCAACAAAGCATCGTTTTATCAGCGTACAACAACCTTCCCTGGTTCGGAAAGAAATCGACTCATACCCCTGAAAAGGTAAATTGAATAAAATAAGTCAGCAGATAAAGAACAATAGAACCGATAAAAACGCCAATCCACACTTTTTTATTCCAGTGGAAAACCTTAAAACCGTCGAAGTTACCCCAGGGAATTAAATTAAAGAACGCCAGCCAGGCATTGATTTCCATGCCGATGATACCGGTATTCACAGTAATCCCGACCCAGGATGCTAATTGCGACACGGTTTCGCCGGTGCTGTTCATGTAAGATAGCACAAATGCAGAGAAAACGAAGGTAAAAACCAGAAATATTACCGCCAGAACAATATTGACTATTGGCCCGGCTAATGCGGATTTCCCCAGTTTTGCCCTGTTTTCGGCGGTATTCTCTCCTATCTGAATATGGACGCCGCCCGGCGCCGCAAACAGGAAACCGAGTAAAGCTGCACCCATGGCCAGTATCAGGCCGGGAATCCAAACGTGATAGACAGCCTGAAAACCGTATCTGCGGGCCGAGATTCTGTGGGCTAACTCATGGAGAACAAAGGCAAAGAACACCACTACCAGCGATTCAAGAATAGTAGTGCGTAATCCCACCGTATCCTTAAACGCTCCTATCCCACCCGCAAGTGCAATACCAAAAGCAATCCCTAGCCAGACTACTGAAACACCAAATTCAAGAATTTCGTGAAAAATATCTTCTTTCTTAACTTCCATCCATTTATTACCTTATAGACCTTAATAGTTGCTTAGACGCAATAAACTCATTAAAAGCTATAATGAGAACTAATGTCAAACTGGAATATAATTATTACGCCGAAATGTGAGTATTAATGAAAACTTCGAATCTTTTAAACAAGAAAAAACCCGGGTCATGACCGTCGAGAAACGTAAAATCGCGTAGTCTCCCAAGGGTTATTTTTCCAAGAGTATAAGTATCTCGATTTTTATTTTCCGGAACGGGTATTTCAGCAATCGCGTAATATGCTTCCCAAACCAGGAATAGCTCTACCCCTTCCTTTCGGCTTCTTCGATCTCCCTCTGCGCTCTTTCCGCTTCCAGTGTCAGTTTTTCCCATTCTTCCGTCAGGCGATGGATATCTATCTTGAACTGATGGTGTTTCTCCATCGTCACCTGCACCTCGGAGGTATTGGCGTAAAACTGCGGATTAGAGAAAGAGGTTTCAATTTCCGTTAGTTGCGCTTCGCACGCTGCCAGTTGTGTTTCATTATCTACAAGCTGTTTGGCGATATCTTTACTTTCCTGCTGGAGCCGTTTTTGACGCGCCAGTTTCGGGTCGGCGGGAGTTTTCGGCTTTCGTTTGGGCGGCTGTCTGACCGCAATCCAACCGCGTCCGTCATCAAATTCCTCTTCTTCCGGCTCAGTCTGCTTGGCTTCCGGTTCGGGGGCTTTTTCTTCCACCGGCATCGGGGCGCCGTGCTCTTTGCGATAAAGATAGCCGGCATAATCACCGGGGAAAATCTCCGGCACACCTGCCTGGATTTCGATTATTTTGTTAGCCGTTTGCTGAATCAGCGTGCGGTCGTGGGTAATCAGGCAAATTGTGCCTTTATACGCTTCCAGCGCATCAGCCAGGATTTCCCGCGAGGCAATATCGAGGTGATTTGTCGGTTCGTCCATCAGCAGGAAATTGCTCGGCTGCATTAATATTTTGGCGAGGGCCACGCGTGCCTTTTCACCGCCGGAAAGGACCGCTACCGTTTTTCGGACGTCATCGCCGCTGAACAAAAACCCGCCGAGTATCCGCCGCAGGTTCTGTTCGGTCTGGTCCGGCGCCGACCTTGCCAGTTCCTCAATGACCGTATTCTCCGGTTTCAGCAAGTCCAGCACATACTGCGCGTAATAAGCCGTTACAACATTCGCGCCCAAAACCCGCTGCCCGTCTTCAAAAGACAGCACGCCTGCCAATATTTTTAATAAGGTTGTCTTGCCGGCGCCGTTCGGGCCCACCAAAGTCACTCTGTCGCCGCGTTCAATGGTGAGATTGAGGTCGGTGTAAATGACTTTTTCGCCGTAGGCCTTTTTAATATGCCGCAGGCTGATGACCTCCCGTCCGCTTCTGGGCGGCTCAGGGAAAGCAAAATGTATCTTTTTCGTCGTACGGGGAATGACGATGGTCTGTATCTTTTCCAGTTTTTTAATGCGGCTTTGCACCACGCTGGCCTTGGTGGCGCTGGAGCGGAAACGGTTGATGAACTTCGTCTCTTTCTCAACCAGTTTATCCTGCCGCTTGGCCGAAGCTTCCAGCTGTTCCATTTTCTTCTGCCGCGCGATGACATAGCTGTCGTAATTGCCGTGATGCATCACCACTTCGCCCGGCTCGATGGCCAGCACTTTTTTAACCACCCGGTTCAGAAAGGCGCGGTCATGGGAAGTCAGCATCACCGCCCCCTGATAAGATGACAGATATTTCTCAAACCAGATTTGCGATTCCAGGTCAAGGTGGTTCGTCGGCTCATCCAACAATAGCAGGTCGGGTTTAATCAGCAGCAGTTTCGCCAGTTCGGCGCGCATCAGCCAGCCACCGCTGAATTCGCTCAAAGAGCGGTTGTAATCCGTCTGTTTGAATCCAAGCCCCGAAAGGATGGCCTGCGCCTCATGTTGGACATTATACCCGCCCGCCAGTTCAAAGGCGTGCTGCAACTCACCAAGCTGATTCAGGAGCTTCTCGTGGCTGGAAGTGTCCGCGCTTTCCAGCGCCTTGTGCACGGCGTTCATCTTTTCTTCGATGGCTTTGATTTCTAAAGAGGCGCTCTCCACTTCTTCCAGCAAAGGATTTTTAGAGCTGGGATTAATGTCCTGCCGCAGATACCCGATGGTGCCGTCATTACGCTTGATAATTTTACCGGTATCCGGCAGGGTTGCCCCGGCGATAATATCAAATAAAGTGGTTTTACCGGAGCCGTTCGGTCCGATTAAAGCAATCCGGTCCCTATCGCCAATGTCAAAAGTCAGGTTCTCAAAGAGCACCCTGTCCACATAGGATTTAGATATATCAGAGACACGTAGCATATTTTATTCCCATCCCGACGGAAGTCGGGATCCAGTTTTATCTTCCTTTTCATGGTAGAGAGGTTTGTCATTCTTTACCCATTGTTGTTTAGTAGTTCCAGAATTTTAGAAGCCACTCCATCGATATTTTGTAACACATCATTGTTCCAAAACCTTATGACTCGGAAGCCTTTCCTTTCCAGCCACTTTGTCCGCGTTTCATCCTTTTCCATTTTCGACTATTGGCTGTGTTGGCCTCCGTCAAGTTCAATTATAAGCTCTCTATCCAAGCTTACAAAATCAACAATATATTTCCCCATTGGTTCTTGCCTGCGAAATTTGCTGTTTTCAAATTGCCTGCTGCGTAATATTGACCAAAGCTTTCTCTCTGCATCCGTCTGCTTGCGCCGGATGTTTCTTGCCAGAGTAATTCTATTGCTCTTTCTCATTTAAATAAAGTCTCACACTTATATCGGTGGGTAGCTCCGCAAATTATATCTAGCCTATATTCGCCTCTCCCTTGCCGGGAGAGGATTAAGGTGAGGGAGTAATGCTAAGCGTAATAATTACCCGCTGCATAGATGATAATCGAAGTACTTTTCCCCTCACTCTAGCTCTCTCCCTTTGCACTGGGAGAGAAGTTTGGATATCACCTACCCTAGTATTGTTTCCAGAACACCCTTTTTCTCCCCAACATATAAGAAAACACAAAGATGGAGGGTAAAGTCCCTCCATCTTAAAAACATCAACTAACCATACTAATTTTTAAACATCCAGGTTCTTCACATACTGTGCATTGGCGGTGATAAAAGCCTTGCGCGGCGCCACTTCATCACCCATCAGCACCTGGAAAATCTGGTCGGACTTCGCAGCGTCTTCCACATTGACCTGCAGCAAAGTTCTCGTCGCCGGATTCATCGTGGTTTCCCATAATTGCTCACTGTTCATCTCGCCCAGACCCTTGTAGCGCTGGACATCGACACGTTTGTCTTTCAATTCCTTCAAAGTCGCGTCTCTTTCCGCATCGGAGTAAATCCACCGTTCCTCTTTGTTGGTCTTGAGACGGTAAAGCGGCGGTTGGGCAATAAACAGATGCTGCTCCGTAATCAGTTTCGGCATATGCCGGAAGAAGAATGTCAGTAACAGTGTGCGGATGTGCGACCCGTCCACGTCCGCATCGGTCATCAGAATCACTTTATGGTAACGGAGTTTCAGCGAGTCGAACCCTTCATCGAGACCGGCACCCAATGCAGTAATGATAAACCTGATTTCGGCCACTCCCAGCATTTTCTCCGGGGAGGCCTTTTCCACGTTCAGAATCTTACCTCTCAACGGCAGAATCGCCTGGAAACGCCGTTCCCGTCCCTGCTTGGCGGAACCGCCTGCGGAATCACCTTCCACCAGGTACAGTTCGCACAGTGTCGGGTCCTTTTCCGAGCAGTCGGCGAGTTTACCGGGTAAAGTGCCGGTATCGAGGCTGTTTTTCCGGACCACCAGGTCGCGGGCTTTACGGGCCGCTTCCCGGGCGCGGGCCGACAGCAGACATTTGTCGATGATTGCTTTAGCGTCGTCGGGGTGCTCTTCCAGGTATAAAGCCAGGCCCTCGCTGACCACGCTTTCCACAGCCGGTTTTGCTTCGGCATTGCCCAGTTTGCCTTTGGTCTGCCCTTCGAACTGCGGCTCCCCTATTTTGACACTGACGACCGCTGTCAGGCCTTCCCGCACATCGTCGCCGGAAAGGTTCGGGTCTTCATCCTTCAGGAACTTATTTTTATGGGCATAATCGTTAAAAACACGGGTCAACGCGGAGCGGAAGCCGGTCAGGTGGGTGCCTCCGTCGATGGTATTCACGCAGTTGGCAAAACTGAAGATATTTTCGCTGAAACCGTCGTTATATTGCAGCGCGACTTCCACCCCGATGCCGTTATTGGTTTTCGATACATTAATCGGTTGTTTGTGGATAACCCCGCGATTATGGTTCAGATGGCGCACAAAACTGGTGATACCGCCTTCAAAATAAAAGGTCTGTTCCTTATCTTGATTGACGTCGGTGATGGATATTTCCAGCCCTTTGTTGAGGTAAGCCACTTCCCGGACGCGCTCGCAAAGGGTATTGAAGTCATATTTCACAGTGCCGAAGATTTCTTCATCGGCTAAAAAGCTGGTGGTCGTCCCGGTGCCTTCCGATTTACCGGCCAGGGCCACATCGACAACGGGGATACCCTGATGGTATTCCTGGAAATAAAGCTTGTTATTCCGTTTGACCCAGACTTTGACCCACTTGGAAAGGGCATTCACCACGGAAGCGCCCACGCCGTGCAGACCGCCGGAGACCTGATAAGTCTTGCCGCCGAATTTCGCGCCGGCATGCAGAACGGTCATCACAGTTTCCAGGGCGGATTTACCCGTTGCCGGATGGATTTCCACCGGAATGCCGCGGCCGTTGTCTTCGACGGTGACGGAGTTGTCTTTTTCGATGGTCACTTTGATATGGGTGCAGAAGCCGGCCATCGCTTCGTCGACGCTGTTGTAAATGATTTCATATACCAGGTGGTGCAGACCGCGCTGGTCGGTGCTGCCGATGTACATCCCGGGGCGGCGGCGTACCGCTTCCCGTCCGCCTAAGACGTGGATTGCTTCGGCATTATATTCTTCGGTACCGTCATTGTGGCGGTCTTTTTTAGTTGTCTCTGAAGGCACATTATTTACAGTCATAATTGATATTCACTCCAAAGAGAATAATATTCACGATTTTAACTATGGAAAAACGACGGATTGGCGATAATTGCCGGTTAAATTGAACGGGTTACCTACCATATAATTATTATACCATACCACAGCTTCAAAGAGAAGCTAAAGAGATTCAAAAAATAATCAAGGTTTCATTCAGTTTTGAGTTATGAGTTACGATGGGGATGGATTCCGGATCTGGTTGGGAATGACAAAACGAGGCGGTCATATACATTTTGAACATATTCAAAAATACCTACGGCATTTAGACTGCGGTCGTAAGTATTTCACTTAATGCTCAAGGTTCGCACATCAGATCAGGATCTGAGTATACATTTACTGTGCAAAGTACTTGTGCTGACGCTGCGGCCTTGGGAAACACTTCCTTACTCTTCGAATTTAAGAGGCCCTTGTTTATTGCCGTGCTTTTCAAAATACACGAAATCCTGCAGCTTGCGGCGGGCGTGTACCGGCGCCTCGTCCGGGTAGCCGATAGCCAGGATTGTAATCAGTTTTTTAGTAAAAGGAATACCCAAAATCTTCCTGATACCGCCGGGGATATTCGGGTTTATCCAGCAAGCCCCCAATCCCAGGTCGTGCGCCGCTAACCAGATGGCATAAGCCGCCGTAGTGCCGTCCTGCACCGGGCAGGTCGTCCGCAGCCGGTCGACGACCACTACAATTGCTAAAGGCGCCTCATTCAGGAAAGGCCCTAATACAAACGCCCGCGACATTCTTTTCTTTGTTTCGGGGTCGGTAACAACGATGAATTCCCACGGCTGAGAATTGACCGATGACGGCGCCCATCGGGCTGCTTCCAAAAGTTTCTCGATTAATTCGGGAGGAACCGGCTCCTTTTTGAACCGCCGGATAGCCCTTCTGGTTCTGATTGCTTGCAGTAATTCCATTATAGCCTCCGAAATGTGATTTTGCCCTATTAATAAATTGACTCTTATCTTATTTTAAACCAAACATGGAAATTATATTTTGACAGGTAATATTAATGCTCCAATAATCGGCCGGCACGTTAAATATAATGAGCAACTCTTTGCAAATAAATAGAATAGAGTACAGGGGGCATGACAATATCGCGATGGTACTTACGATATTTATCTTTGTTATTCGGCTTCGGTCTTGAACCGCAGCGTGGCAATCAGCCCGAAAACTACGCCGAAACCCACCAGTACCAGCATATTCGGCACGACGGAATTGAAATCGCCGCCAAAAATCAGCAGTTTATTGAAAGCGGTCGTCGCCCAACCGTGGGGTGTAAATTTGGCAAGGGTCTGCATCCATTGGGGCGTGATAAACAGCGGCCACCAGCAGCCGCCGAGCGGCGCCAGTATTAATGATGTCAGCACACCGATGGAGGAAGCGGCGCGCTCTGTTTTCACGAAGGTTGCCAGCATCACGCCGAAAGCAGATGCTATCAAAGTCATGAGAATGGAAATGATAATGACCGCCGCCGGCGATATGCCCAAATTCATCTTAAAACCGAAGATACCGACGGTCCAGAAAATGATTATTTGAATCAAACCTTTGGCAACCGTACTGCCGTAAACCCCGCCCAGAATCTCTGTTTTGGTGGCGGAGCTGGAGAGCAATCTTTCCAGTGTGTGGTTTTGCCGCTCCCTCACCAGATTGACTGCCGCAAAGGCAGCCGTGAAAAAGACGAACATCACCAGGTAGCCGGGGATGGTAAAGCTGGAGGGATTCATTGCCTGCACAGCGCCATAAGAACGGATATTGAAAGAAACCAGTGCACTTTGGGGAGCAGCCGTTGATTGGACGTAGAATTGTGTCCGGATAGCCTGAGACAGGTCACCTACACTGCCCGGGGCGCTTAAATCCTTTTCGATCAACAGACCGATGACGGCTTCGTTAATCACGTGACCGGTGCCCATTTCAGAAGCAATACTTTGGGCAAATCCGTCCAAGGTGGCGACAGTGCTGGTATTCTCAGGTTTGCAAACCACATCCAGTTGCGTGCCGTAACCCATGGTTACAGCTTCAGTGAAATCGGCGGGGAAAGCGATGAATCCGCTCCCTTGCAACTTGTTATTATCAACATCCTGTTTTGCCTGGTCATAATCTTTCAGCCAGACAATTACCGGTTCACCCGGTTTGAGGGTGGATACATCTTTTGTTTCCATCGCGGAAATCAGCTGGGTGCTGATACCGCCGGCAGATTCACGGGTGACCAGATTAACGACCAGCCGCTGGTCCTCGGCGTTAAGTCCCTTCATTACAGAATTAAACAGGAAAATAAAAAAGAAAGGAAACAGGATAGAAAAAATCAATGCCGTGCGGTCGGTTGCAAAGATTTTTAAATCTTTAACCATGAGAAACCAGATATTGCGGAATTGTTTCATTATCCTATTTCCCCTGCGGCACAGCTTTGAACATCAGCCGGCTCAAAATCAGTGCGACAATGGTAACCCCGACAAGCACGGAAATTTCAACCCCAAGAGTGGAAAAACTGCCCCCGTTTATTAGCGTTTTAAACGCCGTATTGGCATAACCGTTGACCGATAATTTACTGAATGGATAGAGCGCGGAACCTTTTTCAATGGCAAAGAAAGTGCCGCCCAGCATGGTCATACCCATTGTAATAAACACCCCTATCCAGGTGGCCGAATCCGGTGTTTTTACCAGCGAAGCAATCAATAAACCGATGGCGCTGCAGGCTGTGGCAAAGAGCAAGGCAATGAACAGCGATGCAACAAAAGTAAGCGGCGTGAAGATTTGGAAGACCGCATAAGACAATACCAGCAGGATAAAAGTCTGGATGAACCCGCGGAAGACGTTGGCAATGAATTTACCCAGGAAGAGTTCGCCAATGGTTAAACGGGTGGTGATTAACCTTTCCAGTGTGCCTTTTCTGCGTTCATCCACAATGGCGGCAGCGGCAATACTGATGGCGAAAAGCACATACATGGTGACGATTCCCGGTAGAAATTCCTTCACCGTGTTTGGTTTCGCGCCAATGGATACATTATTTACCACCACAAGCGGGCTTTGGCGCTCCTGGGTAAGAAATTGTGTCGCCACGACCGAGATTTGTGCTTGCGGGATGTTCTTTCCGGCTAATGCCTGGTTTACCGAGGCAACAACGGCGAATTGCTGATTGATTTCACTGACCAGCCCGCTGACAATGCTGGCGACAATCTGGCCTTCCTGGCCGCCATTGCCCCGCTGCATTATGGTTATTTCGACAGGCTGGCCGGCATTCAAGTTAGCCGAGAAATCAGCGGGGATAAGAAATACCAGATTAACATCCGAGCGGTTCAGTTTACTCTCGGCATCTGCGAAAGAGAGCAGCTGCAGGTCAAGATTATCCTGTTTTTTAACCGCATCTATTAATTGCTGGCCGTAAATGCCATTTGTGTCCTGGTTCACAATATATGCGGTGCCGTGGAAAAGCCCCGGTCCGCCAAAAGCTCCGTAAATCAGGGCAAAGGTGACAATCGGCAGCAATAAGCTGAATGCCAGGTCTCCTTTATCCTGAAAATAGGCTTTTACTTCACGTAAGGCAACTAATAAGGCTCTTTTCATTATCGGCTAATCTCTCAGACTTCTACCGGTCAGTTTCAGGAAAACGTCTTCGAGTGTTACTTTATCCGGGTCGCCAATTTGACTCCTGAGATTACGCGGGGTATCCATGGCAACGATTTTCCCGCCGTCCATAATCGCCACACGGTTGCAGATATGATCCGCCTCTTCCATGTAGTGGGTGGTATAAAGAACTGTTAATCCTTTATCACGTAAATTGAATATTGTTTCAAAGATTTTATTCCGGGATTGCGGGTCGATACCGACCGTAGGCTCATCCAGAATGAGCAGTTGTGGACTGCCCATTAAAGCGATGGCTAAATTGACACGGCGTTTCATACCGCCGGAAAATTTAGCGATTTTGCCTTTGGCTCTTTCCGTTAATTCCATCAATGCCAGATTAGTCATAGCCTGCGCTTTAGCTTCTTTACCGTTAAGTCCTTCCATCCGCCCGAAGAAAACCAGATTATCCAGCGCGGAGAGGTCTTCGTATAAGGCGAGGTCCTGAGGACAGACGCCAATCAGTTTCCGCACATCTGCCGGGTTTTTCCGCACAGAAAAGCCGCCGATGACGGCATCTCCGGCATCCGCCTCCAATACGGTGGAGAGAATCCGGATTGTGGTTGTCTTGCCGGCGCCGTTCGGGCCTAACAGTCCAAAGATTTCTCCTTTGCCGATGGTAAAAGAGACACCTGCAACGGCTTTATTGCCGTTGAAACTCTTTTGCAAGTCCGTTGCCACCAGAAATGCATCTGCCATAGGTTTTCTCCTGGTATTGAAATATCCAACAGAAAGTATATATGATTATGGGAATCCTTACAATAATTGTAAACGACAGTGAGTGTGAACTATGAATAATGACAATATTATACACACAGTGAAGCTTACCAAGTATTACGGCAAACAATTAGGTATCGAAGAAGTCAATCTGGAAGTGAAACAGGGTGAGGTTTTCGGTTACCTGGGGCCTAATGGCGCTGGAAAGACCACGACTATCCGCACTTTGCTGGACTTTATCCGTCCGACAAAAGGTTCCGCAACAATGTTCGGGCAGGACATCCGGCAGAGCAGTGTGGAAATCCACAGCCGGGTGGGCTATTTGAATGGGGAACTGGCTCTTTGGAACAATATGACCGGCGAGGATTTGCTGAAATACCTCGGTAATTTGCGCGGCGGGTTGGACTGGAAATATGTGCAGCAACTGGCTGCAAGGTTTGAGTGCGACCTGCCGAGGCGCATACAGGGACTTTCCTTGGGTAATAAACAAAAACTGGGTTTGCTGCAGGCTTTTATGCACAAACCGGAGCTGCTTATCCTTGATGAGCCGACCAACGGCCTGGACCCGCTAATGCAGCATGAATTCTATGATTTACTGACCGAAACAAAGAAAGCAGGCAGCACGGTATTTCTTTCCTCACACATCTTACCGGAAGTGGAAAAAGTCTGCGACCGGGTGGGCATTATCCGGCAGGGCAAGCTGGTGACCGTGGAGACGATTGAAACGTTGAAATCGCACTCGATACGGCAGATTGAGATTCATTTTGCGAAAGCAATTCCCAAAGAGAAATTCAATAACGTGCCCGGCGTGCGCGACATTGTGGTGCAGGATAAGCTGTTGACCTGTACCGTAGTGGGGTCATTGGATGCGCTGGTAAAAGCAGCTGCGCAATGTGAGGTTTTAAATATTATCAGTCACGAACCGAGCCTCGAGGAAATCTTTATGACCTATTATAACGAGGGTAAGAATAATGTTAAATAATGTTTTTATGAAAACCCTACGCGACCAGCAGCGCTCTTTACTGTACTGGATATTCTATCTGATAGCGATTGCGGTGGTCATGGCGCTTATTTATCCTACGATCAGCAAGATGACCGCTTTTAATCAGTACCTGGCCCAGTTGCCTGAAGGAATGAAGGAAATGTTCGGCGGTGCGATCGTCGATTATACCTCGCCGGTTGGATATTTTACTACCGAACTGTTTTTCTTTATGGTGCCTTTGCTGCTGTTGATTTTCGGTATTGGCTTCGGCGCCAATACCATTGCCGGCGACGAGGAAAAAGGCACCCTCGGATTCTTGTTGGCCAATCCGGTGCCGCGCTGGCGGGTGGTCGCGGATAAGTTCGGCGTGTTGGTTGTCAGCATGATGTTGCTCGGTTTATTTTTCTGGGTCGGTCTGGCCATAACCGCCTCCGCGATGAACATCGATATCAGTATTTTAAAACTGGGGGAAGCTACTTTAGGGGCGGTGCTGCTGGCGCTGGTTTTTGCTTCCCTGGCTTTTATGGCCGGATGCATTAAGGGTAGTAAAAGTTTGAGTATGGGCGTTGCCAGCGGTATTGGCGTCTTGACCTACCTCCTCAACACCCTCGGCGGTATGGTCAGCTGGCTGAAAGGTTACCGCTTCTTTTCGCCGTTTTATCATTATATGGAACCAAACACATTGCAAAACGGCCTTTCTCCGGTACACATTTTAGTGATGGCAGGTTTAGTGGTCGTGTTCTTTGCTGTTTCTATTCCGGCGTTTATCAGGCGGGATATTTCTATCTAAAATGTAGTTATTATCAACCATAATGTCCTGCTTCTCAGGAAGCAGGGACATTTATTTTATACTGTGATTTATCTATTCTACCTAAGGAAGAGGTTCAGGATGAACTGGTTGCGCACTGCCAAGATGCCAGAAAGACGTAACACTATCATCCCCAGCTTCTACCAGATACATCATATCACCGATAATCGCATAATTTGATATCCAAGTATCACCTGTTGAACTCGGTAGATAATAGGTTGGAAGGATATAACCATCTCTAGTAGCTCTAGATTCAAGGATGTATGACATAAGCAGGTAATCTCTAACAGTACCTGTAGACAACGATGCGTATTTGGTATTAGTATCATCTTTTTGGAGCCAATCGGTTAACTCGCTCATGGAACTAAAATGCCGGGGGTCTGAAATTTTCTTGACAGTTGCCGTTAAAGTAGAATTCGCCGATTGGGATGTACTTAAAGAGGACTGTGCGCTGCTTAATCCCGCCTGTGTACTGCTCAAAAGTGTATTAGCCGATGCAAGGTCAGAGGTCAATTTAGTATTTTTGCCGGTCAAATCCGTAACACTTCCGTTCAGCGTGACGACAGTGGCTTCGGATGTTGCCAGCTTACCTTTAAAATCGGCCGTTTCTGACTTCGAAGCCGCAAAGTCCGTATTCAAGCCCTCAATCGTCGTTTTTTGGGTGGTAATTTCTGCATTAGCCGTTTTTAAGTCACTTGACTTACCGAAATATAAAAAACCGGTGGCAACCAAGGCAACTAACAATACGCCGTTAATTCCAATCGATAGCCATTTATTCAACTTTAATCTCCATTTATCCCCGCCTTAAATTTCCATAATGTCGGGGTAAAAAAATTTATTTTACCGTATTATTAATAAAATCCTTAACTTCGTCTATGGGAATCGCTAAGCCGATACTTTCTACACCACCTCCTACGTATTTTGCCGAATTTATACCGATTACTTTACCCTCCAGATTGACCAGCGGCCCGCCGCTGTTGCCGGGATTAATAGCAGCATCTGTTTGAATATAATCCTGGTCTTCGATACTGCGTCTGGCGGAAACAACGCCTTTGGATAAAGTTGCCTGCCCTTTGAGACCCAAAGCATACCCGATGGCAACTACTTCATCGCCGACTTTCACATCTGCTGAAAAGCCTAATGTTGCTGCCGAATAATCACTGCGATAACCGATAATGGCTAGTATCGCCAGGTCTCTTGTTTCATCCCGCGCTAAAACGACAGCGTCGAAGCTATCTCCGCTCTTTATTGTCACTTTGACCATCGAATCCTTGGCAACGACATGGTTATTGGTCAAAACGCATCCCCCGTTACTGATAATTATTCCGGAACCGGAGCCGTCGGGCGTCTCCACTCTTACGACGCTTGGTTCTACTAACGCCATTAATTCTGAGGCGGAATATTTCTGAGGTGCAGTTACCGTGGATTGGGTTGTGGGGGAGGTAACCGACGGTTGTGAGATTGCCGTTGTGGTTGTCGGCATAGCGGTTATAGTTAGAGTTTGTGTTGTTGCTGGAGTGACAATTATTGTTGTAACTGTAATTACCGGTGTTATTCGCCCGCAACCGGTTGCTGCTAAGGACGCAAGCAAGAACGCGATAGAAACATAACTTATTCGTATTCGCATATTAATCTATATTCACAAAGTTAATTAGAATGATATAAATCTGATGTATTCTATATTATTCATATCTTCTATGTCAAGAGCTATTACGACTTTAGATATAAAGAAAGGTTCTGTGATGAATGACTAAAAAATAGAGAAATAAGAGGTTGAAATTAGATTACAGATCGGTAGCTAGTTGAACGCGTTGAAAACTTGTCTTTACTTCACTTTCGCCGATTGTAGTTTGTTGGTTAAATCATTATCGCTTTTTACAAAGACGCGGATGTAGTTACCGGTGATGCCGGACCAATCGCCGTCATCGGTCTGTTTTTCCCAGAGTACGTCCATTGACTCGCCGACGAAGCTCTCTTTAAAATTACTCGCGCTTTCTTCGGCCAGCGCCAGCATTTGCTGTGAGCGTTCTTTTTTCACTTTATCTGGAACCTGCCCCGGCATGTCCGCAGCTTTGGTGCCGGAACGCGATGAATATGAGAAAACATGGATTTTGGCAAAGCCAATCTGTTTACAGAATGCCAGGCTTTCCGCAAACTCCCGGTCAGTCTCACAGGGGAAACCGACAATGATATCGGTGGTGACGGCGACGGAAGGCACCTCTTTACGGATCAAATCAACGGCCCGCAGGTAATCTGCGGGAGTATAGCGTCTTTTCATACGTTCCAGCACGGTTTTATTGCCGCTTTGCAATGAGAGATGGAAATGCGGGCATAAACGATTGTTTTTCCACAGTTTGATGAGGCCGGGAGAAATCTCCTGCGGCTGCAGGGAAGACAACCGGACGCGGGGAATGGTGGTCTCACTCAGAATCCGTTCCAGCAGGTTCTTTAAATTTACACCGGCAAAATCGTAACCGCCCACTCGGGTACCGGTCAGGACTATTTCCTGATAACCCTCCGCTGTCCGTTGGTTGATATCTTTAATTATTGCATAGGGAGAGACACTGGTTTCAATATTACGCACATAAGGCACAATGCAGTAAGCGCAGAAATTCTGACAGCCGTCCTGTATTTTGATAAAAGAGCGGGTGCGGAATGGAAAAGGGGTATCCTTTAAGCTTTTTACGGCAGGCGTTTTTTGCGGGAGATGTTCCACGATTTGCAACAGATTCGCTTTCCGGCTGTTATCGATTACGCAATTGACCCCTTCGATTTCGTTCAATTCTGCGGATGTCCGCTGCGCGTAACAGCCGGCGGCGATGATAAACAAATCATGGTTCTTGCGGTGCGCCGACCTCAGCAGGTGCCTGGCTTTTGCATCTGCGGTATGAGTGACGGTGCAGGTATTAAGAATATAAACATCGGCCTCATCCGGGCGCTGCACTAATTCGTGGCCGGCCTGCACAAATTGCCGCGCCAGCGCTTCGGTCTCCGCCTGATTTAGTTTACACCCCAAGGTTTCCAGTGCGATTTTCATCCGGTAACAACCACCATCGGGAGAGGGATTTTCGTGAGGTAACAAATCCGGGCAAATTGACTACAAACCAGATAATCCATTATACTAACCATATTCAAGAGACAGCAAATCTTGAAACAATTATTACCTTTAATTGGGAGGAGTTTACATTGGCCACTAGCAATAAAAATCATCGAGTTGTTGTAACCGGTATCGGCATTATCAGCCCTGTGGGCCTGGATGCAGTTACCACCTGGGATTCATTAATAAACGGCAGGGGAGGGATTGATAACATCACGTTATTTGACGCCAGCAACCACATCACTAAATTTGCTGCCGAAGTGAAAAATTTTGACCCTAATAAATATATAGACCGCAAACTCGTCCGCCGCATGGACAGATTTACACAATTAGCCGTGGCGGCCAGTCAGGAGGCGCTGCAAGATTCCCATTTAGTGATTGATGACAGCAACCGCAACGACATCAGTGTGATGGTCGGTAGCGGTATCGGCGGACTGGGCACACTTTCCGAACAATTGAAAATTTTAAATGAAAAAGGGCCGGACAGAGTCAGTCCATTCCTGATTCCGATGATGATTTCCGATATGGCCGGCGCACAGATTTCGATTAATATCGGCGCGAAAGGCGCGAATGTCTGCTCTACCTCGGCCTGTTCCAGCGGCTCGGACGCAATCGGCAACGCCTATGAAATACTCAAGCGCGGTGACGGCGTAGCGATTGTAACCGGCGGCGCAGAGGCGGTGATTACCCCGATTGGTGTGGCCGGTTTTAACGCAGCCCGTGCCTTATCGACCCGCAACGATGCCCCCAAACATGCCTGCCGTCCGTTCGATGCCACGCGTGATGGTTTTGTTATCGGTGAGGG
>Ga0182027_10006479_pt1 | contig 17490 bp, 19 predicted proteins | sample 712E1DmetaG_FD_121300 | JGI IMG/M metagenome (GOLD analysis project Ga0182027, IMG submission 121300) | Permafrost microbial communities from Stordalen Mire, Sweden - 712E1D metaG (Illumina Assembly) | ecosystem: Environmental > Terrestrial > Soil > Wetlands > Permafrost | place: Sweden... | reverse complement strand
CGGTTCCTGGAGCGCGAGCAGCGGGCCGACACGCTTCGGATCGTGCATCGAATCCACGAAGTCCTGGGTCGGTGGCTGCGCGGCCAGATCCTGTTGATCGTCCTCGTCTCGGTCGTCTTCTACGTCGTTCTGGGCCCGATTCTGCACGTTCCCTACGCCCTGGCTCTGGGCATACTGAGCGGCTTCCTGGAGATCATCCCGCTCGTCGGCCCGGTGATCGCGGCGGCGCTGGCTGGGACCGTCACCTTCGCCAGACACGGCACCGACACGACCATCATCGTGCTGGTGGTCTATCTCGTCGTCCGCCAGGTCGAGGACCAGGTGGTCATGCCGCTGGTGATCGGCCGGGCCGTACACCTCCACCCGGTGATCACGATCTTCGCCGTCCTCCTCGGGCTCAGCACGTGGGGCGTCCTCGGGGGGTTACTCGGGGTCCCCGTCGCGGCCGCTCTCAACGTGACCCTGCACGAGTTGTACCCGGAGGAAACCGGCGGCGATTCCGACCTGGTGGCGAGGGACGGCGAACCGGCCGGCCGCCGGGGAGTTGGCGAAGCGATCGGGGCCGCGCCGCCGCCAGGCGACCCGGCGACCGCTCCCATCTGGAGCGCCGCTCCCGCCGCGCCGGACGGTGCAACCGCCGCCGCTCCCGCCGCGCCGGACAGGGGTGCCACCACTGCGTTCTTCGGCGGCGCCCCGACGTCTCCCGACGCCGGCGCCCCGACCGACCCCGACCGGAGTCTCGGGCCGACCCGAGAAAGGCCGTGACCGAGACCGGCAGCCTGCCGGCCGATGCCGTCGTCCTCGCCCTCGACCTGGGCGGCACCCAGATCCGTGCCGCCACGATCATGCCGGCCGGGGAGCGGCTGGCTCGACGGGCCGTGGCCACTCCGCTCGCGGGCGGCGCGGAGGCCATCTACGCCGCCTGCGCCGATCTGCTTCTCGGCGTGCGAGCCGACCTTGCCCGCGAGACCAGGGAGCGTCTGGCCGCCATCGGCATCTCCTCGATGGGGCCCGTCGATCCCCGGCGCGGTCTCGTCGTGGATCCGCCCAACGTCTCCGCCCTGCGCGACGCGCCCCTGGCCGACGAACTCGAAGCGCGGGTGGGGTTGCCGGCCTACCTGGAGAGGGACACGAACGTGGCCGCTCTGGCCGAGCACTGGCTCGGGGCGGCCCGCGGTTGCCGCGACTTCATGTACGTCACCGTATCGACCGGCCTGGGTGGGGCGATTTACCACGACGGCTCCCTGCTCCTCGGGCCGGACGGAACGGCCGGCGAGATCGGCCACGTCTGCCTGATGGCGGACGATGGGCCCCGCTGCGGCTGCGGTGGCGTCGGTCACCTGGAGGCTATCTCCTCCGGCTCGGGGCTGGCCGGCCAGGCTCGCGACGCGGTGGCCGCCGGCCGTTCCGAGTTCCTGGCGGGCCGCGCAGTGGCGGCGCCGCTGACGGGGAGGGACGTGGCGGAGGGTGAGATCGCGGGCGATGAGGCGTGCGTACGGCTCATGACGAGAGCGCGACTGGCCTTCGCGATCGCCTGTGTGGGCTGGGTGAATGCCTTCGATCCGGAACGGATCGTAGTCGGCGGAACCGTCGCGGAACGCCAGGGTGAAGGCTGGCTGGAGCCGGCCCGCGCCGCCGTGGCCGCCACCGGCCTGCGCGCCCCGGCGAGGCGGGTCAGGATCGTGGCGGCCGAGCTGGGGAACGACGTGGGGCTCGTCGGGGCCAGGCCGCTCGTCGAAGGGCGCCACGGAGATCCCGCGTGGCGCGAACGACGCGCCCGCCGATCGCCCGCCCGGGCCGGGTCGACCTGAGCCGCCGCGGGCGAGTCGACCGAGATCGGGGCGAACGAGGCTCAGGCGACCGGCTGGCCCCACCACACGCTGGCGGCCAGGATCACGTACAGCCCGATCAGCGCCAGGCCTTCCAGCCAGGTCGATTCGCCGTCGATGACGACGAGCGCGGAGAGGACCGCGGTCAGCGCCAGGGCCGCCACGAGGAGCGGCGAAACCACGAGGGTCAGAGTCGGGCCACCGATGACCAGGCTCAGCAGGACGAGGACCGGCACCAGCCCCAGGGCCACCTGCAGGCTGGAGTTGAGGATGACGCTGATGGCCAGGTCGCCCCTGTCGGCCAGCATGGCCTGTACGCCGACGACGTTCTCGACGGCGTTGCCGGCGATGGCGACGACGACCAGCCCGGCGAACGACTCGGACATGCCAAGGGAGTCCATGGCGGGCTTGAGGGCGTCGACGAACCAGTCCGAGACGAATGCCGCGCCCACGCCGGCGACCAGGAGCGTGGCCGCGGCAAGCGGCAGCGGCCAGGCGGGCTCGGTCCGGTCGGTTCGGTCGGTTCGGTCGGTGCCGTCGAGCGACCCGATGCCGGATCCCTTGCCGACGGCGAAAGGCACGCTCGCCGCGAAGACGACCAGCAGCACGAGCGAGACCACGACCGACAGTTCGGTGGCGTGGCCGTAGGCCGGGCCTCCCGGCGAGGCCGCGATGGTCGGTATGGCGATTGCGGCGGCAGCCAGGAGGAGCAGCGTCGCCATCAGCTTGGTCTGGTCCGTGCCGAACCTCTGGGGTCCGTGACGCAGCCCGCCGACCAGGAAGGCGAGGCCGAGGACCAGGAGCGTGTTGGCCAGGATCGAGCCCACGAGGGCCGCCCGGACGACGTCGAGCAGGCCAGCCCGCAACGCGAAGATCCCGATGAAGAACTCGGGCAGGTTGCCCAGGGCCGACTGCAGTACCCCGGTCGCCCGAGGCCCGAGGCGATGGGCGAGCTGCTCCGTGCCCTGTCCGACCAGCAGCGCGAGCCCCGCCAGCCCGACTGCCGAAGCCGCGAAGGTGGCGACGCCGGGGGCGCCGCCGAGGCGCAGGAGCAGCGTCGCAATGCTGGCGCCGGCCGCGGCCAGAACGATGATCCGGGTCCTGGTCTCGAAGTACTTCAGCAAGGGTCGGCCTCCTGGACCGATTGTGGCGGAGGCGGGTTGGCTTCGTGCGCCGATCCGGCACGAGCCAAAGCAAGCCGATCTCGCGGGCCGGCCGTCAATACGGCGGCCACGGGATCGCGGGCCGGTTTCGATCGGGGCGGGGCAGGACGCCGTGCGCCAGCAGCGACTCGATTCGCCTGGAGATTGCCGCCAGTTCCGCCGGGGCCAGCAGCGGCTCGAGCTCCCGGGCCAGGTCGCCGGTCAGTCGATCGTGGAGCCGCCCCAGGATGGACCGCTCCTCGCCGGTCAACGGCTGACCCCGCCACCTCCACAGGACCGTTCGCAGCTTGGGTTCGACCGCGAAGCAGAGGCCGTTGTCTACGCCCATGATCCTTCCGTCGGGGAGTGGCAGGAGATGTCCGGCCTTTCGGTCGGCGTTGTTGAGCACCGCGTCGAGGACCGCGATCCGGCGCAGGGCCGAACTGTCGGAACCGATCAGCTCAGCCACGTCCACGGACTCGTCGACCTCCATCCAGAGCTGAACCATGCCCTCGCCGAACGGTCCGTCGCGCATCACCGTGGGCGGGACGATCTCCCAGCCGCTCGCCTCCGACACGGCATGGGCCCCGACCTCGCGGCAGGCCAGCGTCCCGTCCGGGAAGTCGTATAGCGGCCGCTCGCCGCGAATCGGCTTGTACACGCAGCTGGCCGCGATCGTGGCGGCGGGGTCGTCTCCTCGGCCGGCGACCAGGCAGAAGAAGGTGGCGTTCGAGGCGGCCATCAGCCTGCCGACGACCGTGAGATCGCCTTCGCGGAGCAGCCGGAGAGCGGTCTCCTTCTCGAGGGGCCCGGCAACCTGGCGCCCTTCGAGCGCGGCCGACTCCATCTCTTGATATGTCAGGCCGGCGACGGCCGGGTATCCCGGGGCGCTCCCGTCGGCATCCTCATCGGGAAGTCGGCCGTCCGCGACGGCACCGTCCGACGGTCGCTCCGGAGGGCGGTCGTCGACGGCGGCCCCGTCCGAGCTCGGCCCGCCTCGATCATTCCCGGCGGCCGGCCGGCGTCCCGGTTCGCCGGCGCTCCCGCGGCCGGCCGAGGGCACGTTCCGCTCGGGTCCCGCCATCTCGCTCAGTGCATGAACCCGTTTCGTCGGGCGCAGATGTGGCCCTCGGGGTTGAGAGGCTGACCACAGAACGGGCAGGGGGGACGGCCGGCGGACACGACGTCCAGGGCTCGCCTTGCGAACGCAAGAGCCCGACGCGGATCAAGGTTCACGCGCACGACGTCCGACTCGTCGTCCTCGTCATCATCGGCGGCTTCCGATCCCGGGGGCCCCTCGGGCGCCTCCTCCTCCTCGGCGATGGCCCGGGCTTCGATGAGGATCGACTCCTCCTCGCCGTCCCAGACGATCGCCATCGTGCCGACCCGGAATGTCTCGTTGAGTGGTTCGTCCAGGGGCGCGGTGTCGAGATCCGACGGGGCCGGTTCGTCGGGCACGGCGGTGCCGCGTTCACGAACCTGGGCGAGCAGCTGGGACAGGCGTTCGGCCAGCAACGTGACCTGGACCTTCTCCAGCACCACGGACACGATCCGGGCACCCTCGCGGGCTTGAAGGTAGAAGGTCCGGCTGCCGGGCTGGCCGACCGTGCCGGCCACGAATCGGTCGGGATTGTCGAAGTTGAAAACGCGTCGAGCCATCGGGCCTCCAGGCAGGTCGGGCGTCTCGCGCCGCGACAGACCGAATCTATACCTCGCCGCCAGATGGCTCCGGTTCGGCCCGTGCGCGGTCCACGCTGAGGCTTGCCCGGTCGAGCCAAGGCCGTCCTGGCGTCGCGATGGGCTCTGGTAGCCAGTTTATGTTAGTGATCACAATTTAGCAGGCTAGACTTGACAAATAGAAAGTGCCACTGGCATAGTGCCAACATCAGCGAGCAAGATACCTCCGGAAGGCCGGAACCGACAGCCGGCAAGCCGGCGGCCCGGGCTCGCGGAAGAGGCTTCGACCACATGGCACGCGACGTTATCTCAACCTGTCCCGTCTGCTCGAGCGAGCTGGCAATCACCCGGCTTCAGTGCCGGGGTTGCGGCACTGCCATCGAGGGTGAGTTCAACGTCGGTCGCTTTGGGCGCCTGAACCGAGAGCAATTGACTCTTCTCGAGAGCTTCCTGCGCGCACGGGGCAACGCCAAGGAGCTCGAGCGCGAGCTCAAGGTGTCCTATCCCACCGTTCGAGCGCGGATCGATTCGCTCGTCAGGGCGCTGGGGCTGGCTGACGGGGCCCTGATCGGGGACGACGGAGACGATGTCTCCAGGCGCGCCGGCGACTCGGCGGAGCTGCGCCGAGACGTCCTGGAACGCCTGGCCCGACACGAGATCACGGCGGACGAGGCGGCGATCCTCCTCCGCGCTCGGAAGGAGTAGGAGATGGGAACGCTGGAGCGGACCGAAACGCTCGCCCATCGGATCGGGACAAACGGGCATGTTTCCGTCAAGACGCTCAGCGGCACGCTGCGCGTCCGAGGCGTCGAGGGCGAGGAAGCCCGCCTGACGGTCAACTATCGGATTCGCGCGACGGACCAGCCTTCGGCCGAACGGGCTCTCGAGACCGGCCGGATCCTCGTCGAACGCGGCCCGGGCTCACTGGCGATCGAGACGCCGGAACGGCGCCTCTCGACCGGCCTTGCCTGGCTGTTCGGCGGAGCCCGCGTCGGGGCCGACGTGAGCCTCGAAGTGCCGTGGGGCACCAGGATCCGGTACGAGACCATGAGCGGATCCATCGAGGCCGTCTCCCTGGTCGGCGATCAGAAGTACCGGACAGTCTCGGGCGACATCCGGATGTGGAGCCTCGGCGGGCTGATCGAGGCCGGCTCGATCTCGGGATCGATCATGCTCGAGGGCGGCGGCGACGTAAGGCTCCGAGCGAACACGATCTCCGGAGCCATCCGGGTCCGTGCCCGGCGATTCCACGGCACGACTCTCTCGACGACCAGCGGGAGCATCGCCATCGTTGGAGAGCTCGATCCCGCCGGTGACCACAGGGCCGAGTCAATCTCCGGCAGCGTCGATCTGACGCCTCTCAACGGCGTCACGGCCGAGCTACGGGCGATCTCGGGCTCGATCTCGTCACAGGTGGAGCACCGGCTGGAAGGCGGGCGCGGCTACTGGCGATCGGTCGTCGGTGACGGCCGGGCCGTCTTCAAGGCCAATTCCACCTCTGGTGGGCTGAGAATCCTGGCGGCCCAGCCGGGCGACCGCGTCGTCGCGTCGGCCGCCCCTGCAACGGCCGCTGCTCCGGCGCCTCCCATGACTCAAGCGGCCGATGCGGCCGCGATGGTGGGGGACCAGGCGCCACTTTCGGGCAGCTCGGGGATCGACTCCAACGTGTCGGCCGGTCAGTCGGCGAGCGCCAGCGGCGAGGAATCTGGGCCGCTCGAGACCGAGGAGACCTGGAACCCGGACGAATCGAGCGAGGCCGAGGCTGAAGTGGCGGAAGACGAGCAGCTGGCCGTGCTCCAGGCCCTCGAAAGAGGCGAAATCGGCGTGGACGAGGCGGCCGACCGCCTCGATCGGTCGAGGAGGTAGGTCCATGTCGGGCGAACTCGAAGCACTGCTTAAGCTGGTCTCGGAAGGCAGGTTGTCTGCCGAGGAGGCGGCCCCGATCGTGGCGGCACTCGAGGCCCAGGCCGAAACCGGCGGTGCCGCTCCTTCAGCCGGACGCGGCGCCGGGACGGGCGAGTCGCGTACGAAGGATGAGGCCCGACGCGCCGGGACGGCCCAGGAGGCCCTGGCCGGACGGCGGATTCGTATCTTCGTGGCAGAGAACGGCAGACCGGTCATCAATCTGCAGATACCGCTAGCTGCGGCGGGCTTCGCAATCGACCAGGTACCCGGCCTCTCGCCGGACCACCGGTCGCGCATCGTCGAGGCGATCCAGACCGGCATGACCGGACCGATCCTGGAAGTCTCCGACCACGGCGACGAGGTTCGGATAGTCATCGAGTAACCCGGCGGCGCGCGCCGCCAGCCAGTCCCACTCGAACCCGCTCCGGGAGCCCGTCGGCACCCGGTCTGGATAGGTGTTGCCTGAAATGAACCAATCAAGTGGAGGAGGCCCGGACGGCAGTCGGAGAACCAGCCGGCGAGTTCCGTGATCCGGCCGGACGCGACAGCTCCCGGAGCAAGCCGGCCGGGCCAATGGACAACTTCCCGGAGCAAGCCGGCCGGTGCCACGGACCCGACACGGCGATCAACCAAAGGGGACGAGAGATGTTGCTGGAGATCGAGGAGCTCACCAAGGTGTACCGGACGGGTACCCGGGCCAACGACGGCATCAGCCTTGCCATCGGCGAAGGTGAAGTCTTCGGCCTGCTCGGCCACAACGGCGCCGGCAAGACCACGCTCGTCAACCAGGTCGTCGGGCTCCTGAAGCCCACTTCCGGCTCGATTCGAATCGACGGCCGCGACATGGTCGCCGACCCTGGTCTCGCCCGCCGGCTCTGCTCCTTCCAGGCCCAGTCCCAGGTGCCGATCGACGGCCTTACGCCGCGCCAGGCGATCGACCTGCTCGGCCAGCTGCGCGGCTTGCCGAAGCGTGAAGTCCAGTGCCGGCGCGAGCGGCTGGTCGACGTCCTGGACCTCGATGAGTGGCTCGACGTCGACGCCGCCCGGCTCTCCGGCGGCGTTAAGCGACTCGTGGCCTTCGCCATGGCCGCCGTGGTTCCCGGCCGTTTGGTCATGCTCGACGAGCCGACCAACGACGTGGATCCCGTCCGGCGCCGGCCGCTGTGGCGGCAGGTGCGGACGCTCGCCGATCACGGCGCCGCGGTTCTGCTCGTGACCCACAACGTCATCGAGGCGGAGAGGTCCGTGGACCGGCTCGCGATCCTCGACGAGGGCCGGGTCATCGCCGAGGGGACTCCGGCTCAACTGAAGGGCCGGCTCGGCGCGGCTCTCCGGTTGGAGCTCGTGCTGGATCCGGAAGCGGCCGATCAGCCTCTCTCGCCGTTCGGACTCTCCGCGGTCCCGGTGGGCAATCGGCTGATGGTCGGCGTCCCCACGGACGCCGCCGGCGCGGCCGTCGCGTGGGCCGAATCGCTCCAGCGTGCCGGCTCGGTCGAGGAGTTCACGCTGGGGCCCGCGACGCTCGAGGACGTATACGTGGCGCTGGTCGGCGGCGCGGAGGCGGCACGAGATCAGGTCGAGGAGGTGTTCGATGCAACTGCTGCGTAGCTACTGGCTGCTGGTTACCTGGCAGGCCCTGCGCAAGAAGAACTACCTGCCGCTGATGATGGCGGTCCAGACGCTCTTCTCGCTGGGCATCGTGCTCGGCTACCCACTCCTCTTCCCGACGCTCGATCGAACCTCGATCTACCTCATTGCGACCGGGGCGCCGGCGATCTCGATGGTTTCGGTTGGGCTGGTGGCCCTGCCGCAGACGATCGGGGAGCAGAAGGCCGAAGGCAGCCTGGCGTACATGCGCTCATTGCCGGTTGCCCGGCTGGCCTATCTCGTAGCCGACTTGACCGTCTGGCTCGCCATCGTGATCCCGGGCGTGGTCCTCGGCGTGATGGTCGGCGCCTGGCGCTTCGGCCTCGACCTCCAGGTCAGCCCTCTCGTCGTCCCGGCCCTCCTGATGGTGGCCCTGACGGCGACGTGTGTCGGCTACGCCATCGCTTCGGTCCTGCCCTACATGCTGACCGTGATCATCACCCAGGCGATCGTCGTCTTCGTCTTCATGTTCTCGCCGCTGACCTTCCTGCCGGACAAGCTGCCGGGCTGGCTCGAGGCGGTTCACCGCCTGCTGCCTATTCAGGCCATGGGCGAGGTCACTCGCGGCACCATCGCCCCGAACGAATTCGGGCTCCCGCTTGGCGCCTTCGTTACTCTGGCGATCTGGTGCCTCCTGGGGTTTGGAGTCACGTACGCGGCCATGTCCCGGCGCGGTTGACGGCGCGCTAGGCTGGCACGATGACACTGCCCGCCCCCCGAGAGGGCCCGTGACCGGTTCAGCCAGGCTGCCGACCCGCGACTTCGAGGAGATACGCCTGGCCGAAGCGCTGGAGCGCAGCCGCTGTCCGGTCTGCGACGCCCGCCAGGAGGCTACCTACGCGGCCCTGAGAGGGCTTGCCCGGGAGGGCGCCACGGACAGGGGTCTCCGGGCTCGGATGGACAAGGGCCTGGGGTTCTGCCAGCCTCACAGCGCCGGCCTGGCAAAGATGGAGCTGGTCCAGACGAGCAGCCAGCTGGCCACCGCCATCCTCCTGGATGCCGTCCTGCGCCGGCGCCTGGCAGCGATGGCGAAGCTCTCGGCCAACGACGCCTCCGGCCAGGTTCGCGGCCTGGGCGAGCTGTCGGACCCACGCTGCCCGGTGTGCGAAAGAGCGGCGGAGGCTTCCCGACTGACCGTGGCGCGCCTGCTCGAGCTATCGGCGGATCCGGCCTGGGCGGCGACCCTCGGCACGGCCGAGATCTGCCTCGACGACCTGTACTCTCTCTGGTCGGCGGCCGCGGGGGCCTCCAGGGATCAGAATGCTCGCTGGGCGCCGATCCTGGCGGCTCAGCGGAGGCGGCTGGAAGCCCTCCAGAAGACACTCGCCGAGTACGCCCACAACAGCACCTATGACCGCCGCGGCCTCATCACGCCCGAGCAGCACGAGGCGGGCGCCGCCGCGATCCGCCTCTTCGGCGGAAGTCCCGATCGCGATCGGGCGCGGTAGGCTCCCCTGGATCGGTCGCTCCCTCGCGTCCACTCCGGCGCGTAGCGTGTCGCGCCATCCGTAGAATGGGTGGCCGCTGCGGCTGCTTCGTGCCTGGAGGATCGCGTGCCCGCCCTGCCATATCCGGTCGCTCGACTGATCGACGCCGCCCTTGTCGGCGAGTTGACGGTGATCGGCCCGGATGGGCGCGTGATCGTCTACGAGATGGTTCCGCTCCTTTGGGGCGACCGGATCTTCATGACCTCCAGCGTCCTGGACAGCGCCAAGGTTGCCCACATCAAGGCCAACCCGAGAGTCAGCTTCTCGGTCACCAACCCGGACGCGGTCGGCTCCTTCACCGGCAAGGTCACGGTCCAGTGCGATGCCCGAGTTGCCGAGGATGATCTCCATGCCGGCTGGGAGAAGCTCCTGGCCAACTGGAAGCGCAAGGATCCGGCGACGCTGGGGCTGCTCAGGGAGAGGCGGGGCTTTCCGCTGCTCTTCGAGCGGGTCCTGATCGAGCTGACGCCGCGGCGGACGTGGTTCTGGCCGGATGGTCGGACCGAGCGCGAGCCCCAGATCACGGTGGCGGCCGAGGTTGCCCGATGAGCCCGAAGCTCCGTCTGCGGCGGCTTCGCGGGGCGGCCGGGGAAGCCGGTCCGGCCGGGGCGACCGAGCGGACGCCGGCGGCCCCCGCGGGGGTTGAACCGGCGGCGCCGGATTCGACTGCGGCGGACTCACCTGGGGCCACCCCGCCCGCCGAAACGCCACCCGAAGGCGCGTCGCCCGAGCCTGAGTCTCTCGCCGGGCCGGAGCGGACGGAACCCGCGGCGCAGTCCGGATCGTCCGGCGCCGAGCCCGCGCCCGAGGCGGCGTCTCCGTTCCCTGAGGCCGAACCCCGGGCAGCCTCGCCCGGCCCCGCCTCTCCGGAACGGGAGGTCATCGACGATACGCCGCGGGGAGCGCATGTCGAACAGGGCCTGCTATCAGAATCGGTAGCAGCGCGCCAGCCCGAGTCGTCTCCTTTCGTCACGGTGGCTGATGGAATCGCCCGCTTGGCCGTCTACCGGCGGGCGGTCCTGAGCTGGGTGGCCGGCGACGGCTACCCGATGAACGTCGACATCGAGATCGAGGTCAAGGCCGTCGAGGGTACGGTCCGGTTCGGCGAGCCGCCGGGCTTTCGGATCGAGGCCGGCACGCCGGTCGCCATCACCGGCAGCCACATTCGGCCGCTCGCCGCGGGCGGTTTCGACGATCGCAGCCACGTTACGCTGTGGGGCCTGGCGGCGGCTCGGCCGCGCGGCCGGTTTGCCGTCAGCCCGACTCGCGTGTGGGCGTGGGACGAAGGCGAGCTGCCGCTTTCCGTCTCATATGATCGCCGGCTGCCACAGGCGCGCCGCTACTACGAGTCTCTTTCGGTCGTGCGCGGCGTGCCGGTTCGACCGAGGCTCGCGTGGTCCACGGCCGTCCTCCGCGCCGCCCGCGCCCCGTTGCTGAGAGCCACGTGGGCGCCACTGCTGCTGGGCCTGGCCGTCGCTGCCCGGGCCGGAGTCTTCGACCCGGTTGCGGCCCTGCTCACGCTTGTCCTTGCCGGCGCCGTCGTTCTCGCGCTGGACATCGCCGGGGGTGTTTTCGATCTGCTCAAGGACTCCCACCCTGGCGGGCCCTGGACCGTGAGGTCGAGCGGGATCATGGCCCCGATCCGCAACGCCATAGTCCGGGTTCGCGCCACCCCGGCGCCGGCGATCGGCTGTTGGGCCATGGCTGCGGTCGTGGGCCTGCTCATCCTCGCCGTGCGCGGCTCGCCGGCTCTCGCCCTCCTTGGCGTCGTCGGCCTCGGCCTGGTTCTGGCCCACGAGATCCCGCGACTCGATCCGGCCGGCCGAGGCCTGGGCGGGCTGGCCGCGGGAATTGGCTTCGGGCCGGTCCTGTTGCTGGGCACCTACGCCGTTCAATCGCGCGGTTCGCTCTCGCTCGAGGCCGCCTTCCTCTCGCTTCCGCTGGGGTTCCTTGCCGGCATGATCGTGTATCTCCACGAGATCGCGAGCCGGGCGGATGACGCGCGCGCCGGCAAGCTGACGCTGCCGGCGCGCCGGCCTCGAAGCATGGTGATCCGCGGCTTCGATCTCGCCGCCGCCGGGGCATTCCTGAGCGTGGCCGTCGGCGTCGTCGCCGGCCAGCTGCCGCTGCCGGCTCTCCTGGGACTGCTCGCCGTTCCCATGGCGATGCGCGTCCGCCGGGACGTGGTCCGCTTCTACGACAGGCCGAACCGGCTCGCCTCGACACTCGCCGAGTCGATGCGGATGCAAGTGAACGTCGGCGCGTTTCTGATCGCCGGATACCTCGTCACGATCGGCGATCAGGTCTTCCTGGGCCGGACGCCGTTTCTCCCGTAGGGCGACGCGCTGATCAGGGGTCGGCGAAATAGGGGTCGAAGCCCGGGGTCCAGGCCAGGCGGGCGTTCGATCCGTCTGGGTCGGCCGTCACGGCGCAGCCTTCGTAGCCCGGCAGGGCCGCGACCCAGGCCAGACGTGTCGGGCCCATGGCGAACGCGGCAGTTGCGTAGGCATCCCCAAACGTCAGGCTCGGTCCGACGATCGTGACACTGAGCACGTCCGTCGGCGGCCGGCCCGTGAACGGGTCGCGGATGTGCTCCCCTCGCTCGTATGCGCCCGACGTTGCCACGCCGGCGTCGTTGAGCGCCAGCACGGTGGCGAGCGCGGTGGCGATCAAGGGGTGGCGGATCCCGATTCGCCAGGCCCGGCCGGGCGCCACCTCGCCGCGCACCACGATGTCGCCGCCACCGTTGATGCAGTAGTTTCGGGCGCCCGCGGCCTCAAGGATGCGGCCGGCATTCTCCAGAGCCCAGCCCTTGACCAGGCCGGTTGGATCTGGCCGGCCGTCAGGTCGATGGGCGCGAATGTCGAAGTAGCCCTCGGTCGTGCGCCGCGCCTCCTCGCACAGTGCCAGGACCTCTTGCAGTTCCGGGCTGCAGGCGGTCTCATCGAGCTCGCCGCGGATCAGCCGGCTGACTTCGCTTTCGGGCTTGTACGGGCTGAAGCGTTCGTCCACTCCGCGCAGGTAGGCGAAGGTCCGGTCCAGTGCCGCCGGCGCGACCGAGCCATCGCGGACGTCCACGCTAATGGCGGTGCCCATGATCTGCTCCACCCGGCGAAGCCCGGGGATGGAGGTCGTGGCGGGTGAGATTTCGCTGGCCTTGTGGTGGTCGGAGGGGAGAGAATCGGGCCTGGCCATGTCAGCATTATCGGTACTCGGCGGCCCGGGCTCCTGGTGGTTGCCGCTCCACAGGGAGAGTCGAGATGTCCAGACGTAAGATCGTGGTCCTGAGGAGACCCCGGCTGTTGGGCGCGGCGCTCGTCGGTGGGCTTGGGTTCGCGGCCGGTCGCGCCAGCAGGAAGCCGGCCCCGATCGCCTCCCCGGGCGCGCAGTCAGTTCCTCCAGCGACGCGGCCCGATCTTGCCGCGCAGCTCAGGGATCTCGCCGAGCTGCACGCCTCCGGCGCCCTGAGCGACGAAGAGTTCGCGGCCGCCAAGTCGAGGCTCCTTGGCTCTTGAGCCCCGGGTTCGGTCCCGGGTGTGCGCTCCTGGCAGGGCGCGACGACTTGTGCGATGCTGCACCTCACGCGGCGGCGCAGGCTGACTGGTAGCGTCGCCGCATCCCCTCTGTGACGTGGCATCGGCCGCCGCATGCCCGCCGGTCGATCTCGGTGTCGGGCCCGACGGTGCGCCTTGAGACGCGCAGACCCTCGGCGGCGTCCCGGATCAGCGATCCCTGCGCCGCGCCAGCCTCAAGAGCGCGGACAGGAGGCGCGGCATCGGCATGAGCTCGGGCCGTCCGGCCTCGATCCACCCGCGGTACCGCCCTTCGATGACCGGCGCGATCCAGTCGTACGTCTGCCATCCGTCCGGGACCGCGTACCGGTCGGCGCGTCGCCCGAAGGCACGGCGCCAGTCACGGGCGTAGCCGTATTCGGGGGCGTAGTAGGCCCCCGTGAAGCCCTGCCCCTCGACCGTGAGCATCTCCGCGGATAGCCGGCCGTCGGTTCGGTCGCGCAACCAGCACGGCGATTGACTGCGCTCGCGGACGGCCGCCACCGCCTCGGTCAGGCCCGACCTGGCCACCCAATCCGGATCGAGCATGTCGTGCTGGACCAGCCAGGCTACGAAGACGCCTATGTGTACGTATCCCTGCTCGGGCGGCTGATCCTCTGGGAAGACACCCTCGGTGTGCCAGTGCCAGGCATCGTATTCGAGGGTGGGATCTTCGTCCGGCTGCATCGGGCGATCGTAGCGGAGGCGGCTCGACCGCGCCATCGGCCCGGGCGCCTCCCGCGCCTGGCCGGTCGGTGGTGACGCCGGTTCAACTCTGCCGGCCTGGCCGACGGGTCGTTGGGACCGGTTCGGACGCCCGCTAGCGTCGGCCCGGCTCTGCCGAGCTCGGCCGATGGGTCATGTGGCTGGTTCGGACGCCCGCTGGCGAGGGCCCGCCGTCGATGGTGCCGGCTCGACCGGCCCCCGGTCGATGGCTCCGGCTTCGATTCCTGCCTGGGCCGCCGTTCCGGTTACTGGGCCGCCCGCGACCACCACATCCGCTTCGCCCTCGGCCTCGCCGCGGACGGTCAGCCGCCATATCTGAAACAGCCGGGGAGATGGTCGTCGACGAGCCCGACGCTCTGCATGAAGGCGTACACGATCGTCGAGCCGACGAAACGGAACCCGCGACGCCGGAGGTCGGCGGATAGCTCGTCCGACTCGGCCGTCGATGCCGGCACGTCGGCCCACGTCGCTCCGCGGGGCCTGATCGGCGCGGGACGGGGCAGCCTTCCGGCCAGGTAGGCCCCGAAGCCACCGTGCTCGCCGCTGACCGCCAGGAACGCCGACGCGTTGGCGATCGTTGCCTCGATCTTGGAGCGGTTGCGGACGATGGCGGCGTCGGCCAACAACCGTGCCATGTCGGCATCGTCGTAGCCGGCCACCCGCCGAGGGTCGAAGCCGTCGAAGGCCAGCCGAAACGCTTCGCGCTTTCGCAGGATAGTCACCCATGCCAGGCCGGCCTGGAAGCTCTCGAGAGCCAGACGCTCGAAGAAGTCACGGTCGTCGGTGACCGGCACACCCCACTCTACGTCGTGGTAGGCCAGCATGAGCGGGTCGGCGCCCACCAGGCCGTCCGGCCACCAGCAGCGGGGTCTGTCGTCTGCCGTCATCGGTGGGGCAGGGGAGCGGGCCTGGGGCCGGCCGCGCCGGTCCGGCCGCGCAGGGCGCCGATTCTGAAGCGGAGCGTCTCCGTCACTGGCCGCTCCGGGTCACGAAACGAGTCGTCGCATCCCGGAAGATCTCGGCCCTCTCGACGACCGTGGCCGCGGCGTCGTAGTCGATCCGGGCGGCGAACTCGCAGGCGGCGGCTTTGCGCAGATCGGTGGCATCGAGGAGCCATCGGAAGTAGGCCGAGTACATCCGCCCCGTCTCCACGAAGTGGCGACCGTAGGCAGAGCAGATGGCCCGGGCCGGCCCGGATGAGAGCCCCTCCGCCTCGAGGCAGGCCTTCGCGAGCCGGAGCATCGCCACACAGCCTCGTTCGGCTGCCGCCTCCAGATCGCGAGCCTCCAATTCTCGCTGCGCCGACGCGAGGGCCTGGTTCGCCCCATCGAGGAGTTGGCCGGTTCGAGGGTTCATACGGCCACCGCTTCGGCTCGGATCGCCCGCAGGACGCCGTCCGGTTCCCCGTTCCATCCGGCCTCGGAGATGAAGATTCGGCTCACGATCAGGTTCGTCTCATGAGAGAGGGCGGCGCAGACGTGGCTCGTTCGCTCGAGCTCCGCGCCGTAGTGATCGACTCGATTGAGTACCACGATGGTCTCTACGTCCGCCTCGGCCGGAGCCGAACCTGAAGCCCATAGGCCGTACAGGTAGACGCCGCGGGCCGACTCGCCGTAGATCTCGCGTATTGCCTCCGCGAGCCGCCTTGCTACCCGCGGCCCGACGGGATCCGGCCTCTGCTCGGGTGGCCCGGCGGCGGGCCGTATGACTCGGGGCGGAGGGTTCGTGGTTGCGGTCGGTTCGATCGGCCCGGATCCGCCGGTGACCGGCCAAGCCGAAGCAGGCTCCGCTTCGATGCTCATCCGGGATCGCGCCTCTGCCGCCTCGGTGGTCTCTGGGGCCGGGGGTGTAGCCGCGTCCAGTCCGGGGAGCAGTTCGGCGGCGACCTGCGTCGCGGTGGTCGCCGGGACCGCGAATGCGGCCGCATCGGCCGGTGCGGAATCGCCGGCCTGTGTCGGACCCGGGCCTGCATTCGAGTGGCGGCGGCGCGGCGGCCCCGGCTGGACCTGCCGCGCCGGCATCGCCACGATGACCGACCGCAGCATCGCCGCCAGGGGTGAATTCGAGGCCCGGAAGTAGACCTGGTTGCCCTCAGCCTCGCGATCGAGGAGACCTGCTGCAACCAGCCTGGCCAGCTCGCGACTGGCGGTACCCGGGCTCGTACGCGCGCGGCGCTGAATCTCGCGGAGGTGGAGCCGACTGCCCGGATCGTCCATCAGCAGCGCGAGGATGCGCTGCCGCACGCTGGATCGCCCGACGGCCAGATCGATAGCCTGACCGTTCTCAAACACGAGAACGTTCGTACTCAAACATGGAGCGGTCGTACTCGAACATAGGAACAATCCTAACCCAGGCTGAGACCGGGTCAATGAGGGTTGCCCTTGACGTCGGGCCGTGCCCGAATGCGAGCCGTCGGGGGCGGCCGTGGGACAACAGTCGGGCGTCCGCGCCACTATAACCTGGGGATTGGCGGGGCGGGACGGCTGCCCGACAGCATTCACTCTCCCAGACCGGCATACTCGACGCATGGCAGATGCAGGCTCGCCCCGGGTAGTACCCCCCGCGGTCGGACGGTGTCCCCGTTCGGTACGCGCATCGGGGCAGGGTTGGATCGACCTCCAGGCCCCGGCCCGGTCGATCAACCGATATCGGGCGGCCCGTGCCTTCATTCGCGCCGCCGCCAGGATCTACTCGAGGGTCCGGGTCGAGGGGATCGAGAGGCTGCCGGCAGGGCCCTCGATCCTGTGCTTCACCCACGAGAACTGGGCCGACCCGCTCTACATCTTCGCCGCCGTCCCGGGCGGTCCCAGGATCTACTTCTTCGGTCCGGAGCAGGAGGAGATGCGCCGAGGTTTCCGGAATCGGATGATGCGATGGGGCGGCGTCGTCATTCCGTTCCGACCGGGCAGACGCGGGCTGGTCGCGGCAACCGCCCGAGCGGAGAACCTGCTCTGCGGGGGAGCGGCCGTGGCCATCGCGGGCGAGGGCAGGATCCATGCGGGCGAAGGGGTCGTCCTGCCACTCCACGATGGGCCGGCCTACCTGTCTTTGCGAGCGGGCGTGCCCATCATCCCGGTCGCGATCAACGGCACGATGTGGTTGGGCTTCCGGCGCGTGGTTCGGGTTCGCTTCGGCTTTCCAATCGTGTCGGAGACGAAGCCGGGCCGCCCGAATGACGACCAGGTCTCACGGCTGACCGCGCAGACTCAGTCCGCCCTGGAGAAGCTGGTTGCCGACTTCCCCGACCAGCCCGGGCCGGGCATGGTCGGCCGCTGGCTCACCGAGCTCTTCAACGATTGGCCGGAGGGATCGAGACCGCCGGCCGAAGTCAAGGCGTCGGATCACACCGTTGCAGGGTCCAACTCCCAGCGCTAGTGTCACGGGCCGCAGCAGGCCAGGCAGTTCTGCCGTTCGCAGCTACGATTCGGTGTATGCCGAACCATCCAGCTCCTCCGTTGGCCATCAGCGAGTCTGAGCGAGCATCGCTCCAAGCCCTGATACGAGCGGGAACGACCGAGCAACGCCT
>Ga0182027_10006477_pt1 | contig 17495 bp, 11 predicted proteins | sample 712E1DmetaG_FD_121300 | JGI IMG/M metagenome (GOLD analysis project Ga0182027, IMG submission 121300) | Permafrost microbial communities from Stordalen Mire, Sweden - 712E1D metaG (Illumina Assembly) | ecosystem: Environmental > Terrestrial > Soil > Wetlands > Permafrost | place: Sweden... | reverse complement strand
GTAGATTTCCGCCGGCGTGGTGTAAAGCGTCTGGCCCACGAGCAGCCCGGTCAGGAGCTGGTCCACCAGGATGGTGCGGTTGCCGTTGTTCCAGTCCAGCGCCAGCAGGCCGGATTCGCCCGGCGCGATTCTGGCGGCCCGGGCGGAAAGGGCCTCGTGCGAGCCGTCCGTTTTGCCGCCGGGTTGAATATAATTGACGAACCAGTTGAAAATATCGCCCACCGCCGACTGCCCCGCTTCCAGCGCGTAATAGCCGGGCAGCACGCTTCCCTTGACAATCCCGCACAAGCCGGGGATGGCGGCCAGTTTTTCCGTTCCCGGCGCAATCGTGATATCGCAGGCGCTGGTGCCGAGGATCTTGACCATCGTCCCCGGCGCGACGCCGCAGCCGACGGCGCCCAGGTGCGCGTCGAAAGCGCCCACCGCCACGGGAATCCCCGCTGTCAAGCCTGTTTTCGCCGCCCATGCCGCCGTCAATCCGCCCGCCGCCCGGTCCACCGATGCCACCCTCTGACAAAGCCGCCCGCGCAGCGCCGCCAGTTTCGGGTCCAGTTTGCCCAGGAATTCCGCGTCGGGAAAGCCGCCCCATTCCGCGCGGTACATCGCCTTGTGCCCCGCCGCGCAAATTCCGGCGATGCGGCGCTCCGGCGCCAAAGTGCCCGTCAACTCCGCCGGCACGTAATCGGCCAGTTCCACCCAGGAATGGGCGGCGTCGAACACTTCCGGGTGGGCGCGCAAACAATGCAGGACCTTGCTGAAGAACCATTCGCTGGAATAAACGCCGCCGCACCAGGCCAGATATTGCGGGCGGATTTGGCCGGCCAGCGCGGTAATCTCCGCCGCTTCCGCCGTGCCGGTGTGGTCCTTCCACAGCCAGGCCAGCGCCGCCGGATTCTTGGCGAAACGTTTGTCGCAGGCCAAAGGCCGTCCAGCCGCGTCCACCGGCATCGGCGTACTCCCGGTCGTGTCCACCCCGATGCCGATGACTTGCGCGGGCGTGAATCCGCGCGCGGATTTTTTGGCCGCGGCGAGCGCCTCCTTGATGGTGACCTCCGCCCCTTCGATGTAATCGGACGGATGCTGCCGCGCCAGGTTTGGGTCGCGTCCCAGCACCACGCCTTGTTCGCCGTGCGGGTAGCCCCAAACCGCCGCCGCCACCTCATGTCCGTTGGCCGTGTTGACAATTAGCGCCCGCACCGAGTTGGTCCCGTAATCCAGTCCGATGGCATATTTTGAATTCATCATAAATCCTCTGCGTTAGGGCGGCGCTGCTGCGCCGCCCAAAATTTCAGGGCAGAGCAGCAGCTCCGCCCTGCCTGGATGCTGAAGATCGTTATCATGCGCCCTCTTTACATTCAGCATTCAATGATAGTCTTGACAACCCGGTCCCGGTACGCGGCGTTCAGCGCGAACGCCTCGTCCGCGCGGCTCAAGGGAAAACGATGGCTGACAAATCCGCGGAAATCCACCAAGCCCCGCTCCACCATCTGGATGGCGCGCGGGTAGGTGTGTTTCATCCGACGGCAAAACTTGACGGTCAGCCCCTTGCGCCGCGCGGTGGACGGTTTCATCGTCAGGCGGTCCCCGGACGCGGCCGGGATGCCCACGAGCACGACACGTCCGCCGAGGGCGGCCATCTCGGCGGCCTGCTGGACGGATTCCGTGGCCCAAGCCGCTTCGATGACCACATCCACGCCGCGCCCGGCGGTTTCCTTGAGTACGCGCGCGACGGGATCTTCGTGATCACAATTGATCGCAATCGCGCCGTGTTGCCGGGCGACTTTGAGCCGCCAGGGAAATTTGTCCGACACGAAAATCGGGTCCCCGCCGGAGAGCTTGGCGACTTGCTGGATGAGCAGCCCGATGGAACCGGCGCCGACAATCGCCACGCTGCGGGCCGCGCTCACCTTCGCCAGGTCCACCGTGTGAATCGCCACGCCGAGCGGTTCCAGCAAAGCGCCCTCGATATCGCTCATGGATTTCGGGATTGGAAAACAGCAGCGCGCCGGCATCAGCATCCACTGGCTCAAACTCCCATTGTACGGATGGTTACTGCAAAAGTGAAGATGCCGGCAGAGGTTCGGATGGCCCTGCTCGCAAAGATCACAATGATGGCACGGCATGGCGGGGTCCACCGCCACGCGCGTTCCCGGCTTTAGAGGCTGGTTGTTGCCGTCCATCGCGTCCGGCCCCGTTTCGAGGACCACGCCGGCAAATTCATGCCCCAGAATAAGCGGCGAGGTCACCGCCCGGTCGCCGATCTTGGCATCCTGGTAAGAATGAAGATCGCTGCCGCAGATGCCGGTGACTTTGACGCGCAAGAGCGCCTCGCCGGGTCCGGGCGGCCCGGGGCGCGGCACCCTTTCGACGCGCAAGTCCGCCGGCCCGTGCAGCCGCGCGGCCTGCATCGTTGACTGTTTCGACCCAACGCGATTGACTTGGCCTGTGCTCATAATAAAGATCTCCACCCGGCGCGCCGGCCATCCGCCGCTCCGCGCGCGGGAGCCGTCATTTGATTGCGAACCGGCCGCGATGTCAAGGGCGGCTTATGGCGGGACAAGTCCGCAGTACCGCCTGCGCCAAACCCATGTCAGCCCGGTGAGGGATGGAGATGAAGACGGGAATCCGCAAGCGCCTGAACGTGGGACTGAGCCATCGGAGCCATTCTCCAGCGTCCCTGAGTGCGGCAAAAGTGACAATGTTGAGGTGACCCCTGCCTGGTCTGATTGCAGATTATCCGCAAAAACACCAGACGTGAAAAACGTCAATCGCTGTCGCCTGTCCTTTTCCATCCCGCCAGGGGAAACCACGACGATGCCGGCTCAAATGTACGGTCTCTGCGAATTTCTCGGAGCTTGCCCCAGCAACCGTTAATGGGACTGGGATCTGCTCGGTTTGCAGGCTCTTCATGCGCTCCAGTTCGCCCATCGCTGGGAGAAGATGCTTCGCGATGGTTCTGCCGTCGCGAGCGTAGGCCAGCATCATGGCTTCCTCCATTGCCCATGCGTAGTCGCCTTGCACGAATCGGCATAGGCCGTCATCGCAGTATCTGCCGCCTGCGGCATGAGTCGTGTCCACAGGTTTGCACTCAATGAAAAGGGCGTCATATTCGGAGAGGACAGGGCGTGGATCGCCTTCACCGTCACGAAGTTTGAAGCAGAGATCGGGAGCCTTGGTGAGCCGGCTGCCATCATAGTTGGCAACTTGGCCCTGACGCACGACTGTTTCGTAAGTGCGGCGACTGAAACCCACTATGCTACCCGACTGACGGAGATTATTTTCGATTGTGCTCCTGAGGGCGGCGGTCACTTGGTCCTCCGAAGCCGCCGCAAGATTGAACTTTTCGTCACGGAGAAGTTCAAAAGCTCGAAGCAATACTCGCCGAACGAGCAATATGACAGGCAACCCGAGGCGTGGATGCGGCAAATGGTAACGGTCAGGCGGTACGCCCAGCGTGAATAATCCATTTACCTTTTTCTGTGTCATGTTTGTTCCGGGAGACCAAATGCGCCAAGGTGCTGCCGGATGATGTGTTGGGCGCAGAGCCGTGCGCGGGTGATGGTCCACCAGCGCCGCTGATTAAGCAGGCCAATGAGCAGACCGCGCCGGTTCGGAGCTTTGACAATGATGCGGCTAGCCGCACTTTCGTTCGCCAGTTCCATTGCCCGGCGGAGCAGACTGGGGTTGACGGAAACGGATTGCCCGACACGCGAGGCAGCGAGGAAGAACCACGGCTCATCCCAAGTGTCGGGTTGGAACTCTGGCTCGGTCACTGCGACGTGTTCGCCGCACACGTCGAAATACGGTTCCACCGATGCTTCGAGTTCGGAAAGAAAATCCGCGCGAGTCGTCTGCGTGGTGCGTTCCAAGGCAGCCTTGCCTGCCTTGCGATACGATGCGGCGGCAAAAAGCGCATCCTTCGCGACCTGCACCGCATCATCGTCCAGACCATAAAGGCGGAAAAGAAGAGAATCTATCTTATCCCAAGGCTTGGCGACATCGTGTTCGAGGCGGTGCGCGAAGGTAAGGATGGCGGTCTTATCCTTCGAAGCCAGTCTGGCAACGTCAGGGAATGGGAGCGCGTCGAACTCTTCCTTATTGAATGTCTGCCGGTCGAAGCCGCTGCGCCGACTCGTCATCAGACAAAAATAGGCGAATAATATTGAGTGGGGCAGGAGATACAGGAGCGCAGCGAGCGTGCCGGCCTGAGGATGACCGGCGCAAGAATAGCCGTAGTAACTTTGCGAGAAGGCCAGCGGATCGCCGGAAATGTAAGCTTTCGGTGTAGACGTGGTTTCCCCAGGCGCCTGGGGGATGATTACAAGAGGCGGTTGGTAGATGAGTTTGTTTCGAGGCCAGGCCGCTGTCTTGGTCCCGTGGTTCTCCTGATAGGTGTTCAATGAGTCCCATTCTACGGAGAAGCAATCTTCCTTGGGTTTAAAATCCTTCATATCTGCCAGGAATTTGTATGGGGACTGACGTAGGCGTGGAGAGCGGTTGTAGCCTTGTCCGGTTTTGGCAGCCTTCGGATCCCAATCTATCCAAGCATCGGCCAACGTCTTTGGAAACGCCCTCGTTAGCCCTTCCATTACCTCAACATCCAGCCAAGTCCCGAGTGAAAGCGTCTTGAGCAACCACGGTTGTTCCTCCACTCTCGCGGTGCTGATAGGCTGAGTGGTTTCGTAATCAATTCTGAAATAACCATTTCTATTGAGGCCGGGTTCGTAACTCGGTGCTGCGGAAAAAAAACGCTGGTCAGCAGTGGGCTGTGTGTTGCGGGCGAAGAGCAAGCAGAAGGGCATGTCGATCCCCTCCCAAACCGCCGTCTTGCGCAGGTCCGCACCATTGATAAGCCCCGTGAGCGCGACACGGCGCAACACTGCCCGCCATGCCTCATAACCTTTCCCCGTCGTCCGGCCGAAAATGCGTGCGGGCATCGCAAGGGCAACAACGCCATCGTACTTCGCCCATTCCGTTGCACGCCAAAGGAACGGCAGGTCAGGGTTCTTGTCCGGGTTTTCATAGATGTCCGCCAATTCACCGAACCCGCGCGCGCGCAACACCCGGCGGCCAATCTCGGTGAACTGGTCATTCAAGACATCGGTCACCGCCATCGCTGATCGCTTTTCTGCGCCGGCAGCGGTCATTTCCTCCGTGCCCTCCGGTTCATCTTCGCGCAGACGTGTCCAAGGGGGATTGCCGATCACGATGTCGAATGCACTGTCAAACTTCGCCGGTACTTTTGGGCCGAGACTGCCGAGTGGGAAGCGCGATGCTTTTTCCTGGCCATTCGCCGTCTGCGCCTCGTCGCCAAAATGGAAGAGAACCTCGTCTCGCAGGTTCTTCGGGAACTTGAGTTCTTTCGGCGGGCGCTGCGTCCCGTTCACCTCGATGGCGGTTATATAGAGCGCGAGCGCGGCGAGGCGAAGAGCCGATTCGCTGACATCGAAACCACTGAGCTGGTTGTAAAGGATATCCTGTATCACGCGCGTCCCGGGCCGTTGTTTGTTTTGCTGCCATCGTTCGCGCACCAGCCGGCGGAACGCGAGCACAAGGAAAATCCCCGCTCCGCACGAACTGTCAAGTATATGTGCCGCTGACGGATCTTTTACCGCGGCAAACGCCTGCTCAATCATCAGTCCAGCGATACTTCGAGGCGTATAGTGGACGCTCGTCTTGCGGGCGGTTCGGGAGTCGGCGCGGTGGCTGAAGCTCTCATAGACCTGACTGAGCACTCCCACCGGAATATGCGCAAAGTCAAGCTCCCCCCAATCGAGTTCGGGCTGGAAGTCGCCGCCAACTGCCCGCCAGCCGCGCAGAATTGCATTGAGGTGGTTGAAAATGGCGCCGTTGGTCTTCTGGTGCGCGTCTTGAAAAAAGTCGAAGTAGGCTTTTTCACGAGCCGGTCGGTCATCCGCAGGGATGCGCTCGTCAATCAACCGCATAAAATCGCCGTTGAAAGTGCTGTCGAGCCACGCGGAGGTTTGCGCTGATTTTCTTGGGCTTGAAAACGCGTCTTTCAGATCCAGATTCTTTGCTGCCGCACAAATGTCTCCGCACTCGGCCTCCAGCACGATGTGACGGTCAATCAGGAATCGGAAAAACAAGGCGCGACCGGCCATTGAGAGAACATCAAGCGGCCGTAAAATCGGTTCCCCATCCAAGGGAACAAATTCATCCGTGGTTTGCGTCAGCAGGCTGAAAATCTTCTTGAAGACGTAGTCCGTGCCGCGAAGTTGGTTGGTGTAAGCAAAGCTGCCATGAACGAGACTCTGGAAGAACATCGGAGCCGTGGTGTCAGTTTCACGAACGGTGTGAATCGCTATGGTCGAATCATTTTCGTGAAAACCGATGGGATGAATTTCCAGCGAACCCGTTCTCACCACGCCGAGCCAGGCAGGATCGCTGCGATTTGCCAGGCGGCGTTTGATCCCGCCGATAATCTTGGCGTCAGCGACTTCATCTCCAGGAGCATCCACCAGGTAAAGAAGTGCCGTGCCTTGGTGCTCTGCAACAGCGGCCACATCCCCCTTGCCCTGGCGTGGCAGGAGGTCGAGATATTCAAGCTGTGCCGGCTTGAAAAGAGGCCGGTCCAGGGGGATGATCTCTGGGCAGCCGTAGGGACGAAGGCGTTCCGCCAACGGACGGTCCTCAACCTCGACTGGCTGGTTTTTGCTCATTCTGTTCTCGTCGGCGCTTTTTCGCAACGGATGGGTATATAATAGCCATGAGCCTTAATTCAAGCCAGTGCTATTTTCTCGGTGGCGTGTTCGTGACCTGGCAATTCATCATCCGACACCGGGAAACCAGCGACCAAACGCCTCGATAAAGCTGCCAGGGAGGGGTCAGTGGCTTGACGGCTCCGGGGAGAGTTCTTCGGAGGCGAGAAGGGGCATCGTGCCAACGAAGAATGCGTTGCCGATGGACTCTCCAGTTTTCCCGCCGTTTCACGTTCGCTTCGCCCTCCAGCACGAGGTCTCTGCGGTAGGGCGTCCCGATTCTGAATCGGGAGCCGCCCAAGAATTCAAAACAGAGCGGCAGCTCTGCCCTGCCAGGAAGGCGAAGAATTCTGTCCCTCACTATTCCCGGTCTTCTTTCCAAAAGGGGCTTGACAAAAATTAGAGCCTATGGCAGAATTGCCAGTGTGAGACACGAAGGCAAAGTCAACGGGCGCATCCGGGAGGAGGCGTACGCCCGCATTGCGGATCGGGAATTTAACGCAAAGACGCGAAGGCGCAGAGGCGCTCCCGATTCGGAATCGGGATCCCTTCTTTGCTTCTTTGCGCCTTGGCGGCTTTGCGTTGAAAGGCCTTCCTACCGACGACTCCACCACTCCAGTCATTTGGATTTCGCGCCAAAGGCGCGACGCTACACCCATCACTCCACCAGCCGGCCCAGGTGGGTTAAGGATAATTAAGCCTAATTAAGCCTAATAAAGGTTAATAAAGGTTAATAAAGGATAAATAATGGATTATTTTAGACAACATGGCAAAAAATAGCCACTTAAACAAAGTCCGGCGGTTTGACCGGAGTATGAAACGGTCAGCCCGCATATTTCATAGTCTGGTAGGGCGAAGCTGCTGCTTCGCCATAATTCAGGGCGGCTCCCGACTCGGAATCGGGACGCCCTACCGTTCAGGGTGTGGCATCTTCCCCCAAGGATATGAACAATCCGGGTCAGGGGTCAGATCGAGTTACGGCTCGACGGAGTTTTGCCCTACCGTCAAGGCCAATCCGCAATCCGCAATCCGCAATCCGCAATCGAGTCACGGCTCGACGGAGTCTCGCCCTACCTTTGGCCCTCCGCCTGCGGTGCGGTCGCGGGGGCTGGATGGGGAGGAAATGCGGCGGTCGCAGACCGCCGCTACAGGGGCTGCGGCGCAGTCAGGGGGACTGGATGGGGAGGAGGACGGTGAATTCGGAGCCGCGGCCGACCTGGCTGTTGACTGTGGCTTTGCCGCCGTGGGCTTCGATCACGGCCTTGACCACGCTCAATCCCAGGCCCAGACCGCGCTGGGACCGGCTCTTGTCGCCGCGATAGAGGCGCTCCCAGATTTTGTCCTGCTCGTTTTCCGGGATGCCAATGCCGGTGTCGCTGAAACGGACGGCGGCGTCCCCGCCGTTGAGGGCGGCGGAGATGGTGACCGCGCCGCCTTCTGGCGTATATTTGATAGCGTTGTCAAGCAGATTTGCAAAAGCCTGGCGGACGCGGTTGGCGTCCACGCAGGCCTGGCAGGAGGGCGGCAGTTCGGCCAGGACGCGGATTTTCTTTTCCTCGGCGACGTATTCGTAAATGTCAATGACTTCGCGCAAAAGGCGGCAGAGGTCCACGGGCTGGCGCTGGAGGCGGAGGGTCCCGGCCTCGGCTTCCGCGATGTCCATGAGGGTGGTGACCATGCTGAGAACGCGCTCGGATTCTTCGACGCAGTCGGCGAGGGACTCGCGGGCGGCGGCGGGATCTGGGTTTTGCTGGAGGGCGGTTTCGGCGGCGCCGCGCAGGCGTGTGAGCGGGGTGCGCAAATCGTGGGCGACGTTGTCCATCGAGTCGCGCATGGCGCGGATGAGGGCCTGATTCTTGTCAAGCATGGTGTTGAAGAGGCGGGCCAGTTCGTCCAGTTCGTCGCGGGCGGGGCGGGTGGGAACGCGGGCGTCCAGGTTGCCGGTGCGGATGATGTCGCGCGCGGTGGCGACGATCTGGCGGACAGGGAGCAGGGCGCGATGGGAGAGGAAGCCGCCAATAGCCAACCCCAACAGGGCCACCGCCGCCCCGATGGGCAGGGCGGTCTGGCGGAACGGCTCCCAGAGAATGTCGCGGTTGTTGGTGATGCGGCCAACGACCAAGACCGCGCCATCGGACATTTTCGCGCCGGCCAGGGTGAAGTCCTTTTCGGCGTTTTTCGGGAGGCGGTTGATTTCGAATTTGTTCCAGCTCTCTTGGATGTTGGGGACGATTCTGGAGCCGCCCCAGCCGTCGGGAACACGTTGGAAGTTGAAATTGACCTGGGGTGTAATGAGGTTGACGTAGAAGGATTTGTCGTCGGCGGGATTGTTCTCCTGGGTGGCGCGCGCGCGCAAGGCTTCGGGGCCGCGGTCCTGATAGACCGTGGCGTATTCCTTGAGCTGGTGGAGGATGATTTCCTGGTCCTTGCGCTCGAAGGCGTTGCCGACCAGATAATAGACCAGGGCCATGAGGATGGCGGTGCTGAGGACAAAGATGAGGGCGTACCAGAGGCTCAGGCGAAAGGCGAAGTTGCGGAGGAGATTATTTGAGAACATAGCCCACCCCGCGAATGGTTTGGAGCCGCGTTTTGTCCGGGTCCACCTTGGCGCGCAGCCGGTGCATGAGGACGTCCACGACGTTGGTCTGAGGATCAAAGCTGTAGTCAAAGATGTGCTCCAGGATCATCGTCTTGGTGACAGGGCGGCCGGTGTGGCGCATCAGGTATTCGAGCAGTGCGAATTCGCGCGACTGGAGTTCGATTGTATCCGCGCCGCGCCGGACTTCGCGGGTGAGGAGGTCCATCTCCAGGTCTCCGGCGCTGAGGCGGCTTGGCTCGGCGGCCTGGGTGGCGCGGCGGATGAGGGCCTGGACGCGGGCGGACAATTCGGAGAATGCGAACGGCTTGGTCAGGTAATCGTCGGCGCCGGCTTCCAGGCCCTTGACGCGGTCCTCCACCGCGGCCTTGGCGCTGAGAATAATGACCGGGATGCGGATCTTCTGGCTGCGCAGGCGGCGGACCAGGCTCAGGCCGTCGAGCTTGGGCAGCATGATGTCCACCACGGCGGCGTCGAAGGCGGTGGATTCGGCCAGGACAAGGGCCTCCTCGCCGTCGGCGCAGCGGTCCACGGCGTAGCCGGCTTGCTTCAGTCCCTTGACAATGAAGGAAGCGATTTTGTTGTCGTCTTCAACGACCAGAATGCGCATGGCGTCGTCCATGGTATGTGAAAGGGGGTTGGGAGTCGAGGGATTGCGGATTGCGGATTGCGGATTGGGGATTTTTGGGTACCACGGGCGACTCGCCCGTTCCGCCGGGCCACTGGCCCGGCGGCTCGGTTCCGGTCGGCGAGTCGCCGACCGGGACAGGCGGGTCGCCTGTGCTACCCAAGCAAAGGCCCTCCCGCACTCGCTGGCGCGGATGCGGGAGGGGGCTTTCTTTCATGCCGCCTTGGGGATTAGCCGGCTTTGCTTTCGTCCACCACCAGATAATGGCTGTTCCACTGGTTGCCATCATTGCTCCAGACATGGAGCAGGGTGATCCTGTCCTTGGCGTTTGTAGTCAGTTTGACGGCGTCATCGGCGGATTTGACGGGCTGCTTGTTGATCTCGATGATCACATCGCCCGCCTTCAACCCGGCGTCCGCAGCCGCCGAGGTCGCTTCCACCTCGGTGACCACCGCGCCCTGGGTGATCTTTCTGTCCACGCCGAATTGCTGGCGCATCCGGGCATCCAAGTCCGACACGGCCACCCCTTGAAGGGTGTCGTTGTCTTGCGATTGCCGGGCGCTAGTCTTGGCCAATTGGGCCTCGCCGGGGAGTTCCTTAACCACCACGTCGAGGGTCTTGGCTGAGCCGTCGCGCCATAAGCGGACGGGAACCTTTTCACCGGGCGGCACGCCGGCGACTTCCAGGGAGAGCCGGCGCGGGTCGGCAACCGGTTTGCCGTTGAATTGCTGGATGACGTCGCCGCTGCGCAAGCCGGCCTTGGCGGCCGGGCTGTTGGGGACCACTTCATCCACCAGCGCGCCGTGGTCATTCTCGAGGCCGAATTGCTTGGCCAGCGCCGCTGTGAGGGGTTGCAGGCTCACTCCGATATAGCCGCGGGTCACCTTGCCGTCCTTGACTAGGCTGACCATGACCTCGCGGGCGAGGTCGGTGGGAATGGCCAGGCCGATGCCCTCGTTGCCGCCGCTGCTGCTGAGAATGGCCGTGTTGACGCCGATCAAGCGCCCGTCGGTGTCCACCAACGCTCCGCCCGAATTGCCGGGATTGATCGCCGCGTCGGTTTGGATGAAGTCCTGATACTTCAAGTCCATCGCCACGCGGCCGGTGGCGCTGATGATGCCCATGGTGACGGTTTGGCCGAGGCCGAAGGGATTGCCGACGGCGAGAACGACGTCGCCGACCTCAATTTTGGAACTGTCGGCCAGCGTGATGGCGGGAAGGTCGCGCGCGTCAATCTTCACCACGGCGACATCGGACCCCTTGTCCTTGCCGATGACTTTGGCCGTGAATTCGCGCCCGTCCTGCAAGGTGACTTTCACCTTGTCGGCGTCGTTCACCACATGATCGTTGGTGAGAATATAGCCGTCCTTGGTCACGATGACGCCGGAACCCAGGCCGTGTTCGGGCGGGGTGAGAATCCGCTGGCGTCCGCCGCCGAACGGGTTGCCAAAGAACTGGCGGAAGAACGGATCGTTGAGCATGCCGGGCAAGTCCACCGATGTTTCCTTGGCGGCGGTGGTCACCTCGACTTTGACCACGCTGGGAATGACCTTCTTGACGACGTCGGCGTAACTGACGCCGGGCCTGGAGTCGCGCGCCAGCGCATGTTCGTCAATGACCAGTCCCATTGTCTTGCTCTTCTCCGTCGGTTGATCGCCGGCGCGGGCGTTGTGAAGGACGCTGACCCCCGCGACCGCCAGGAGGCCGCCGGTGAGAAAGGCGGCCACAGTTTTTCGAATTCGATTTTTCATAATCTCTGTTTCTTATTGTTCATGTTTTCGCGAACCGTCATACGGTTTGATGGATAGAGCGTGCCATACGGACATAACGGGAAACTTTCCCGAACATTACAAATTGGCAATGAGGCGTTTGATATGCTAAACTTCGAACCATGATGAGCACGCTGCTCGAAATTGAAGCCGCCGCCGACGCGCTGCCGCCGGAACAGAAAGAGGAGTTGTTTCACTTTCTCACCGCGCGTCTCCGTCCGGCGGAGACGCAGCCCCGCAAAGCCCGGCGCGTGCGGGCGGGAGACGACGTATTGCTGGAAGCGCCACCCGGCGCACCGCCCATGACGACGGAAAACGTAAAGCGGATGCTGGAAGACTGGCCATGAGATGGCTCTTGGATGTGAATCTGATTCTGGCGTCCCGCTGGACGACGCACCCGGAGCATGCGGCCGCCAAAGCTTGGATTGACGCCGTGGACACATTTTACACGACTGCAATTACTGAATTGGGGTTCGTCCGGATCAGCTTGAGTGGAGCCTACCGGGCGACTTGGGACGAAGCCCAGGAAACCTTGAAGAAACTACATGAGCGTCCGGGACATCATTTCCTCCCGGACGATGTGGACGGCGTTGCCCCGCCTAAAACCGGGGCCAAGGACACAACCGATGCCCATCTCGTGACCTTGGCGAAACGGCACGGGTTGAAACTGGCCATGTTAGACAAGCCGTTGACGGTCCAACCTTGGGCCGCTGGAGTAGCGCAGAATCCGTTGCCGCAGCCGGTAACTCCGCGTCCCAAAGGGAAAAGCTGAGAACCAAGACAGAAAATGGAAATTGGGAAACTTGGAGTTTCTGCTTTTGACTTTTCGCTGCTTGGAAGACCTCAGGCGGCCGGAGCCTTGGCGTAGTAGTCCTTGTATTTGTAGTAGTAGTAATCGCCGCCGTGGCTTCTCACCCCGTTGAAGACAATGCCCAGGACGTTGGCCTTGCGCAAGTATAACAAATCCAGCGCGGCGCGGGCCACGCGGCCGGAGGTGTAATTGGCCCGAATGACCATCAGGACGCCGTCCACATGCGGCGCCAGGTTGGAAACGTCATCCGCCGCCATGATCGGCGGGGTGTCCAACACAATAAAGTCGTATTTGCCGCCGGCTTCCTTGAGAAACTGTTGCTTGATGGAATTGACGAACAGTTCGCCCGGATGGCGCGGCACGGTCCCACGCGGGAGGATGAACAGATTGGGAACGGAATTCTGGGCGACGACGCTGGGCCAGGCCTGCTGCTGGGTCAGGACTTCCGCCAGCCCCGGTGCGGCCGGCACGTCGAATTGCTTGTGGATTCTGCCCCGGCGCAAATCGGCGTCCACGAGCAACACCCGCGCGCCCGAGCGGGCGAGCATGACGGCCAGATTGGCCGCTGTAATGGATTTTCCATCGCCCGGAATCGGGCTTGTCACCAGGATGATGCGCGGCTGCTTTTCGGTGGAGTTCTGGAGCAGGATGGAGGAACGCAGGTTCCGGTAGGCCTCGGCAAATGCGTGCCGGTCATCGTCTTCCTTCAGGATGGGAATGCCGGTCTTTTTATCCTTGACGCGAACATGAGGGATCTGCCCCAGAACCGTTTCGTCAAACAAGTCCTGCATCTCACTAAAAGAATGCGGCCGGTCGTCCAGCCGGTCCAGGAAGAGGAGCACGGCTACTGCCAAGGCAAGGCCGACGATGGCTGCGATGGCCGCGCGATGGACGAATGGAGGAGCGGCCAGGGCGCCGGCGGTGGCCGGTTCGAGGATGGAAACGCTTTCCGGGCTGATTTGTCTTTCCAAATCAACGGTGTTTTCACTGGCAAACAATGAATCGGAGATGTTCTGAAGCCGTTGAATTCTCTCCTTGATCTCCTGGTAGTCGGCCATCTTCTTGCTGATTTCAACCGTCTTCACTTCCCAAACCTTGATATCCGCTTCCATGTTCGCGATTTGCACTTCGAGCGTGTGCTCCCGATCCTCCAATTGCTCCTTGGTTTGTCCCCGGAAGATATCCAACAACTTCTCCATTTTGTCTATGTCTTCGTTCAGGGCAATAATCTTGGGATGCTTGGGGCGCAGATATTTTCCGAGGTCATCCCGCTGCGCTTTCATCAGCAGGATTTGTTGCTTGGCTTTCAGATATTCCGCCTCGCTTCCAACCATGCTGGCTTGGCCTTGATCTTTCGATTGGGCATCATTGGCTAATGGGTTGGGGGACGTGGATACTGGTTGCGGGCCAGCCTGATTGGGTCGCGTATTGGCAGGATTGGAACCGCCGGCCTGTGGCGTCCCCGCAGCGGGTTGGGTGAGAGTTTGTTGAGCCAGGTTTTGTTGCGCCTGGGCCTGTTGCGCGAGGCCCTGGCCGCCACCGGTCTGAGAGCCGCCTTGCGGCGCAAGGGGCTGCTGGGCCAAACCGACCATTCTTTCGACGTTTTCGTCCAGGGTCAGCGTTTTGAGCAATTGCAACTCCGATTTCAGATCGGCGACCTGCCGTGTCAAGTTCGCCAGATAGCCCGCCGCGCCATTTCCTTGCTCCTGCACATAGACTTCCCGATTGGTGTCGCCATATTTGATCAGCTCTTCCTTGGTGCTTTTCTGATCGGCGCTTAATTGAGCCAGCACTTGCTGCAGGCCGGTCTTGGTCGTGTCCGAGGCGTCGCGCAGCATCTCCTTTTTCAAGACGACATATTCCTCCATGACACTTTGCAGGAACGCGGCCGCATAATCCGGGTCTCCACTGACGGCCTTCAGGTTAAAGATGCTGGTCTTGGGTGAAACGGTAACCTCGAGAGAAACCGGAGCGGGACGCAACGCCGGTTTTTCCGATTTGAGACGGACGATCGCCCGGTTTGAAACCACGTCGCTCTGCAACAAGCCGACCTGCGTGCCCAGGAAATTGTTTAATTCTTCGCTGTAAGCCGACGCATTCGGCACCGACATCTTGGCGCCGACAATCATGCGCCCAATGGAAAAGTAAGACGGGGGCGTGTGGCGCAAGTGGTATATTTCGACGCCGGCGGCGAGACAGATTCCCAGCGCCAAAACCCACCAGCGGGTGCGCAGCAGGTTGAAGGTGCGGTGGACACGGTTGAAAAACTGGGTCGCAATCGTCGCGCGATTTGGGTTTGGGGGCAGAGCTTCGGTGTTCATGAGAGTCTAAAAATTAACGGCTCGCGCCGGGACGATGATGAAATCTTCCGGTTCCAACACAATGTCCTGGTCTTTTTTGTTGTTCTCGAGGATATCCACCATATCCACCTCGAAGGATTGGGCGGCGCCTGTGGCGCTGTTTGAGCCGCGAATGATCTTGACCTTTTTCTTGTTGGCAAAATCGCCAAAGCCTCCCGCCATCAGGATCGCCTTGCCAGCCGTCAGTTTTTGGTCGAACAGAAGATCCACCGCCCCCTGGTTGCGGACCTGGCCCCAGACATAAACCTTGCCCCGCACCTTGTTGACAGAATTCAGTCCCACGATGACCGTTGCCTGGTAGTAGTACTCCTTTTCGAGAAGGGTTTTTAGCTCCTTGGCCAATTGCTTGCAGGTCTTGTCCGCCACCGAGATGCGGCCAATGTAGGGAACGTCCAGTTCGCGCGAGTCCGCCACGGCCAGTTGAATGGACGGGTCGCGATCTTCCAGAATTTGGAAGCTGATGATATCGCCCGGCTCCAAAACGTGTTTGTCATCCAGAACATAAGCGCTGGTGGCGTTCAGGATGATGTTGGCCACCAAGTTGCTGCCGGACGCGGCGGGAACCGCCGGGGCGGAATTGGAAGCGACCTGGGCGGACGCCGCCGCAGCCCAGGCGCAGCCGAGGGCAGCCAGCGCCGCGTATAATGCCTTTGTTCGCAGAGTATTAAAAATCATAGGTTAAATCGAGCAAGAACCGGTTTTGAGTGTAGCTGTAATTTGAAATATCGGACTCCTTTTCCAGGAAGGCGTACGAAGCGCTGGCGCGGAGTTTGTCGTTGAGACGCCAGGCAAACGTGATGCCCGGACCGTATTGGTCATACGTTTCAACCGTCCCTCCGGAAGTGGTGCCATGGTCAAAAGAGAAATTTAATGTCGTGAAGACGTTTCGGATGAAAGTCCACGTTGCCTGGTAATTGACAAAATAGTCCTCGGAAAGGTTCGCGGTGATTCCCAGCTGAATCCTGCGCCCCGCGGAAAGCGATTGGGAAAACGAGTCGTTGAGCTGGTGGTTGACAGATGCGGAGGCGTAATAACCATTGAAATCACTCACGTTTTCCACAGTTCCATTGCGATCAAAATGATACGAGGCGAAACCCGCGTGGACTTCGCCGCTGAGATGCGGCGTGAACTTGGCCTGGTAAAACGGCCCGACACTGAAATGCGTGCTGTTGTCGAGGACATTCTGATCGTACGTGGTCATTCCGCCGCCAGCCTCAAGGCCCAACTGGCTGGTGGACGACATGAGGAAGGCGGCCTTCCCGTTGAACAATTCTGAAGCATTGTCACTGTACTGATAGTTTCCGCTCAACGAATCGTATGTGTCGTGGTCATAGCCGGCGGTGAGAACCAGCTTGTTGAGGTCCCAGCTCACTGCCAATCCCGGGGTGTTCTCCAACCGGATCAGGCTGGCGCTGACCGACGGGTCCTGGGTCTGGTAATCCACGGCCGAGAACCGGTCATGCAGGTTGAAGAGGAAATCGCCGGAATAGACATTGAAAGCCAGACCCGAGTCTGAATTGATATCCAGGTGGCTCAAAGCGGGATCATGGATGTATTCCACATACCCAATGCCGGTGGAAAGGGCCAGGGTGTTTCGCTGCGTGACCGGCCAATCAGCCTTCAGATTCAAATTCGGGCGCAAGCCCACATCGGCATCCGGATTGGAGTGGGAATAATTCGCATTATCGTTCAGTTCGATGCCCATCTCGCCTTGAAACCGCAGATAAACCGGGCCGGCCTGGACGTTGTAATAGTTGTTCGTGAGCGCAGTCCGCTGCGCCGCGACCGCCTGCTCGCTGGCTAGGGACATGCGGATGGCTTCCTGGCAATGGCCGATAGCAGACATCATAACGATTGAAACGCTACAATATAGCCCGATTGAACGCCGAGACTCATTGTTCCATTCTTTCAAGTTTTCCATTCTGCCAAATTTCGCCCCTCCTGGCAAGAACATAATCAACACGCCGCCAAGCCGCATTTTGGATGATCCAGAGGTTGATATCATGTCCCAATTCAAATCGGCCAGTTCCTAGCAAATGTTATGCCAAGAAAACGCAGGCCGTGCGCATTCCTGCTAACCTGTTGTGGGTAAGACTCTTACAATCGAAAACCCGGCTCAAGTTCAGCGCGTCCATCAACCAAAGGCCACAATGCAGGTCTTCCCCTTTCATTGGCGAAATCGTAAGGAACGGGATGCCGGGAGTCAAGCCCAAAAGGGGCGCGGGACAAGATTCTCCGTCCTCCTGGCAGGGCAGAGATGCCGCTCTGCCCTGAATTCTTGGGCGGCGCAGCAGCGCCGCCCCGGCATCAGAAATCTGCAATTCGCAATCCGCAATTATGAACAGTGCCAGGCGGGACGCCTGCCACGGCGACCGGGACGGTCGCGCTCCCCAATCCGCAATCCGCAATCCGCAATCCGCAATCGAGTCACGGCTCGACGGAGTCTCGCCCGGGTACACTGTCCTGCGCCCGCCAAAAAGAATCCCCTTGCAGCGATTTCGTAAGGGTGACGTGAAAATTGGCGCAACTCGCTCGCCTGCCGCAGGTTAGGCACTTTCGCATTTCCAGGGCATTTTCTTTTTCTTTGACATTCTCCGCCGTTTTTGTATCCT
>Ga0182027_10006475_pt1 | contig 17497 bp, 13 predicted proteins | sample 712E1DmetaG_FD_121300 | JGI IMG/M metagenome (GOLD analysis project Ga0182027, IMG submission 121300) | Permafrost microbial communities from Stordalen Mire, Sweden - 712E1D metaG (Illumina Assembly) | ecosystem: Environmental > Terrestrial > Soil > Wetlands > Permafrost | place: Sweden... | reverse complement strand
TGAATTGGTCAGCAACGGGAGCATGGACGACGGTCAGTGGCATCATGTGGCCGCCGTTTACGATGGGACCCACAAATACCTTTATGTGGATGGAGCACTGGATGCATCTTGTTCGGCCACCGGTTTAATCAGCCAGAATAGTTATCCGGTATGCATCGGGGGGAATGCGGAGGCGCCGGGACGGATTTGGAACGGGTTGATTGACGAGGTGTCCATCTACAACCGCGCCCTGACGGCTTCGGAAATTCAGGCCATTTACCTGGCAGGCAGCTCGGGGAAATGTATTCCACAAGTTGCTCCGTCCTTTCTTTCCCAGCCGACGAATCAGATGGTGACGGTGGGTAGCACGGTGAACTTCAATGTAGCGGCCAGCGGCACGCCACACTTGAGTTACCAATGGAATTTCAACGGGACGAACCTCAACGGGGCGACCCACACCAGTTTGACGCTGACCAATGTCCAAGGCAGTCAGGCAGGTAACTATACCGTGCTGGTGACCAATGCGTTTGGCTCCATCTTGAGTTCCAACGCGGTGCTGGTGGTTACCCCGGATCATTTCGCCTGGGGCCACATTCCGTCACCGCGGTTCGTCAACATTCCCTTTGCCGTCACCATCCGGGCGCAAGACCTGACTAACGGCATCTTTACCAATTTCACCGGCACCGCCATTTTGGGAACCACCAATGCTGTTATCGTCACTCCATCGGTTTCCGGCAACTTTGTCCAGGGTATATGGACCGGTGCGGTGGTGATTTCCCAGACGGCTTCAAACCTGGTGTTGCAGGCTTACGACGGGCTGGGGCACTTCGGTTTGGCCAATCCCATCAATGTCCTCAACCTGCCCAGTCTGGGGATGTGGTGCTCCGGCAACATTGCCATGTTTATGTGGCCGGCTGACTACTCGGGGTTCGTGCTGGAGACTTCGGGCAAGCTGTCGCCGGCATCGTGGGTGGTGGTTCCGTATGTTCCGTTTCAGTTTGGTGACGAGTATTTTCTTCCGCTCAATATGACCGGTACCAACGGCTTCTATCGCCTGCAGTTCCCCGGTCCCTGAGCAATGGTGTCCAAGCATCGCGTTGCATCACTGGTAAAGTGGTGCAACGCTTTTTGATTTCTTGGTTTCCTTGTTAATTTTTGAGCTTCCGCTCCAGAATTTCCCCGGCGAGGGCCGGGTTCGCCTTGCCCTTGCTCAGTTTCATTACCTGGCCTTTGAGGAAATTCAGCGCGGCGGCTTTGCCGGACCTGAAATCGTTTGCCGGGCCGAGATTCGCCGCAATCGCCTCGTCGCAGAATTTTTCAATCGCACCGGTGTCGCTGACCTGCGCCAGGCCTTTTTCCTGAACAATCGCCGCCGGTGATTTGCCGGTCTCGAACATCTCGGCAAACACCTGCTGCGCCGCCGAACTGCTGATGGTTTTGTTTTCAACCAGTCCGGCCAGCTCGACAATGGCTTCGGGCTTGAATTTCAAGTTGGCAAGTGTAATTCCCGTAGCAGCCGACGTCAGTCGGCTCTGATCAATTGCGGGGTCTTCAGATGGAGCCGACTCACGTCGGCTGCTACTTTCGGCGAGCTTTGCGCGCAAATTGTTGATGACCCAGTTGGCGATGGATTTCGGGTTCTTCGACTTTTTGGCAATGCCTTCAAAATAATTTCCCAGCGGCACGTCCCACACAAACGTCTGGGCGTCGGAGGCAGGCAAACCGTAATCCTTCATGAACCGCTGCTTGCGCGCCAGCGGCAGTTCCACCACGCGCGACTTCACCTCGGCCAGCCAGACGTCCGTCGGCTCCAACGGCATCAGGTCGGGATCGGGGAAATAGCGGTAGTCGTGGGCATCTTCCTTCGTGCGCATTTCCTCGGTAATGCCTGCTACGTCGTCCCAGCGGCGCGTGGATTGAATGAGTTTGCCGCCCTTGGACACGACTTCGATCTGGCGCGGGATTTCATATTCCAGCGCGCGGCGCACGCCGGAAAAGCTGTTCATGTTCTTGATTTCGATCTTTGCGCCGAGTTCCTTCGTGCCGACTGGCCGTACGCTTACGTTCACGTCGCAACGCACCATGCCTTTTTCCATGTCGCAATCGCTCACGCCGCCATAGATCAGGATGTCCTTGAGCGCGTTGAGATATTCGTAAGCCATGTCGGAGCTGGTGAGGTCCGGCTCGGAAACGATTTCCATGAGCGGCACGCCGGCGCGGTTGAAATCCACGCCGCTGTTGCGCTCGAAATGCGTGCTTTTGCCGACGTCCTCCTCCAGGTGCGCGCGGGTGATGCGGACGCGCGACAGGCCGCCGTTGAATTCAAACTCGACGTGGCCGTTGGCCGTGGACGGCTTGTCGTACTGGGTGATCTGGTAATTCTTCGGCATGTCCGGGTAGAAATAACTCTTCCGGTCGAACTTGGCGAAGCGGGGGATTTCGCAGTTCAACAAATAACCGGTGAGCACGGTCAGGCGCAGCGCCTCGTCGTTGGGCACGGGCAGCACGCCGGGCAGGCCGAGGCAGACGGGGCAGACGTTGGTATTCGGCGGCGCGCCGAAGGCGTTGGCGCAGCCACACCACATTTTCGATTTCGTTTTAAGCTGGACGTGTGTTTCCAGCCCGATGACCGCTTCGTATTCCATAAATCGCGCGGGAATTTTTACCACGGATGGACACGGCTTGCCACGCCGAAGTTTGACGAAGGCGGAAAACAGGGAAGACATCCGCCCTCGCCCCGGCCCTCTCCCAGGAGAGGGAGAATCATTCGCCGCGTCTCTGAAAATTCATACGACGGGATTGGCCGGACGCTCATCCGCATAACCGGAAACAAGCGAAAGCCATTTCCTCTCCCGGGGGAGAGGATAAAAGGTGAGGGCGGGCGAAAACATCATTCTGCTGAAAATGTCGAGGAAGCGATTTTTGAGCATGGCGACAGGGACTGAAAAACCGCTTCGCCTTTTCGGTGCCGGTCGCTTATCTTGTTCATCATAGCTTTTAAAAGGAGCAGTCCGATGCGAATTCTGATTATTGATGACGAGGATAACATTCGTCGGATCACGGCCGTCGTGCTCGAAGCCGCCGGGTATGAAGCGGTGAGCGTGGAGAACGGCGCCGCCGCGCTGAAGCAGCTGGAGAGCGGCGCGTTCGACGTTGCGTTTCTGGATTTGAAATTGAGCGGGGAAAGCGGACTGGATTTGCTGCCGGAGTTGTTGAAGGCCAGTCCGCAGTTGGAGGTGATAGTGTTCACCGCCTTTGCTTCGATTGAAACGGCGGTGGAAGCAATGCGGCAGGGCGCGGTGGATTACATTCCCAAACCCTTCACGCCCGAGCAAATCCGGCAGGCGTTGAGCCGGGTCATCGAGGCCCGCAAACTCCGGAGCCGCGTGGCGGACCTGGAGTCCCGCATTTCGGCTGACACCCTGACGGCCGACCTGTCCACCTGTGAACCGACGATGCAAAAAGCGCTGGATCTGGCATTCAAGGCCGCCGCGACCCCCGCGACCATTTTGCTGCTGGGAGAAAGCGGCACGGGGAAAACGGTGATTGCCCGCGCGCTGCATGAAAACAGTCCGCAAAAGGAAAATGCGTTTGTGACCGTGAGTTGTCCGAGCCTGTCGCGGGAACTGTTGGAGAGCGAGTTGTTCGGCCATGCGAAGGGCGCATTCACCGGCGCGACGAGCGACAAAACGGGCAAGGTCGCGCGGGCGGATGGCGGCACGCTGTTTCTCGATGAGATCGGGGAATTGCCGCTGGAGATTCAACCCAAGCTGCTGCGGTTGTTGCAGGAGAAGGAATATGAACGCATCGGGGAAACCAAAACGCGCCGTGCCCGGGTGCGGGTGATTTCCGCGACGAACCGGAACCTCGAAAAAGCCGTCCAGGAAGGGCGTTTCCGGGAGGATTTGTATTACCGGCTGCATGTCATTGCCGTCCCCCTGCCGCCCTTGCGGGAGCGTCCGGGCGATTTGTTGAAAATCGCGGAACGTTACCTGCATTTTTTCTCGGAGCAATGCGGCAAACCGCTCAAAGGTTTTTCCCCGGCGGCGGTAGCCGTCCTGCGACAATACGCCTGGCCGGGCAACCTCCGCGAATTGCGCAATGTCGTTGAACGGGCCGTCATTCTGGCTGACACCCACGAAATTGATCTGCTGGACCTGCCGGAGAAACTTTCCCAGGCTTCCCGGCCGGCCCTGGCGCCGGACGTTCAAATCGGCGCGAAGGTGTCGCTGAGGGAAATCGAAACGGAACACATCACCCGCGTGATGAAACAGGCTTCCACCATGACGGAAGCCGCAAAAATTCTGGGCATCACCCGGGACACGCTGCATCGAAAGAAAAAGGAAATGTCCCGTGACCCGGATGTACAAGATGGATAAGATTCGCGCGTGCAGGCATTTTCAAGCACCATGTTGCGCACCCGGTTGTTCCTTTACCTGACGCCGTTCGTCGTCATTCTTTTGGGCATCGGCGTTTACGCCATCGTGCTCTTTGCGCGCCTGGCCAGCAGCGTGGATGACTCCGTGACAAACACTTACCAGGGTTTCACCGCGGCCTCAGCCATGAGTCTGGCCCTGGCGGGAATGGATCGCGAGGTGTCGTGGGTGGTTGCCGGACCGCGCCCCGGCGACAAAAACAACCCGGCGGAAACCTCGAAACGTTCCATTGACCAAAACGCCTTTTCGGAACACCGGAAACAATTTGACGACAGCCTGGCCCTGCTGCTCAAGGCCAGCACGCTGCCCGGGGAAATGGCCCTGACCCGGCAGTTGGCGACCAATTACCAGGCCTTCCTGAAGGCGGTGGACCTGATCGGTTCCACCAACAGCCCGGAAAGCCCGCGCAACGTGTATGAACAGGCAGTGGTGCCGAGCGGGCAGATGATAAATCTGCTGTTGGAGAAAATTCACGATCTGAACCATCAGGCGATGCTGGGAACCAGCGAGAACATTCGAACCATCACCCGGGATGTCACGCGTCTGATGATCATCGGCACAGTTGTGGCGCTGCTTTTTTCCGCCTACGGCGGTTACCAGCTAAGCCGCTCGATTTTGCAGCCGATTCAATTGTTGACCCGGGCGACCCGCGAATTGGGCGAAGGCAAACTGGGCCAGCTCGTGCCTGTGACCACGCGGGACGAAGTGGGTGAACTGGCCCTGGCATTCAACAAAATGGCGGCCCAGCTTCAGGAATACCGCCAAAGCACCTCGGAGAAAATCGTCCGCGTTCATCGCACAATGGAAACAACGCTCGCTTCCTTCCCGGATCCCATTTTCGTGTTGAACAGGGAAGGAGCCATCGAATTGAAAAACCCGGCGGCGGATGGCCTGGTATCCAGCCTACAACTGAAAGGCCAATTGCCCGGCCGGCTGCAGGCCATTGCCAGGAAGACGCTCGAAAGCGGCGAGAATTTTCTACCGAACAGTTTCAAGGAAGTGATCTCTCATCGCATCAGCGGCGAGGACAAGTTTTTTTTGCCGCGTGTCCTGGCCATGCGCAGCAAGGAAGACACCTTGTTTGGGGTGGCGGTGGTTTTATACGATGTCACCCGCTTCCGTCTGCTAGATGCCGCCAAAACCGACCTCGTTGCCACCGTCAGCCACGAATTGAAAAGTCCGCTGACCAGCGTGCGGATGGTACTGCACATTTTGCTGGAAAAAACCGTCGGGACGCTCACGTCGAAGCAGGACGAATTGCTCAAAGCGGCCCGGAACGACACGGAACGGCTGTTGCGGATTTTGAACGACCTGCTTGATCTCGCCCGGTTGGACGAAGGGCATGCCGGCCTGCGCAAGGAGCCGGTCGCTCCCTCCGATCTGCTGGCGGGGGTGTTGCAGGAAATGACCGACAAATTCACGGCCAAGAATTTGAATGTGAACTTCATCGTGGAGCCGGATTTGGCCGCCGTCATGGTGGATCGGCAGCGCATCAATCACGTTTTCACCAACCTCATGTCCAATGCCATCAAACACTCGCCCGTTGACGGCGAAATTCTTTTGCGCGCCAAGCCGTCTGAAAACAATGACCATGAAGTTGAATTCAGCATCACCGATCAGGGTCCCGGCATTCCCGAGGAATTTCACAGCCGGATTTTTGAGCGTTTTTTCCGCGTGCCCGGCCAGACCCAGTCGGGCGCCGGACTGGGATTGTCCATCGCCCGGGAAATCACGGTGGCGCATGGCGGACATATCGGGGTGAAACTTGAGCCGCCCGGCGAGGGCTGCACCTTTTATGTGGTTTTGGGAACCGACAGCCAACCGGCTGATTGAAGACGGGCATTACGCGGTGGTCGGCTTGATTCCGGTTGAAATCACGTGCTGGGCGGCGCGTTTGCGGAGGTACCATTGGTGTGCCGATTCCAAGTAGAGATAAATCACCGGCGTGATGTAGAGCGTCAGGCATTGCGACACCACCAATCCGCCGACGACGGCCAGGCCGAGCGCCCGGCGGGCTTCACCGCCTGCGCCGAAGCCGAGCGCAATGGGCAGCGTGGCCATGAGCGCGGACATCGTGGTCATCATAATCGGGCGGAAGCGCAGCAGGCAGCCTTCGTGAATCGCCTCGGCGGCGGATTTTCCACCCCGTTGCGCTTCGATGGCGAAGTCAATCATCATGATGGCGTTCTTCTTCACGATGCCGACGAGCATGATGAGGCCGACGAAACCATAGATGTTCAAATCCAGGCGGAACAGAATCAACGTGATCAGCGCGCCAAAGCCCGCCGAGGGCAGGCCGGACAAAATCGTGATGGGATGAATGAAGCTTTCGTAAAGAATCCCCAGAATGAGGTAGATGACGACAATGGACATGGCGAGCAGCAGGATGAGTCCCTGTGAGGAAGACTGGAAAACCTGCGCCGAGCCTTGGAAGCTGGCGCTGATGGTCGCCGGCAGATGCAGTTCGGTCTGGAGTTTTTGCACCTGTTCGACGGCGGTGCCGAGGGAAACCCCGGGCACGAGGTTGAAGGAGATGGTGACGGACGGCAACTGGCCGACGTGGGAAATGCTCATCGGGCCGAGGTTGCGCGAGAGCCGGGCGACGGCGTTGAGCGGAATGCGCTTCGGAAAGTTGTTGGTATCGGTGACCGAACTGCTGATATAAAGTTGCCCGAGCGCGTCCGGATCGCGCTGAAACTGCGGCTCGACTTCGAGGATGACCCAGTATTCGTTGATGTCGGTGTAAATGGTGGAGGACTGGCGTTCGCCGTAGGCGTCGTAGAGCGCGTTTTCAATCTGGCCGGCCGTGACGCCGAGGGTGGAGGCCTTGTCGCGGTCAATTTCGACCATTACCTGCGGATTGGCGACAAGCAGGTCACTGGTCACGTCCTGAAAAACATTGGTTATCGCGGCAATTTTGTTCATCAGAATCGGCGACCAGTGGTAAAGCTCCTTCGTGTCGGTGTCCTGCAAGCTGAATTGATACAGCGCCTTGCTCAACATGCCGCCGACACGGATGAGCGGCGGGTTTTGCAGATACACATTGATGCCCGGTATCTGGGCGAATTTCGGGCGGAGTTCCTGGATGATCTGGTTCGCGTTCAATTTGCGTTCGGAACGCGGTTTCAAACGCATGAAAATGCGGCCGTTGTTTGCGCTGCTCCCGCCAATGGACGACATGAAGTCCGCCACGTTCGGGTCGGCGGCGGCGATTTTTGCCACGGCCATCTGGTGTTCGCGCATCGCGTCGAAGGAAATGCCCTGCGCCGCCTCCGTGATGCCGAAAACCTGCCCGGTGTCGTCATCGGGGAAAAACCCCTTGGGGATTACGACAAACAGGGCCAGGGTCGCCACCAGCACGGCCAGCGACACGTTGAGCGTTGTGAGCCGGTGGCGCATGACCGTCTGCAAACTGCGGTCATAGGTGTTGCGCAGGCCGTCGAAGAATCGTTCAAAGGCATTGTAAAGCCGACCGTGTTTTTTTCCATGTTCCGAGTGGATGAACCGGCTGCACAACATCGGCGTCAACGTCAGGGAAACGAACCCGGACACCAGCACCGCGACCACAATCGTCACGGCAAATTCATGCAGCAGCCGCCCCAGCAGGCCGCCCATGAACAGCACCGGAATGAACACCGCCGTCAGCGACAGCGTCATGGAAATGATGGTGAACGCAATTTCCCGGGAACCGTTCAACGCGGCCTGCATCGGCGGCTCGCCGTTTTCCATGTGACGCACGATGTTTTCGAGCATGACGATGGCGTCGTCCACGACGAACCCGACGCACAACGTCAGCGCCATGAGCGACAGGTTGTCGAGGCTGTAACCGAGCAGCGACATGGCCGCGAACGTGCCGATGATGGACATGGGCAGTGCCAGGCTGGGAATGAGCGTGGCCGAAAGATTCCGCAGAAAGAGGAAGATGACCAGGATCACGAGGCAGACGGCGATGAAGAGCGTGCGTTTGACATCCGCGACCGAATCGCGAATGGACTGCGAGCGATCGAAAAGAACGTCAATATGCACGGCCGCCGGGATTTGATTGCGGAACTGCGGCAGCAAGCGGGTGATATTGTCCACCACGGCGACCGTATTCGCGCCGGGCTGGCGTTGAATGGCCAGCACGATGGCGCGCGTGTTGTTGAACCAGCTTGCCACCTTGTCGTTTTGCACGCTGTCAATCACGCGGCCCAGTTCCTGCAGGCGCACCGGATTGCCATTGCGGTAGGCGACGATGAGCGGTCGGTAGTCCGCCGCCTTCTGGAGCTGGCCCGTGGCCTGCAAGGTGAACGCCTGATGCCGGCCGTAAAGCGTGCCGGTCGGCTGGTCCACGTTGCCCTGTTCCACCGCCGTCTCGACTTCATCAATGCCGATGCCGTAAGCCGCCAGTTTATTCGGGTCCACCTGCACGCGCACGGCGTATTGCTGCGAGCCAAAGACCGACACCTGGGCGACGCCGCTGATCATCGAAATGCGCTGCGCCAGCATCGTCTCGGCATAATCGTCCACCGTCGAAAGCGGCAGCGTGGGGGACGACAAGGCGAGATAAAGAATCGGTGAATCCGCAGGGTTGACCTTCTGGTAGGTGGGTGGCGAGGGCATGTTGGGCGGCAGTTGCCGCGCCGCCCGCGCAATGGCCGCCTGCACATCCTGCGCCGCCGCGTCAATGTTGCGGTCCAGCGTGAACTGGATGGTGATTTGCACGCTGCCCAGCGAGCTGACCGACGACATGGAGTCCACGCCGGCGATGATGGAGAACTGTTTTTCCAGCGGAGTCGCCACGGATGACGCCATGGTTTCCGGATTGGCGCCGGGCAGGCTGGCCGAGACCTGGATGGTCGGATAATCCACGCTGGGCAGATCGCTCACCGGCAGCAGGCTGTACCCGATGATGCCGAACAACAAAATGCCCGACATGACCAGCGTGGTCATTACCGGACGGCGGATGAACAGTTCGGGAACACTCATGGCAAATTAAACATCAAACGCCCAACATTGAATGAACTGCGAGCCGAACACCGGTTCGGAGTTCGATGTTCTTCCCGGTTTCATTTCTGCGCGGCGGTTGCCGCCACATTGGTGGACGAAAGGGCGCTCTTGACGCTCACCTTCACGCCGGGCGCCAGACGCAACTGGCCGTCGGTCACCACCATTTCACCGGCCTTCAATCCGCTTTGCGCCACGGTTTCGCCTTGATACGTGATGCCAACTGTTACCGGACGTTCCTCGGCGGTTAGATCCGGCTTCACGACGTAAACAAACTGGCCGTTTTGTCCCGTCTGCACCGCCTGCGACGGCACGACGATGGCGTTCGTCAAATCCGACAGTGTCAGCACCACCTGCACAAACTGTCCCGGCCATAACGTATTATCTTCGTTTGGAAATGTGGCCTTGAGTTGGATCGTGCCGGTCGTCATGTCAACGGCGTTGTCAATAAACGTCAATTCGCCCTGCGGCAGTGCGTCCATGTTTTGAAAGATCGCCTGCACTTTCAGCGTTTTTTCGCGCATCTCCCTTTTGATTTCCGGCAGATATTGCTCCGGCACGGCAAACGCGACGTAAATCGGATGAATCTGATTGATGGTCAGCAGCGTGTCATCCGGGGACTTGACGACGTTGCCTTCGTGGAATAGCAGGCTGCCCGTCCAACCGTCAAACGGAGCGCGGATTTCGGTGAAGCTTAAATTCAATTCATCGGATTGCACTGTCGCCGTGAGCGTGTCACGGCTGGCCTTGCTGGTGTCGTATTCATCCTGCGAAACCAATTTTTGGTCGAACAATTTTTGCTCGCGGGTGAACTGGATTTCCGCATTTTCCAACTGCGCTTTATCACGCGCCAGCGCCGCCTGCGTTGGCCGCGGGTCAATCGTAAACAGCCGGTCGTCTTTTTTGACCTCCTGGCCTTCCTGAAAATGCACCTGGCTGATGACGCCGCCCACTTGCGGGCGGATGGTCACCGTCGAATATGGCATCACGTGGCCGACCGGCGGCGGATTGATCAGCACCGGCACGTTGGTCTCGACGGCCTGCGCCACGAGCACCGGCGCACCCTCGCCCCCGGCGCCTTTTTTTGTGCCGCCCGAACAGCCGTTGACCAGAATCGCCGCGACCATTGCCAGCGCTGGAATCAGAATTGAATTTTTCATGCCATTTTCAATTGTCGAAATTGGTTTTGTTGCGGCGGCCGCCCCTGGGCCGGAAAGCGCCGGCGAATTTTTGCAGAAATTCCGCGTACCGTCGCTGAAAATGTGGATCGGAAACCGACCGGTTTGTGAAGAGCCGGGTCAATTGCGGGAACGCCATTGGGAATGTCGTCAGCGACCGCATTGCCAGCAATAGATGGCCCGGCTCAAATTCACCGGACAAATAGCCATTCGCCTGCTGTTTGCGGATGCGGCCCAGCGCCCGGATCGCCAGCGCCCGCCGGCTTTTTTCGTCAATGACCTTTTTGCCCCCGCCCTGCAGCGCCTCCCATTCCAGCAGCCGGACCCAGTCTGTGTCCCGGCACGAGAGCTCGAACCAGAACGGAAGGCTTTCCGCCGGGTCGCCCGACAGGCCTTCGGCCGACGACTGACGCTCGGCGATTTTGCGGCGCAGCACTTCGCGGAACAAATGCTCCTTGTTGCCGAAATAATGGTAGAGCATCCTTTTGTTGATGGCGGCCCGCCGGGCAATCGCATCCACGCGCGCGCCGGCAAAACCGTTCGCCGCGAATTCCTGCAAGGCGGCGGACAAAATGCGCCCGCGCGTGCGTTCGGGATTCCGCCCCGCCGCTCCGCCGTTTGGTTTTGCCGGTTTGGCCATGCGTTCCTACAAGTAACCATCAAGTTACTTGAAACGCAAGCCTTATGATTGGTTCAACTGGTGTTGGGGCGCATCCACGCACTGCCCCTGTTTATGTGTTTTTACAAGTTTCTGGCCGGCAATCAGATGACAAAACTTTGATGCAGGTGAAGCAAAGTTTTGCATGCTGTTCCGCCCGCATTGGTTCATGGAGAGGCAGCTGATTGTTCAAACTCAAACGCCCCCGCCCCAGCCGCCGCGCTCTGGCGGAGAGAGGGTCGGCAGTATCAAGGTGAGCGGCGCTGGATCAGTCCGGCGGGCGTTCGCTGCCCGGCCGGTTGGATTCCTTGACTCCCGCGACGATTTTGGCCGACGCCTCTTTGGAAAGACCGTGCGAAACGGAAAGACCGAACCGGCGTTGCAGATATTCGTCCATGCGAATCCACTGGCCCTCGTATTTGACCAGGCCGGTCCAGGCGCAGATGGTCACCACGCGTTGCAGCCTTTCGAGCCGCAGCCGGATGATGACAATAAAGAGCAGCGCCACCGCCACCGCGCCGATGAGAACCACCGACGCGACTTCACTGGCGATCGCGTTGTCCTCGGTGCGTTGCTGCCGCATGTTCAGCCAGTATCCCTCCTCCTCGCGCATGCGAAACAGCACCCGGCCAATTTTATCCAGTGTGTCTTTGCCCTGCTCCGTCAGCTCGATCGCCCGCGCGTCGGGAGAATTGGTCTTACTGGCGGCAATTCTTTCCGGATCAAGGGACAGCTGTTCCGCAACCAGATTTTGCAGTTCCGCAATATGGGTCCGCTGGCTCAGGCCGTCCGTCAGGGTTTTCAACTGTTGAATGTCGCTGCGGATGAGCGACAGGGCGTTGTCATAGGGAGTGAGGTAATCCGCGCGTCCGGTCAACAGATACCCGCGCCGGCCGACTTCCGCGTCCACCAGGTGCGACTCTGTTTGCTCCAGAACATTGAATATCTTGTACGTGTGGGTCACCCAGTAAAACGATTCCCTGAATTGCATGGTTGTCTGATGCACCAGCCAGCTCATCATCACCAACGCCAGCAGCGGAAGGGACAATCCCAAATAGAAAAGAACCTTGTTGGTGCTTTGGTTTGGCTTCATACCGAACAATTCAACTTAAACAATTATAGCCGGTTTTTCCCCATGCCACAAGGTGCCCGATTCATAGGCGTGGGCGATTCTAAAAAGTGTTTCCTCGCCAAAGGGCCGGCCGAGCAATTGCAGTCCGATGGGCAGTTTTGGGTTTTGGGTGAAACCGCAGGGAATGCTGATGCCGCAGATGCCAGCCAGGTTGCACGCGAGAGTGAATACGTCACACAGATACATTTGCAACGGGTCGTCGAATTTTTCGCCAATCCTGAACGCCGCCGTCGGTGTGGTGGGCGTGACGATGGCGTCCACTTTCTCGAACGCTTTCAGGAAATCGTTGCGGATGAGCGTGCGGACTTTTTGCGCGCGCAAATAATACGCATCGTAGTAGCCGCTGCTCAAAACATAGGTGCCCAGGATAATTCTCCGCTTCACTTCGGCGCCGAAACCCGCGCCGCGCGTCCGGCAATAAAGTTCAATCGGGTCAGCGCCGTCCACTCTTGCGCCATAGCGGATGCCGTCGAAGCGAGCGAGGTTCGCGGACGCCTCAGCGGGCGCGATGATGTAATAAGTCGCCGCCGCGTAATCGGTGTGCGGCAGGGAAATTTCCACGATCTCCGCGCCGAGTTTTTCCAGTTGTTTCACGGCAGCGTCAACCGCGGCTTTCACTTCGGGATCCAGCCCGCCAATCATATATTCCTTCGGCAGGCCGAGCTTCAAGCCCCGGATGCCGCCGGTCAGGCTCGCGGCATAATCCGGCACCGGTTGCGGCACGCTCGTGGAATCACGCGGATCGTGTCCGCCGATGACCCCCAGCAGCGTTGCCGCGTCGCGAACGTCCTTGGTGAACGGACCGATTTGATCGAGCGACGAGGCGAACGCAACGAGGCCGTAGCGCGACACGCGGCCGTAGGTTGGTTTCAAGCCCACGCAGCCGCACAATGCCGCCGGCTGGCGGATGGAGCCGCCGGTGTCCGAACCAAGGGCGGCAATCGTTTCGTCCGCCGCCACCGCCGCCGCCGAGCCGCCGGACGAGCCGCCGGGAATGCGCGTGGTGTCCCACGGATTGCGCGTAAGGCCGAACGCGGAATTTTCCGTCGAGCTGCCCATGGCAAATTCATCCATGTTCAGCCGGCCAAAAACAATTGCGCCCGCCGCCTTCAACTTTTCGATGACCGTCGCGTCGTAGGGTGAAATGAATTTGCCGAGGATTTTTGAGCCGCAATTGAGCGGCTGGTTTTTGACAGCCAGAACGTCCTTGACCGCCACCGGAATTCCCAGCAGGGGTTTTTGCGAATGGTTTGTGCCGCCGGATATTTCCTGGTCAGCGGCATTGGCTTGCGCGAGCGCGTCCGCCGCGTCGTGGCTGATAAATGCGCGGATTTTTCCGTCCACGCGAGCAATCTGGTCAAGGCACGATTGCATCGCCTCGCGCGCGGAAACTTCGCGTTGGGCGAGTTTCGCGGCAAGTTCGGAAATGGTGAGTTGGTTGAGCATGGGATTGCGTTTTGCCGTCATCTTCCGTCTGGGGTCGAAATGGCCGTGATTTTTTCGCCCGGCCACCGCGCCAGCAGAAAGTCGTTCAGCCGGTAAGCCACCGGGGCGTAAACAAAGGAGGCGATGACATCCACGACATAATGATAGCGCAGATAAATGGTGGCACCGCACATGAGCGCGACATAGGCCAGGACGGGAATGAACGTCTTTCGGCGATAGTCCCGCAGGTAAAGCGCCAGCAAAAAGGGAATGCCGACATGGAGTGAAGGAAAACAATCATAGTTCACCCGCCCGGCACTGATAATGTAGTCCACTCCATGACTGATTGCGTGTCCCTGCAAATCGTGGGTGAATCGGTCGGCAAAATACGGTGCCGGGCCAATGGCGGGAACCAGCAGGTAGCTGGCGATGCCCAGCAACATGAGGGTGAGGTAGCCCATCATCACCCGTCGGAAAACTTTTCCCTCTTTTGCCAGGTAAAGATACAAGGCGACGACCGGCAGGGAAAAGACGTAGGAAAAATAGACCAGGTTGAACAAGTCGGTGACCCAGGGATTGATCCACGGTTCGAGGAGAAAGGACGCCTGGCTGCCAAGCAAAGTCGCGTCAATCTTCGACAAAGCCGCGTCCGCCGTGTGCGGATTAACCCGCAGCATCAGGTTGGTGTAGAGCGCGTAATAGCAGGCGCTCAACAGTAAAAACGGAAACCAGTCGCGGACGATTTTTACCAGCGGCCTGAAAAAAGAGACCAGATATTTTCCGGTGTCCAGGTTCTCCCCGTCCGGGGACTCGGATAACAACAGCATTTCCAACAAACATTTTACGCCCAGAATGCCGGCGGGGAGCAGAATGAAGATGATGTCGTGCCCGTTGAGCCGGAAGGAACGGAAAAGCCGGGTGGTGAGAAAGAACAGCAGCAACGTGGCCGAAAATCCCAGCGCCATGACATTTTCCAGCCGGCAGCGCAGGACAAACGAAATGAATTTTCGCGCCATAAGGTCTAGTGGTTGATTTTCGCCTCAAGTTTTTCAAACCGGGATTTCCACATCGGCGAAAGATCTGGCTGCGGGAATTTGCTCAAAATCGCCTGCGCCTCGGCCGTTTTGCCGTCGGCCAGCTTCAGCGAGGCCATGATGTAAGCCTGGTCGAATTCCGTGACCTCGGCCTGCATGAAAGGCTTCATTTGACCCGCCGCGTCCGCCACGCGGTTTTCATCCAGTGCCATGATCGCGAAAAGCTTTGTGACATTCCAGCGATAATTCCCGTCAGCCGATGCCGCCACCAACAGCGGCACGGAATTGCTGGTCTGGCCCCGGGTGAAAAAATACAAACCCGCGTAAAATTCTTCAAAGGGAACATTGCGGCCGCGCAGGGTTTTGGCTTCCTCGATCCATTGCAATCCCCGGTCCGGATCCCCCGACAACAAAAGACAAACGCCTTTCTGCCCCAGCGCATCGGCGCTTTTCCAGTATTTCGAGGACAGGTCAAACAGCGTGAACGCCTGGGGAAGCCGGTTTTCGCGGAAAGCGTTCATTCCGTAATGGGAATAAAGTTTGCCGAGGCTTTGGCGCATCGAAAAATATCCGATGGCGGCGGCAATCACAGTAATCACGCAGGCCAGAAACAAATTTCCCGATTTGTTTGGGCCGGGACTTTTTGCCCACCTTCGCCAGAGCCGGATGGCCAGAACGGAAAACAGCAACAGGGTGAAATACTTGCCCGCTACGGCGAGAACCCATCTGCTCGTCTCTGTGTAATTGCCGATGTCAGGCATATTCTACTCAACGATTTTGGGGACCATGAACAGGCCGTTGGCCATGGCGGGCGCATTGCGCAGGGCGTCGTCGTGCGGCAGCGACGCGCGGACCTCGTCGGGGCGCGTGACGTTCGTCATCGGCATGGCATGAGCGGTCGGCTCGACGCCGGTCACGTCGAGGGCCTTCAATTTCTCGATGTAGCCAAGGATGCCGCCGAGTTGCGCGCCGAGTTTTTTCTCCTCGTCGGGTGTGAGCTGGAGCCGCGCCAAGTGCGCGATGTATTTGACATCAAATTGAGCCGCTGACATGCCGAAAGACTAAAGCCCGGCGTTCAGAGTTCAAAGTTCAAAGTTGGCGAAAACATAAAGTGTGAAACGTGAAAATGAGGCGTGAACACCGGTTATTGGGGAGTGTTTTCACGTTTCATGTCTCACGCTTCTCTCAATCCTCATCAAACTTTCGTTTAACCAGGGCCTCGATTTCGGCGATGGCGGCATGGGCATCGGTGCCGCGGACGTGCAGGATCAGTTTGCTGCCGGGTCCGGCGGCGAGCATCATCAGTCCCATGATACTTTTGCCGTTAATTTTTTCGCCGTCCTTTTCCACGAAAATCTCGCACGCAAAGCGATTGGCGGTCTTGACGAACAGGGCGGCGGGCCGGGCGTGGATGCCCAGCTTGTTGGCAATGGTGAGTTCCTTGGTAAGAAACTCGCTGTCCGGCAGTTTTTTTGCGCTCATCAGTTTACCCACATCATACTAGACGATGCGGAAGCGAAGTGCCACTGAATTTTATTTTGCCGGCGGCGGATTGCCGGACGTCATCTGGGCAATGAGGCGATCGTTCAACTCCTGCGCGGCGTTGTAGCCGGACATTTTCAGCTTGGTCTGATAGGCGGCCACCTCAATCAGCCGGGCCAAATCGCGCCCCAGTTGCACCGGAATGACAATGTGCGAAATGTCCACGCCCAGAATTTTCACGAATTCCTGTTCCAGCCCGAGCCGTTCCATGTCGGGCACCTGGTCCCAGGCCTTGAGCGTGACGACGAGGTCGAGGCCTTTTTCCGGGCAAATACTTTTAACCCCGAACATCGAGGCAACATTGATGATGCCGATGCCGCGGATCTCCATGTGATTGCGCGTCACCTCGACGCTCGTGCCAATGACGTTGTGCCCGCCGACGAGCGTCACGCGGGTCACGTCGTCGGAGACGAGGCTGTAACCGCGTTCAATCAGCCCAAGGACGGCCTCGCTTTTGCCCATGCCGCTGTCGCCGCGAATGAGCACGCCCACGCCGAGAATGTCCACCATGCTGCCAATTTCCATCGCGCGCGGCGCGAACATCATTTCCAATTCCAGCGTCGCGAGGTTGATGAATTTCATGGTCACGAGCGGGCTCTGAAAAATCGGCACGCCCGCCTTTTCGGCGGCGGCCAGAAATTCCTCGTCCGGCCGCATCCCGCGGCTGAAGACGATGCACGGAATTTTGCAGGCGAATAATTCGGCGTAACGCGCCTCGCGGTCGGCGCGCGAAAGTGATCGCAAATAATACACCTCCGCATTGCCGAAAACCTGCACGCGTTTGTAGGCGAAATAGCGCGTGAAACCGCTCAATGCCAGGCCGGGACGATTCACCGTCGGCTCGCGGATGATGCGCCCCATGCCGCCGTTGCCGGCCACCAACCGCATTTGCAACGAGGCGGCGTGTTCCTTGAAAAATTTTTCAACCTTGACGGATGGTCGCGTCATAAGCTTACAAATTAAATTCCGGCCCCAGATAAATTTCCCGCGCCTGGGGGTCGTTTGCCAGAAATTCCGACGAACCCTCCACCAGCACCTGGCCTTTGTGGATGATGTACCCGCGGTCAATCAACTTCAAGGTCTCGCGCACGTTGTGGTCGGTGATCAAAATGCCCAGCCCGCGCTCC
>Ga0182027_10006472_pt1 | contig 17501 bp, 16 predicted proteins | sample 712E1DmetaG_FD_121300 | JGI IMG/M metagenome (GOLD analysis project Ga0182027, IMG submission 121300) | Permafrost microbial communities from Stordalen Mire, Sweden - 712E1D metaG (Illumina Assembly) | ecosystem: Environmental > Terrestrial > Soil > Wetlands > Permafrost | place: Sweden... | reverse complement strand
AGATGGCGGACCAGGGCCCGCGTGTCGATTTCGGCCAGCACAGGAACCTGATACCGCTCCATGTACTCGTCGGTCACCAGCTCAGAGCGCCAGTTCGAGGCGATGGGCGAGAACTCCCGCACGATCAGCCCTTCAATGTACGGCTTAGCAGCTTCGTTATCGGCCCGGTTGGTGCCGTAGTTGCCGATCTGGGGATTGGTGAGAACGACGATTTGGCCGGCATAGGAGGGATCGGTGGCGATTTCCTGGTAACCGGTAAGAGAAGTATTGAAAACGACTTCGCCCTGGCACTCACTTGGGTGCCCATAGCCGTGGCCACGGAAGATGCGCCCGTCTTCGAGCGCTAGAATTGCCTGCATTGCCTCTCCGAGGAGTGGATTCAATCGATTTTCGCCAAAGTGCGTTATCCGGTTTCTTATCAGCGACCCGATTTCCTCTCATCGGATTTTGCTGAATATACGCAGGACCAATCGGACGGTACACAGTGACTGGGACTGAACCCATGCCTTATCAACTATAACAGTCCTCACGCGCCATTCCGGCAAGTGCAAATACAGAGATGATCCCTAACGGAAACGGCGCAAATGCCGCAAGTTCCTTTGTATCAGTGGAGCCGGTTCAGCAGGCCCGATGCTTGATTGGCAAGTCCGCCCAAATCATTGGTCGAACTCAGAATTCGTGATGTTCGTCAACCAGTGCGGAGATTGTATGCGGCGAACCATCGAAGGTTTCTCCCTTGTCCGATGGCGAGTTGGCCGCCTCAGTCTGGGCCCGCAATTTGGCCACGGCGAGCCAGTTGTCCTTGTGCGGCTGGTCAGCGATCCACGGCGGCAGCGGCATGCGCAGGTAGCCAGCCAAAGCCTCTGCGTAGCCCTCGTAAAGCGCACGCATCTCGCGCAACCTCTCGATGGAGTTTCCGTCTCGGCAGACCTTGACGCCGCTCTGGCAGAGCAGGCTATACAACTGCTCATAACGCTCGGGGGGAAGCCGGTCAGGCGCATCGTTGACCGGGGCAACGGAGAATATCTGCGCCAGGTCGACCATGGCGTGGCGCGACATGGCAAAGGTCAACTGAGCCTGCCGCGCCTCATGTCCTTGCACCCCGGCAATCAGCAGGGCTGAAGTGTCCAGCACCGCCGTCAGGGCGCTGATCCAGCTCTGATTGTTATGCTGCGAGCGGAAGTAGCAGAGCAGGGGATAAGAAATGTGGCTCTCCAGCAGCTCAGCCGACCAGCGTTCCCACTCTTCCAGCAGCAGAGTCAAAGCGTGTTCCGCTCCCTGGTAGGAATGGCGGCGCATCAATTCCGCGGCCGTCGGCGGAGATCCAGCCCGTGCGTCGAGTAATGAGATGCTTACCTCGCGACGCGAAAACGCGCCGTAGAGAACTGGGAAGTATCCCATCACGACAGCCAGAAAACCGAGGCCGGTACCAGCCTCCAGAATGACGAGCTCGCGAGCCCAGGCGCTGTGCGCGTTACGTCGCCCAGCCCCAGCGTGAAAATTGTTGTTCCGCTGACGTAGAGGTCCGAGCGAAAGCCGGGCCCCTGAGCGCTGTCATTGAACGGGCTCCCCAGCGAATAAAAGAGGAGGGCAAAGCCGACCACCATGGCGCCGGCCCAAATTATCAGGAGAAAGATAAGCGACAGCGGCCCGTAGTAGCTGTATGCGGATTCTCGCCTCCGCGCATTGTGAAGCCGTCTGGCGAAGAACACCCATGGCTTCCAGGTGGCTGAATAGAAGATGCGCGTAAGCCGGAAGCGGCCCGAAGCGCGGCGCGGCAGAATGATGGTCTGAAAAGCATCCAGCAGCACGGCAAATAGGCAGGCAATGCCGGCGATTAGTGTCAAAATCCGCATCGATCCTCCTTTTCGCGGAGAGCGTAACGGAAGTTTCTGATCTTCTTGAAGTGACCAACCCGTTCAGAAGAAGAAATGCTTCTTGATGTCGATCTCAACGGGTAGACTCAACTTCCCCTGACAGGTTTACGTGGCGAAATTCCGGTTGCTTCGCCAGTTGACCTAGCGAACCACGCCCGCATCCCTCGCCGGCCAGTAAACAAAGACCGCCTTGCCGTAGATGAGTGAGTGCTCGACGGGGCCGAAATCGCGGCTGTCGGAGGAGATGGAGCGGTGGTCGCCCATCATGAAGTAGGTGTCTTCGGGCACGACAATTTCCGCCATGGAGCGGCTGTCGCGGTACTCATCAGGGACGTAGTTCTCGCGCAGCGGCTTGCCGTTGAGCCAGACCTGGCCATGATCGACGCGCAGCCGGTCTCCGGGCAGGGCGATGACGCGCTTGATATAGCTCTTCTCCGGGTCGCGGGGATAGTGGAAGACCACCACGTCGTCCCGCTCGATAGCCGTGAAGCGATAGACGAATTTGTTGATGAAGAGGCGGTCGCGATCTTCGAGCCGCGGCAGCATACTGGTGCCTTCCACGCGGACGGGCTGGTAAAGAAAGGTAATGATCAGCACCGAGGCAGCGGCGGAGACCAGCAAATCGCGCAGCCAAAGACCAACGCCGCCATTCTTGCGGGGCGGCGCAGGCGCAGGACTGAGGCCCGGCTGGCCTGGGTTGGCCTCGGGGTTCGGGGTTGAATGGTGAACTGAATTATCCTGGGGAACCGTTTGCATCTCTCTTATAGATTACTGCAAACGATGCCGCAAGGCGGGAACAGGATGCAGTGGAACCCGAATCGCGTTACGATGCAAGACAGCAATGAAGTACAAAACCACCCCAACGGCCATCCCCCGCAACCGGTTTGACGTCGTTTACCGTGTGCTGAACGAAGCGATCGCCGGACGCGTCTTTCCCGGCTGCGCCTTTGGTGTGCTGGCCGGCGGAGAGGTGGTGCTCCAGGACGCGCTGGGCCGCTTCACCTATGACGAAGACGCGCCCGCTGTTTCCGCCCAGACCGTCTACGACGTGGCTAGTCTTACCAAAGTGGCGGCAACCACGGCAGTGGCCATGCTGCTCTACCAGCGCGGCCTGTTGGACCTGGACACTCCCCTGGGAGAACTGCTGCCCGGGTTTGTGGTGGGCCGCGCAGCCAGGGAACAGGCTCGTCATGTGAAACTGCGCCACCTGTTGGCCCATAACTCCGGACTACCGGGCTATGTGGAGTTTTATCGCACTGCCTCCACTCCAGCAGCGCTGCTGCACGCCTGCCTGGAATTGCCCCTCGAAGCCGAGCCTGGCGCGCGCGCCGAATACTCCGATCCGGGCTTTATTCTGCTGGGCAAGGCGCTGGAGGTATGTACGCGCGAGTCCCTGGCAAGCTGGGTTCAACGCGAGATTTTTCAGCCGCTTGCGATGGACGCCACGGGATTTTGTCCGGCGCCCGGCGCGCGGCTTTCAATTCCACCTACTGAAGAGGACACGACCCTGCGCCACAGGCGCATCCAGGGCGAGGTCCAGGACGAAAATGCATGGGTGCTGAAAGGCGTTAGCGGCCACGCCGGACTCTTCTCAAACGTGCCGGACCTGCTGCGCCTGGCAGGCGAGATTCTCAATGGCGGAAGCGCAGCGAGATCAGAGGCAGAAAAGCCCAGCCTTTTCGACGCTGCGACGATCGAGCTTTTTTCTCAGCGGCAGGGCCCGGAAGGCAGCTCGCGCGCGCTGGGCTGGGATACGCCTTCAGAGAACTCCTCGTCCGGCCATCATTTTTCGGCGCGTTCAATCGGGCATCTTGGCTACAGCGGTTGCTCACTTTGGATTGACCGGGATGCCCGCGTTGCGGCGGCGCTGCTCACTAACCGCACCTGGCCTGATCGTCTGGCCACGGCGAGCCAGTTGATTCGTGAGCTCCGGCCTGCTTTTCACGATGCCGTTCGCGAGGCGCTGTAACACTTTCTTAACTTACGCTTGCCCGGCAGGCGAAGCCCTTCAGAATTTATAGGGATTTGACTGATTTCCAGATACAATACAGACTTGGGGTCTGCGATGCTGACAAGCTCAACGATGCAGGAAACGGCCAACGTCCAAAGAGACGACACGAAGAAAGATCAGGCCACTCTGCTTCAAAATCTTACGACCGAGTGCCAGAACGAGGCATCTCGAGACTTTGACACCAAATCCGCGCTCGATATCGCGCGCATTATTAATCACGAAGACGCGAAGGTCGCGGCAGCGGTCAAGCGGGCGATATCTGAAATTGCGCAGGTCATCGATCAGGTGGCCAGCAGCTTGCGCGATGGCGGCCGGCTGATTTACGTTGGCGCCGGCTCCAGTGGACGCATCGCGGCGCTCGACTCCTCTGAGTGCCCGCCCACTTACTCCACGGCTCCAGGGCAGGTGCAGTACATCATGGCCGGCGGACCGAAGGCGCTGGCCTCAGCCGTCGAAGTCAATGAGGACTCCGAAGAGCTTGGCCAGCAGGATATGGCTCGACGCCGCCCCACGCGCAAGGACATTGTGGTGGGGATCTCGGCTTCAGGCCGCACGCCCTACGTGGTGGCAGCCGTGACCTATGCCCGGGCTCGCGGCGCGCATACCGCAGCCGTGACCTGCAACTACGAGGCTCCTCTGGCCGCAGCCGCCGATATCGCCATCGTTACCGACGTCGGCCCCGAGGTCATCTCCGGTTCCACGCGCATGAAGGCCGGCACTGCCCAGAAAATGGTGCTGAACATGATTACCACGGGCGCCATGACCCGGCTGGGCTATGTGTACGAAAACCTGATGGTCAACGTGCATATGCAGAATTCGAAACTGGTCGAGCGCGGCATACGCATCCTGATGTGCGCATGCAAGATTGACCGGGCCGCCGCCGTGCATACCATCAAGAGCGCCGGCCGCAGCGTCCCAGTGGCCTTGGTGATGCTCAAGGCCAAAGTCGACAAGCCGGAGGCCGTGCGGCGGCTGGCAAAATCGGACGGCAACGTGCGCCAGGCGATCGAGGATAATGTGCCGGCGCTGTAAGGGCGCCACGGTTCAAGCAAGCTGCCGCTTCCCTGCCCCACAGGCCCCCGGATTTACACTGGAAGGGTCAGGAGCCGTTCATTCTTCATGGATAAATTTGTTATACGCGGCGGCAATCCGCTGGTGGGAACGATTCGCGTTTCGGGGGCCAAGAACTCGGCGCTCCCCTGCATGGCCGCAGCGATTCTGACCGAGGACGAGGTAACGCTCGAAAACATTCCCCAGGTGCGGGACATCGAGACCGAGCGGCGTCTGCTGGCGTCGATGGGCGCCGAGGTCGAGCTGGGTTATGGGCGCGCGCAGCATCGCACCACGATCTGCTGCCGCACCCTCTCCGATCCTGAGGCCAAGTACGAGATTGTAAAGACCATGCGGGCCAGTTCCCTGGTGCTCGGCCCGCTGGTGGCACGCGCCGGAATGGCGCGCGTGGCCATGCCCGGCGGTTGCGCCATTGGCGGCCGGCCGATCGATTTGCACATCAGGGGCCTGGAAAAGATGGGTGCCCGCATCACCCAGGAGCACGGTTACCTGGAGGCGCGGGTCGATCGATTAAGGGGCGCACACCTGGTCTTCGACAAGATCACTGTGACCGGCACAGAGGATCTGCTGATGGCCGCCGTGCTGGCCGAAGGCGAGACGCTGATGGAAAACTGCGCTCGCGAGCCCGAAGTGGCCGACCTGGCTGCCCTGCTGACCGCCATGGGTGCGAAGATCGCCGGGGCCGGCACAGCCACGATTCGGGTAAAGGGCGTGGCGAAGCTGCATGGCGCGCGCCACCGCATCAACCCAGATCGTATTGAGGCGGGGACTTTTCTGGTGGCTGGGGCCATTACCGGCGGCGACCTGATTGTGGCCAACTGCAACCCGGCTCACCTGGGCGCCGTGATCGCCAAGCTGCAGGAGACCGGCGTTCGCGTGGATATTCTCGGTCCGGATACGATCCGTGTACGCGCCGACGGGCGGCTGCGCGCTGCCGACATCTCCACCGAGGAGTATCCCGGTTTCCCAACCGACATGCAGGCTCAGTACATGGCGCTGGCCACGCAGGCCGAGGGAGTGAGCACGGTGACGGAAAATATCTTTGAGAACCGGTTCATGCACGTGCAGGAGCTGGTGAGGATGGGCGCCAACATCAAGGTGGATGGAAGCACGGCCACCGTGTGCGGGCCGGCCGGACTTTCAGCGGCAGCCGTGATGTGTTCAGACCTGCGGGCCTCAGCGTCGCTGGTGCTGGCCGCGCTGGTAGCTGACGGAGAATCCATCCTGGACCGCGTTTACCACATGGATCGCGGTTATGAGCGCATCGAAGAGAAGCTGCGCGGCGTGGGCGCGCAGATCCGGCGCATGGGAAATGTCTTTGTGTCCAGAGAGGACGAGGTGGCCGCGGAATGACTCTAACGCCAGCTTACAGCCAGGTGCCAGCGTAGGTTGTTCCATCACCGGTGCGATCACAGGCTTGAAGTTGGGTAGGTTTACATCAAAGTTTCCGCAGGACGATAAAATAGCAGTTAAAATAGCTTCAAAGCGTCGACCCTATTTTATAGCTGCCTTTCAGTCGCAAGGCGTGCATAGTTTACGAGGTGAGCGTAGTGAATTGGAGTGAGCTTCCGGACCTTGCAGCCGTTGCCCTGCTGGCGGGCGCCTTTGCTTCCGTATCACGGCGCAGCTATACACACATATCGAATGTTTGGCTGTTCGGCTGGATTATGATCGTGCTGCACTTTGCCGCGTTCCTGTTCACAAAATTTCCCGGCGTTTGGGGCACAATAGCAGGGGTTGTTGGTTTGGTAGCGCTGGCGTGGGCAGGAACACTCTTTATGTGGGCCTCGGTCCCCTACCGCGAGGAGCACCCCAGCCGGTGGATGCTTGCGGCTCTGCTAGGCGCGAACACACTCTATATTCCCCTTCTTGCCGCCGGCCCGGCGCCGACATGGGCGTTAAATCTGGCCGCGGCTCTCTTTGGCGTGTTGCCACTTGCCGTTGCACTCGCAGTGGTGCGCAAATTCAGCCCCCCGCTGCGCTGGGTGAACGTCGTCCTGTATTGTGCGCTCTCGATTTTTCTGCTTATTTACCAACACCGGCCCGGCAATGGGGCCGCTCTGGCTTTGAATGCCATCCTGTTCACTGTCTACTTCGGCTGCTGTATCCATTTCTGGCACTCCTACCGCCGTGCCACGGCCGGCGCCTTCATCACCATTGCCGGATTCCTGGCATGGGCGCTGGTATTTGTGGTGGTGCCGTTGATGACGGCATTTTGGCCTCAGGTCCACATCGAGACCGAGGTGTGGAATCTGCCTAAACTTGGGTATTATGTGGTGGCCGTGGGCATGATCCTGTTGCTGCTTGAAGACCAGATTGAGCACAACATGCGTCTGGCACAGCAAGACGATTTGACCGGACTTGCCAACCGCCGGCTCTTCCAGGACCGGTTGGAAAACGCCTTGGAGCGCGCACGCCGCAACGGAACGCAGGCAGCTCTGCTGGCGGTCGACCTGAACCACTTCAAGCAGGTGAACGACTCCTTTGGACATCATGCAGGCGATCTGGCGCTGAAGCAGGTCGGTTCGATTCTTACCGGACGGGTCCGCCGCTCCGATACAGTAGCTCGAACGGGCGGAGACGAATTCTCTGTGATTCTGGAGGAGCCCACCAACCGCAGCGCCGCCGAGCTCGTAACCAAGTCGCTGCTGCAACTTCTCAATGAACCGCTGCAATTGGGCGATCATCGAGTGAGAATCGGGGCCAGCGTGGGCATTGCAATCTTCCCCGATGACGCAACAGACATGGAGTCCCTTTGCATCGCCGCGGATTCGCGAATGTACGAAGCCAAGCATGACTCTGTACAGACAGAGGATCTAGCGCCTTCTCCTGTGCCTTCCACGCTCCCCGCGATCAATACCCGTTCTAAGGCTGATTGGATAACGCGCAAGGGATGAATCGGGTGGCAACCGGCGCAAAAAGCAACGCCCGGACTCAGCGCCCGGGCCTTGCTTTCATCTCTCGAAACTCCAGATACAAGGTTCACTGCGCCGCGGTCACCATGACTGCAAGTTCCTCAGATCCGCTAAGCGAAAATTGGACGGGTGCGGCGCGCGCCGAATTCGCGCCGGCATCAATATCCCGCTCGATCCTTCCGCCAGTCGCGCCCTGAATCACGATATGCATGCTCAATGAAACTGGAGTGACATGCTTCGGGGCCGCATTTTGCGCACGGTTAGCCGTTTGAGCGCCTGCTTTCGACGAAGCGCCTGGGGCGAAACTCAGTGTGTAGTTGCCTTTGGGCCAGAGGCCAAAGCCGGCCTGCCCCGCATCATTCGTCGTCCGCGCCGCGCATCCTCCACCGGGGTTCTTCCCCAGCTTCACATCGATTCCCTTCAAAGGCGCGCCAGCCAAAGCACTCTGCACACAAAGAACACAGAATACGGCCGCCACAATCAAGCCACGGTTTGTTTTCAAACGAACCTCCTTGCCTTGTTCAGAGCGTACATCATAGAAAGGCCCGGACGCGATGTCCGGGCCTTTCTATTTTTTCAAGGTTAGTTCAGGCTACTGCCGCGCCAGATCAGCGGCCGCCGCCAGAATCCCCACCAGGTCCACCGGGCCTGCGGCGACGCCGGCGGCGATTGCTGTTGGCCGGCGGACGGCCCGCGCCGACTGCCTGGCCAACCGGGACCGGCGCACCCTCAACGCGGTTGAAGTTCGGCTCGGTCTCTTCGTCTAACTCCGCGCCGGGTTCGTCGTCGAAATCGTCCCCACCCTCGATCAGGATCGTGCTCTGATTGGATTTCGGCTGACGCTCGTCGAACTCGTTGCGCGGCCTTGAAGGCGCGACGGGCGCGGCGTGAGCGGCCGGAGTTGGCAGAGACTCGGATGCGGCAATCTCTACATCGTCCGACTCGACCGGCGCTGCTGGAGCCAGCTTTGCCTTCTGTTCCTTGATGAGCGCCTTGCGGCTGAGCTTGATGCGATTTCCTTCGATGGCCAGAACCTTGACCATCACCTGGTCGCCCTCGCGCAGCTCGTCTTTCACTTCCTTCACGCGATGCTCAGCGATCTCGGAGATGTGCAACAGACCATCGGTGCCGGGGAAGAGCTCGACAAATGCGCCGAACTCAGCCAGACGAACCACCTTGCCCAGATACACCTTGCCAATTTCAGGCACGGCGGTCAGGTTGCCGATCATTTCAAGCGCCTTCTTCAGGCCATCGGCATCGCACGAGGCGACGTTGACCCGGCCGGTATCGTCCACATCGATTTTTGCGCCGGTCTGCTCAATGATGCCGCGAATGGTGGCGCCGCCCTTGCCGATAAGATCGCGAATCTTGTCGGTTGGAATCATGACGGTTTCAATGCGTGGCGCATAGGCGGAGCGCTCCGTGCGCGGCCCGTCGAGCGCCGCGTCCATCTTATCGAGCAGGAAGAGACGGCCCTTGCGCGCCTGTTCCATGGCCTGCTGAAGGATCTCGCGGGTCAGGCCGCCGATCTTGATGTCCATCTGCAGCGCGGTAATGCCCTTACGGGTGCCGGCTACCTTGAAGTCCATATCGCCGTAGTGGTCTTCAGCTCCGGCAATATCGGTGAGGATGGCGTAGTCGTCGCCCTCCTTCACCAGGCCCATGGCCACTCCGGCTACCGAACCCTTGATCGCGATGCCGGCGTCATAGAGCGCCAGACTCGCGCCGCAGACGGTGGCCATCGACGATGAGCCGTTGGATTCCAGAATGTCGCTGACGATGCGGATGGTGTAAGGCGACTCCTCCGGGCTGGGAAGAACCGCGGTAATGGCGCGCTCGGCCAATGCTCCGTGGCCAATCTCGCGGCGGCCAGTGCCGGTCATGCGGCCGGTCTCGCCCACGCAGAACGGCGGGAAGTTGTAGTGCAGCATGAAGGGCTTCTTCCTGTCGCCTTCATAGTTTTCCATGCGCTGGCCTTCGTCGGCGGTGCCCAGCGTGGCCGTGACCAGGGCCTGGGTCTCGCCGCGCGTGAAGAGCGCCGAGCCGTGTACACGGGGCAGAACGCTGGTCTCGATGGTGATTTGACGAATCTCATCGAAAGCGCGGCGATCGGGCCGGATGCGATCCTTCGTCACCTGCTCGCGGAAGATGCGCTCGCGCAGATGCTCGTAATATGTCGCCAGCTTCTTCTTGGCGTTGGGATCGTCTGCGGGCAGTCCGGCAGCCAGTTCGTCCTTGATCTGCTTGACCAGCGTCTGGCTTTCCAGCTTGTCGTGAGTCTTGGTGTCGAGTGCGTCCTTGACCCGGTCTCCAACCTTTGCCTTGAGCTCGGCGTAGTAGGCTTCGTCGAACTCCGGCGCGGTAAAGGCCCGCTTGGGCTTGCCGGCCAGGGCAACCAGTTCGTCGATTGCAGCGACGATCTTTTTGATCTCGACGTGAGCAAACTCGATGGCCGCCAGAATCACCTCTTCTGTCTCTTCCTGGGCGCCCGACTCGATCATCACGATGCCGTCTTTGTGGCCGACGACCATGATGTTGACCGTGGTGGCGGCGCGCTCGGCATAGGTGGGGTTGATGACGAACTGTCCATCAACGCGACCCACGCGCACAGCGCCGACGGTGGCGCTGAAGGGAATATCGGAGAGCGCCAGCGCGCAAGCGGCGGCATTGATGCCGACCACATCAGGATCGTTCTCTTTGTCGGCGGAGAAAACCAGGGCAATCACCTGGGTCTCATTACGGAAGCCGTCAGGAAAAAGCGGGCGGATGGGACGATCGATCTGCCGGCAGGTCAGAACTTCTTTTTCACTCGGCCGGCCTTCGCGCTTGATGAAGCCTCCGGGGATGCGGCCTCCAGCGTAGGTGTACTCGCGGTAATCCACCGTGAGGGGGAAAAAGTCGATGCCTTCCCGGGGATCGGGGGAAGCCACAGCGGTGGCCAGAACAACGGTTTCGCCCGTTGTGACCAGTGCGGCGCCGGAGGCCTGCTTGGCCATGCGTCCGGTCTCAAAGCTCATCCGCTTGCCGCCGGCAAGCTCGACGGCTACTTCATGCTTGGTAGACATAGTGTCCTCGTTTCGTTTTGTTCTCTTCAGAAACTTGTGGGGGGAAAGCGCCGGAGGGTGCGGGAAAACCAGCGAAAGGCTTGTCAGCATGCAGGCTGCGCGCAAAAGAGTGGGATGTGCGCGGGGGAGCGGATTCTCCCGGCCTGTGTGTCGACGGGCGCGCCTGGGCCGCGCGCAGCCGAAAGCTGTGCGCCTGCCCTGGCAGCGGGTGCGGTTCGCCAGGTACACCATGGCCCCAGGTCCTGGGTGGATCGGGGGCCGTGACCATTAATCGGTCTGGGCGCTTCCGGGTCAAAGTGGGCTTTCCGATTACTTGCGGATACCGAGTTTGCCGATTACATCGCGGTAGCGATCGGCATCGTGCGTCTTCAGGTAATCCAGCAGGCGGCGGCGCTTGCTGACCAGTTGCAACAGGCCACGCCGTGAGGCATGGTCCTTCTTGTGCGTCTGGAAATGCTCGGTCAGTTCGCCAATCCGCGCACTCAGAATCGCGATCTGGACCTCCGGTGAACCGGTGTCCGTATCGTGAGTGCGGAAGCTTTCAATCAGGGTTGTTTTCTTAGCGGTCGCCAGCACGGCGTGTGTTACTCCTCTTGTCTTCTCAGGTCCACTCTTCAGTGTCTATTGTGAGATTACCATGAATGCGCGGCTATGCGCCATTTGCCGGCGCAGCCGGAACCTGTATGTAAACCCATCCCGTTCAGCGCGCGCCGAAGCGGAAGAGCCGGTTGTCGAAGCGTTCCTTGATGACCTCGGCAACCTGCACCTGTTTTGCATCAGGATGTTCCGGATTGAGGAGGTAGTTCCAGGTGTGAGGCGCAATGGCAGAGGGTACGCGGGCCAGGGCCGTTTCCAGGGAGGCCAACCATGCATTGCCCATATGCCGGGTCAATTTTAGGTCTTGCTTCCATTCGCTCCCGGCAGGAGGATCAAGCGGCTGAATGATAAGTCCATCGGGAACGGAAATCTTGAGCAGCGTGTAAAAGTCCGGCGTGTCTTCGCTGTCCACCTCAAGATGCACCAGTGTTTCAACAAGTGCAGCCGTTGGCGACTCGGCAAAGTAGACCACACGACGGCCCAAGCTGGTCCAACGCGAGGAAAACTTCTTCCCTCCCCAGCCGCCCAAATCGATGTAATTACTAATCCGCCAAAGGGTCCGCATCTTGATCAGGCAAAGACCCCTTCGTCAATCTGGTAAAGCATCTCTTCCACGCCTTGACCGCCCAAACCAGTGTGCATCATGGAGAGCGGAGTACGCTCATCAAAGCGCATTTTGGGCTTGGTTAGCCAACGCCGCGCCTTATCCGGATCGCCAAAGACCTTGACGGCGAGTTCGTAGAGTCGCGCCACGCGCACCAGCCGGTCGGATTCGTCCAGATTCAGCGACTCCTTCTTCTGGCGGCGATGCTTGAGCGTGCGCGCGGGAATCACGACCTCCAGGAAATCCTTGACAGCAATGCCGGAGTAGGCGGAGAACTCCTCCAGCGTGGAGAGTGGGAGACCGCGCTCGATCTCTCTCCAATCAAAGGTGAAGGGAGGCGGAGGTACGACGGGAATCGCGGCGGCTTGGCTCATGAGGACATTATGCCACACTTTTCGCGGCATTTTGTCCTTTATTGCGCAAATTGGCTACGAACCTGACAAATGCTCCACCCTCCCTGTCCTCCTGACTTTCGCGGCAGGGTGGGAAAGCACGAACCAACATCCCGAATCCTCGGCCGCAACGAAGCCGTTTTGCAGATAATTTCCCCCTTCCCGCGCACAATGAAAAAAGGTAGTCGAATCCCGGCCGTCCCAGGTCAATCGCCTGCGGCCGCAAAGACCGGCCGCCAAGGAGAAAGTTCATGACCGAAGAATCGAACCCCACACCGGAAAATACAGCCATTGCCCACTGTTACGGCATATGGCTGCGCGTTTACAAGGCGGAAATGGCTAAAGGAGAACACTGGATGCCTGCCGCTAGAAGCGCTGGCCAGGCCTATCGCAAAGCCATGCCTACGCTCACCGGGCAGGAAAACATCGAAAACTTCATCGCCTGCGTCGCCCACGGAATGCTGATCGGCGCCATCGAGGGAAACGACGCCACCAAACTCCTCTACGCGGCCCAGGTCGCGCTCTCCACCCTCCAGCGCCAATCCTCTCGCCCTAAAGCAAAGACCGCATGACCCCCACCCCCCCTTTTATATTTTCAAAACCTTGCAGGTAATTATTCAGACAACAGGCGCAGACGATCCCTGGGCGCCCCATTTCTTATGCCTGATGACGGTTTCCCAGGTCTGCATGCTCAGACCCGGGAAACCTCGAACCATAACCAGCTTGTTTCAGGAGGTTGCTTCATAACCACGCTTTGTATCTGGGCACGACTTGGGTCGCCGCGGCGACCGGAGAAACTCGTGCGGGCGGTAGGTCCGGGATTTATCCCGGATATAAGCGCAATGAAATCAATGCGGGCTTCACCGGCTGCGAAAAAACTCAACCAACGGGCTTTGTAACAAGGGCACGGCTTTAGCCGGGCCGATAAGATCAGCAGAATGAGTCGGGCTTTAGCCCCTGCCGATCCATCCTTTGCCAGATTCACTTTTCGTTCGGACTTTTTCCGCAGCCTGTTCTGCCCCTGAAGTACGCCTTACTTTTGCGCGCTCGACCTCGGTCGCCTCTGCGAGGGAGGGGTACTGCATAGTAGCTTCCGAAATGGCGACGATAGGCTCGGGACGCCAAAATGGGCATGCACCTCAGCCTTTCTGATCAGTTCACGCGATGCGGACGCCGACGGAAACTGGAACATCTGCATTCAGGACGGTGTCTAATCAGGGCGGGTGGCCCAGGTCCCAAGGAAGTGAATCGCGCCACTGAAGGTGGGTGCCCCGGGTCCCTCGCATTTGGGGACCCGGGAGACCGCGAACCCCAACCGGACCATTCCCGAATTTCTGCCGTTCCGGTTGTATTACCAGCATCTCGGCAGTTACTCTTTATCAATATTTACTCACCCCTCAATCCAGCAGCAGCATCATGCGCCGGAAAGAAGCTGCAGGCTGAAACGCTGAGAGCTGAACGCTGAGAGCTGAACGCTGAAAGCTGTCCTCACGGCTCCGGAGTCAACCAATAGTTGGCTCTGGCAACGATGTGGGCGCCGTAGTCCTGCGCCAGCCGCACGCGGATGGTGTGCAGGCCGGGGGTGGGATTGGAGGGGCTGAAAGTGATCAGATAACGGTTGCGCGTGTGCCTTGCTGCCTCCATGACGCGCTGTTCAAAGCGTTTGTCGCCGGTGAAAGTTTCGTACTCCCCGCCGCTCATCAATGCAACCTCTTTGGCCACATTCTTCTTGAAGGCCTTCACAGCCATGACGAGCGTCGAGACCATGTTCATGGTGCGATCGTCGCCTGAGTCCTTCGTGTCGTGGATCAACTCGGCGCGCGAGGGAGAAAATGCCACGCTGAGCACCAGCACGTCCGATTGGCCAATCTTCTGCACCAACTGCGCCGGCCTGGTGTGCTTGCTGCCATGGTCGCGTTCCTCGCTGATGAGGAGCAGAACGCGGCGGTACTCCTTGGGCTGGGACTCGAGCAGATCGACGGCATAGCTGACGGTATCCAGAATCGCATCGCCGCCGTCGCCGGGTTGCAGTTGCTTGAGGGCCTTGTTCAGGTCGTCACTGGAGTGCGCATAGTCGCGAATCAGATGAGGTTTCGAGTCGAAGCCCACTAGCGCAGCCTGGCTCCTGGCGTCGGCAAGGAAGAGATCGAGCAGGGGGCCCAGCTTGGCCAGCTTGTCGAATTCGAGCACGCTCACGCCGCCCAGCTCTACGGCCACCACGAGCGATACCGGCGCGGTATCCATCTCCTCCTGCACGCGAATCTTCTGCGGCACGCCATTATCTTCAAGCACAAAATCGTTCGGCTTGAGGCCGTAGACGATGCCGCCGCCGCGCTTCTCCACCAGCGTGGGAACCAGAACTTCATTGGCCGTTACGCGCAGGGTTGGAACGTCAGAATGCGCCGGGGGCAACGGTTGAGGAGGCTCGATAGGGGGCAACTGTTGCGCCCCGGCGATCGCAGCCGTAACGAGGATTGTCGAAAGCGCAAGACACTTCGAGCGGAATAACCCAATTCTCATGCGAGAAAGAACTCCGATACAGCCTTCAGCTAACAGCTTACAGTTGCGGGCTGTGGCTGTTAACTGTCCACTGTGAGCTGTCAACTGTTAGCTGACTGCATTCACGCCCGCTTGCTGACTTCGCGGTCCAGGCGGCCGATCCAGAAGAGGAAGGCCAAAAGCTCCCAGCGGGAGGTCCAGACAAAATTCATGATGTCTTTGGTGGTCATGGTTTCCGCGTGCATGCCGGAATAGGTCTCAACGCGCCAGCGCAGATACTCGCTCCGCCACGGAGCCAGGCGATGACCGCGCGTTGCATTCCAGAGGAATCGGAGAGGGGCGAGCAAGGATTCTCCTTTGCCTCAAGTATAGATGGCTCGGCCCTGCCTCAATGCGTCAGCCAGGCAACTTGCTGAAGAGGCTGTTGGAGGTGGAGTTCAATTGCGCGATGACATCTTCAAGAGCCGTCTGCTGGGTTTCAGAGAGGGACAGTTGCGTGGAGATCTGCGCCAAATCAGCCTGCATCAGGTTGGTCTGCGCGGCAGTGAGCTGGGTCTGCTCGCCGGTCACGGCATCGGAGGCAGCGCTGAGCTGGGTGATGGAGTTGTCGATGGTCACGCGCTGCTGGGAGACGTAACTCATGGCTGTGCTCAACGCCGTCGTATCGCTCACGGCCTGGCTGGTGTTGACAGTGCCGCTGGAGTAGTCGGCGATCAGGCTATTCAGAGCGCCGAAGACGCTGTTCGAGCCGCTGGCCGAGAAAACCTGGCTACCGGGCACATTCAATTGAATCTTCTGGCCGTTGGGCGTCTCGAGGTAGTTGATATCCTCGTCGCCGTTGTAGGTGGTGGTGGCCGGCGACGCGCCAGTCGAGGTGGTGAAGGGTGTAGTGGAAGTCTGCCCGCCGGCAAAGATGTACTGGCCCTGATAATTGGTGTTGGCCAGAGACTGAACCTCGTAGAGAATGCCGGAAATCTGATTCGCGATGGACTTTACGTCGTTCGGATTCATGGTGCCGTTATTGGCGCTGGTAGCTAGCGAAATGGCCTGGGTAAGCTGGGTAACCACAGAGCCCAGGGTCGAATCGGCCACTTGCAACTGGCCCGTCACCAGGCTTGAGCTTTGCGTGAAAGAATCGTCCTGCTGCATCTGGTTGAGCAGCAGCACATTTTCACCCGCGGCCACCGGATTCTGGCTCAGGGAGGTGATCTTCACACCGCTGGACAGTTCAGCCGTCAACTGTTGCTCGTTGGCCTGGCTTTGATCGAGAGAACTCACCAGATTCCTGACATAACTCGGATCCACACGCATACGATTCCTCTTCCAGCCTGTGCGATTCCTTCGCTACGCGCCGCACGGTTGCCGCGCGCCGCAGTAGCTTTGGCCGTCTTAGGAGACTGCTGTTTGGTCCCCCAGGTTCAATGCCGAGGCCATGATGGTGTTCAGCATCGCGAACACCTGCGAAGCCGCCTGATAGCTTCTCTCCAACGTGGTCAGCGATGACGCTTCGTCGTTTAGATTGACGCTGGAAAGCGCGTCGTTCTGGGTCTGCAACTGGGTCACTGAGGCGTTTTGCGCCGTATTCTCCGTTTGCACGCCTGAGACGGTGGAACCCAGCGTGGCGACAAGGTCTGAGTAGTAGCCGGTTGGCGTCTGTCCGTTGACGATCGATTGCTTGGCCAGATTGGCCATGGCTGTGGCGTTCGAGTTGTCGCCGGTTCCATCTCCCAAGCCAGCGGCGGCGATCTGATTGGGGTCGGTCATGACCACGCTCATGCCGGCGGCGCTGCCGGCCACGACGGCCGGCTGACTGAAGATATTGAGTGGAGCGGCCACTGTGCCGGTGACACCATCCAGATCGGTTCCCGCGTTGTTCTGCGCGTTGACAGAGGTGGAGATGCTGTTGGCCAGTTGGTCCAGCGACGCCATAACTCCGGGAATGTCCTGGTCGCGCGCCGTCAGATCTCCGCCCAGTGCTCCGCCGCCCGAAGCCAGTTGCTTGGTGATGTCAGTACCGCTCAGAAAGAAGTCGGTTACTCCGTTCACCGTGCCGGTGGTCAACTGCACGCTGGTCCCCCCGGAGACCAGCAACTGGCCGGAGGTGGTGGTGATCTCGAGCCCGTTGTTCTCAGTCGTAACCTTGTTGATTCCGACCAGTTGCGAAAGCTGGCTCAGATCCTGCTGGCGTTGATCTTCGAGCGTACCGGCATCGGCGCCATGCGAGGTGGACTGGATCTGCAGGTTCAACTGGGCGATGGCGCTGGTGAGCGAATTCACCTGGCTGGTCACGCCGCCCGCTTCCTGATCCAGGGCCGACCTTTGGGAGTTCAGGCTGCCGGCGGCATTAGAGATGTCGCCGGCCAGTGTCTTGGCCGTGGAGAGTACAGCCTGGCGATCTGCATTATTAGTAGGATTGGCTTCCAGCGATGAAAAAGAACTGAAGAAGCTGGTCAGGTCAGTGCCAATGTCT
>Ga0182027_10006470_pt1 | contig 17504 bp, 12 predicted proteins | sample 712E1DmetaG_FD_121300 | JGI IMG/M metagenome (GOLD analysis project Ga0182027, IMG submission 121300) | Permafrost microbial communities from Stordalen Mire, Sweden - 712E1D metaG (Illumina Assembly) | ecosystem: Environmental > Terrestrial > Soil > Wetlands > Permafrost | place: Sweden... | reverse complement strand
TTGGGTGCGAACGTTATAGGCGCCGCAAAGAACGCCATCAACGACTCGGTGAAATATGCGAATGAGCGGAAACAATTTGGTGTGCTGATCTCTACCTTTGGTTCAATCAAATACAAACTTGCCGAGCAGGTGATCCGCACCTTTGCAGGCGAATCTGCCATTTACAGGGTAAGCAAGGATATTGACGATCTGATCACGAAAAAGAAAGCCGAATGCCAGGATAAAGGAAGGGCAACGATGGAAGCCATCAGCCATTATGCAGTGGAAGCAGCTATTCTCAAGGTTTATGGCTCGGAAGCATTAGACTATGTGATTGATGAAGCCGTTCAGATCCATGGCGGGATGGGGTATTCGGCCGAAATGTCAGTAGAAAGAGGATACCGCGATTCGCGTATCAACCGTATCTTTGAAGGAACCAACGAAATAAACCGCCTGCTCATTCTGGATACCGCAATGAAAAGAGCCATGAAAGGTGATTTTGACCTCTTCGGGAAGGCAGCCGCTCTCTTCGAAAATATGGATGAGATTACTGATGAAAAAACAGAAGGCGAAACTTATTTCCAGGAAAAATTCAGGGTCGTCAGGAACTTCAAGAAAGCGATATTGCTTGCGATCCATGGAGCATCCGCCCAATATGGAAAAACTCTGCTTCAGGAACAGGAAGTGATGAATAATATTTCCGACATGATCATGGAAACTTATATTTCAGAATCCACAGTACTCAGGGTGCAGAAGCTTGAAAGCATGAATAAAGAGATATCTGTATTCAAGGCCATATTGGATGTGAATATCTACGAAGCCGCTCATAAGATCCGGAAAGCAGCATTTGATGCAGTTCATTCATTCGCAGCACCTGAGCTGACATGCAGACTCAAGAAGGTGATGGATATCCTGACCGGTACCGAATGTATAAATATCAAAGATGCCAGGAGGAGGATCGCCGACAAACTGATTGAAGATAACTCTTACAAGTTTTAAGAAAAAACCATCCTTCGGACGGCCTGTTTCTTTTCATCCCTTAAAATTATTTTGACTTCGCCATTTCCTTTGGCTTGGGTTCCGGTTTTGCAACGGAGATCTTGATGGATGATGAATCTTCATCATAATCAATATGAATGATGTCATTCATAACCAGTTTGGTTTTGATGATCTCCTCTGCAAGCGCATCCTCAATATATTTCTGTATGGCTCTTTTCAGTGGTCTTGCACCGAACTGTGCGTCCCACCCTTTATCGCAGATGAAATCTTTTGCCTTCTCAGTCACAACAATCTGGTAGCCCATACCTTTGATCCGTTCATACAGGTGGGAAAGTTCAATGTCGATGATCTTATGAATATCTTCCCGGTCCAGAGAATCAAAGATTACCACATCATCAATCCTGTTGAGAAATTCCGGTGCGAATGATTTTTTCAATGCATTTTCAATGACGCTGCGGGCATGATCAGAACTTGCTGCCTGTTTGGCTGCCGTGACAAACCCGACACCCTGGCCGAAGTCTTTCAGTTGGCGTGATCCGATATTGGAAGTCATGATAATAATCGCATTCTTGAAATCGACCCTGCGTCCGAAACTATCTGTTAGAAGACCGTCGTCAAGAACCTGCAGTAACAGGTGGAAAACGTCGGGGTGAGCTTTTTCAATTTCATCGAGCAGAACGATAGAGTATGGGCGGCGGCGGATCTTTTCCGTCAGCTGGCCACCTTCCTCATATCCTACATACCCCGGTGGAGCGCCGATCAGCCTGGAAACGGCAAACTTCTCCATGTATTCGCTCATGTCAATCCTTACCAATGCATCTTCTGTATCGAACAGATATTTTGCCAGGATCTTGGCAAGGTGGGTTTTACCGACACCTGTCGGTCCGAGAAAAATAAACGAACCGATTGGCTTGTTGGGATCCTTCAGCCCGGCACGGTTTCTCCGGATCGACCGTACTACTTTCTTGATTGCCTCTTCCTGTCCGATCACTGATGTTGCCAGTTCAGCTTCCATATTCAGCAGGCGGTCACTTTCATTTTTTGCAATGCGTTGAACCGGGATACCTGTCATCATGGCAACTACCTCTGCCACATTTTCTTCTCCAACCATCTCGCGGTTGATCTGGGCTTGCTCTTCCCATTTCCGCTTTTCCTTTTCAAGAGAGTCTTGCAACTTTCTTTCCATATCACGGTGGTCGGCTGCCTCTTCGAATTTCTGGCTGGTTATCGCCTGCATCTTTTTCTTCCGGGTTTCTTCAATCTGGGTCTCAATACTTATGATCTCTGCAGGAACATGGATGTTGGAGATATGGACCCGGGCACCGGATTCATCAAGTGCGTCGATGGCCTTATCCGGGAGATAACGGTCGGAGATGTAACGGTTGGTCAGGCTGACACAAGCCTTAATGGCATCATCAGTATACCTGACGAGATGATGGTCTTCGTATTTCTCCTTAATGTTATTCAGGATCTCGATGGTTTCTTCTGCAGAAGTAGGATCGACCAGCACTTTCTGGAACCTGCGTTCCAGTGCTCCGTCCTTTTCAATATACTGACGGTATTCATCCAGCGTGGTAGCACCGATGCACTGGATCTCGCCCCTGGCAAGAGCAGGTTTAAACATATTGGAGGCATCCAGTGATCCGGATGCATTTCCGGCGCCGACAATCGTATGAACTTCATCGATGAAGAGGATGATATTGGGGTTCTTTTCGAGCTCATTCAGAACCGCTTTCATCCGTTCCTCAAATTGTCCCCTGTATTTTGTCCCTGCAACCAGGGATGCAAGATCCAGGGAGACGATCCTTTTATTGAACAGGGCACGGGAGACTTTTCTTTGGGTGATGCGAAGGGCCAATCCTTCTGCGATAGCTGATTTACCGACTCCCGGTTCCCCGATCAGGATCGGGTTGTTCTTCTTCCGGCGGCTTAAGATCTGGGCGATACGCTCAAGTTCTTTCTGGCGGCCAACAATAGGATCCAAACGCCCTTCTTCAGCAGCTTTGGTAATATCCCTTCCAAAATTGTCCAGTACCGGTGTCTTCGATTTTGACTCCGAACCTTTCTTGGAGGCAGAACCAAAGCTTTTTCCTCCTTCTTCGGGGTCTTCATCGTCATCATCCTTTGGTAAAATATCCATGGGTTGTGCCGGCAGATCTTCAGAACTGCTTGAAATGATCGATCGTATTTCTTCCTTCACAATATTATAAGAGACATTCATTCCTGCCAGTAACTTTGTAACCAGGTTGTTTTCATCTTTCAGTATCGCAAGAAGAAGATGTTCTGTGCCGATCAGTTCACTGTTGAACCATTTGGCTTCAAGATAGGTGATTTTCAGGGCACGTTCCGACTGTTTGATCAGTGGGAGGTTATCCGGATTAACGGGTTTCTCCTTATTACTTGCAACGGCAGATTCTATCTTACGGCGCATATCATTCAGATCAACACCAAGTGTATTCAGGATTTTTATAGCAAGTCCTTCTCCCTCACGAATGATCCCAAGAAGCAGATGCTCAAGACCGATATAATCGTTTCCAAGCCTTACTGCTTCTTCCCGGCTGAAGATCAGGACATCTTTAACTCTTTGAGAAAATTTTGCTTCCATTTTATTTAATAGTCTTAAGGATATAACGATTAAGATTCCTTTTTATTGAAATGATTCCGTTTTATGGATTGGTTGAGGGATTGTCAAAAACAATGCCATAAATTTTCCCTCTGGAATCCGGGAAAACTCAAAAATACGATTGAAAGCGCGAAAATGATGATGAAAGATCAATATTTATTAACACTTTCGTGTTCGTAACCCATAAAAATTATCCCGAAAAAATGGTAGGTTATTATGGGAATTTTTCCTATTTTCGTACCAACGAATTTTGATTTTTATTTATTTGATATATAGATGATTAACGAAGGAGATAACAATGGCTGAAGGTGAAAGAATAGTATCAGTGAATATCGAGAACCAGATGAAGTCTGCCTATATCGATTATTCCATGTCTGTGATCGTGGCGAGGGCTTTGCCGGATGTTCGCGACGGACTGAAACCCGTTCACCGGAGGGTTTTATATGGGATGTACGAATTGGGCGTTTCATCGAGCCGCTCGTACAAGAAATCAGCTAGGATTGTCGGGGAAGTATTGGGTAAATATCATCCCCATGGCGATACGTCCGTTTATGATGCAATGGTACGCATGGCACAGGAATGGTCATTACGTTACCCGTTGGTGGATGGTCAGGGTAACTTCGGTTCAATGGATGGTGATAACCCCGCTGCCATGCGGTATACCGAAGCACGAATGCAGAAAATTGCCGAAGAAATGGTGGCCGATATCGAAAAAGATACAGTCGATTTCCAGCTGAACTTCGATGATACCCTGGAAGAACCCACCGTTATGCCTTCACGGATACCCAACCTGCTGCTCAATGGCGCATCCGGAATTGCTGTTGGGATGGCTACTAATATGGCTCCTCATAACCTGAAGGAAGTTGTGGATGGGATCATCGCCTACATCGATAACCACGATATCACCATCCCTGAACTGATGCAATATATCAAAGCACCTGATTTTCCAACAGGAGGTGTGATCTACGGCGTTGATGGCGTAAAGGATGCATTCGAGACCGGACGGGGAAGGATCGTCATCAGGGGAGAAGCCACAATTGAACCCGACGACCACGGCCGGGAGGCGATTATTGTATCATCGATTCCTTACCAGGTCAACAAATCTGAAATGATCAAGAAGACCACCGAGCTTGTTAATGATAAAAAAATCGAAGGAATCGCGGAGATCCGAGATGAGTCTGACAGGCACGGGGTACGCATCGTGTACGAGATCCGGAAGGATGCCATCACAAATGTAGTATTGAATAAGCTCTACCAATATACGGCCTTGCAGAGCGCGTTTAACGTGAATAATATTGCCCTTGTCAAAGGACGTCCGCAAACCCTGAACCTAAAGGACCTCATCCGCTATTTTGTAGAACACCGGCATGTGGTCGTCATGCGACGCACAAAATTTGAACTTGCCGAAGCCGAAAAGAAAGCGCATATCCTCGAAGGTTTGTTGATTGCATTGGATAACCTGGATGCCGTCATCAACCTGATCCGTGCGTCCAAAACCCCGGAAGAAGCCAAGTCAGGACTGATATCCACATTTAACCTCAGCGAGATCCAGGCAAAAGCCATCTTGGACCTCCGGCTTCAGCGCCTTACGGGACTTGAACGCGATAAGATAAAGGATGAATATGAAGAACTTCTCAAACTCATAACATTCCTTAATAACATCCTGGGAGATGAAACGCTCAGGATGAAGATCATCAAGGATGAATTGCTTGAAATCAAGGAAAAATATGGCGATGACCGCAGGTCGCGTATCATTGCTAATGCCAGCGATTTCAGGATTGAAGATACCATAGCCGACGAAAATGTGGTGATAACGATCTCACACCTGGGCTATATCAAGCGCACAGCGCTCAGCGAATACCGCGTTCAGAACAGGGGAGGAAAGGGAATGAAAGGGAGCGAGGTCAGGGATGAGGATTTCCTGGAACATCTGTTTGTGGCGACCAACCACAATTACCTGCTTCTCTTTACCGAAAAAGGAAAATGTTTCTGGATGCGTGCCTTTGAGGTGCCGGAAGGCACAAAAGCGTCGAAGGGACGGGCCATACAGAATCTCATCAGCATCGAACCGGATGATAAGGTCAGGGCATATATCAATGTGAAGGACCTCAAAGATGAAGATTATGCTTCCAGCAATTTTATCATCCTTGCCACCCAGCGGGGAACCATCAAAAAAACATCGCTGGCAGCCTATTCAAGGCCGCGCATAAATGGGATCAATGCCATTACGATCCATGAAGGGGACCAGCTTCTGGAAGCCAAGCTAACTCATGGAGAGGATGAAGTGGTTATGGCACTTAAATCGGGCAGGGCCATCCGGTTTAATGAAAAGACCGTTCGCCCGATGGGACGCAACGCAGCAGGAGTAAGGGGAATCAGACTTTCAGTGGAGGATGACGAAGTAGTAGGTATGATTTGTCTCCCGAAAGAGAAGAAAATGGAGATCCTTGTCGTATCTGAAAACGGATATGGAAAAAGATCCGATATTGACGACTACCGGGTGACCAACCGAGGGGGAAAAGGCGTAAAAACCCTGAATATTACTGAAAAAACAGGAGCCCTGATTGCCATTAAAGGCGTTACTGACAGCGACGATCTGATGATCATAAACAAGTCCGGTATCATTATCCGAATGGCGGTGAGCAACCTCCGGGTCATGGGCCGCGCAACACAGGGTGTACGACTGATCAAGATCAATGAAGGTGATGCCATTGCCGCCGTTACAAAAGTGGATGTGGAAGAAGAAGAAAAAGACCTGGTTGATGGAAATGGAAACGGAGAAAGCCTGGCAGAAGAGAATGAAGGAGATCAGAGATCGGATACACCCGCACCTGAAACGGAAAATTAATTTCTCCGGGGAACCTTGGAAATGAGAAATTATCTATTTTTGCTTGCTGAATACAATAGTTCAACACTAATTCTCAAAATAACTTCCCTATGAAAAAAATTCTTTTTGTCCTGGTTCTGGTATTTTCCATTACCCTGACTTTTGCCCAGAAAAATGTCCGGCAAACAGCGTCAAACCTCCTGAAAGACGGGAAACTGGATAAAGCGCTGGAATCCATTAACCAATGCCTTCAGGATGCCAGCACTGCCCAGGATGCAAAAGCCTGGTTTATCCGTGGAAATATCTTCCTGGAAATTGCAAATTCCAAGGATGAAAAATACAAAAGCCTAGATCCGGATCCTCTGCAGAAAGCATTAGAGTCTTATAAAAAAGCTATTGAATACGACCCGAAGAAAGATTATTATGAAGACATCTTTGCTAAGCTCACCTGGCAGCATAATAACTTTTTCAATGCAGGTGTTGACAGTTATAACAAGAAATCCTACAAAGATGCAATGTTGGACTTTGAAAATGCAGCAAACACATTATCCATTGCCAAAGTAGCCGATACAGTCGCATTATTCTATGCGGCAGCCTGCGCCAACCTGGCAGGTGAAAAGGGGAAACAAAAACAATATTATATTGACTTGTTAAAAGGCGGTGCAAAGTCAATCGTCATTTATGCCTCATTAGCCGACCTGTACAGGCTTGAAAAGGATTCGGCAGATGCCTTAAAAGTGATCAGGGCAGGCAAGAAACTCTATCCGAACAACCTGCAAATGACTTTATCAGAATCGAATGTCTATATTTTCTTTAGTGATGTTCCTAAAGCCTTGTCTACCTTAAATATTGCCGCACAGAAGGATAGCACCAACTACTTGGTCTTCAATGCAATCGGAATAAATTATCAGAAAATCTATGAAGATACACTTCAAAAACCGGCAAACAGGAGTGATGCTTATAAAAGATCGGAAGCTGCCTATCTGAAGGCAATAAAACTGAAACCGGATTTTTATGATGTTGAGCTCAACATTGCCTCATTATACTTCAATTCGGCAGTACCCATCGCTTTAAAGGCAAACGGACTTCCCCTGGATGCCAAGGATGAATATGATAAACTTGTAGCTGATGCGAATGCTTTTTATAAACTTGCTTTGCCGTATCTTAAAAAAGCAGATGAACTTCAGCCGAATGATCTGAATACTTTGAATTCACTGCGGCAGATCTATTCAAGCCTGGGTGATAAGGAGAATCTTAAGGTTGTCCAGGCAAAGATCCTTGAATTGAGAAAAAAATAACTTCCCACCAGAATAGTGAAAACTGCTCCGGAATTTCCTGGGCAGTTTTTTTTTGAAATAAGAGATCTTTAGAAAGAAGAGGTGGTTTTGTTCTAAGATATCATATACTTTTTGTGTTTCTGTGTGGCTCAATATTCTCAAAAAAAAATATCCTAAAATCTTCCAGCATTAATTATGTATAGTTTCCTGATTAAGGGCTTTTAAAAAAATGATTTAGGATTTTCCCAGAAAAGGAGAGGCCGGAAACAAGTCGTGATTAGGAGAGGATAAGGGAATACCCTGATTCAAGTTAAATATTTATTATTTAACATAATAATTATTATAGGACAATGCGATTACTTATTGGTTTCAATCATCAGGGAAATCACATCTTCATTCACACCTGCATTCGTAAGGACTATTAAGGCATCAGTTGATGTATCGAATTTACATTTGGAATTCTTTATCTTTTTGATAATTAAGGAATTAGGAAATTTCTTTTGTGTCAACTCGATGATATTGGCATTGGTTAAAGTGCTCGCTGTTTCTTCCTTAGCTTTCTGTTCAACCTCCGCCTGATTTTTATTCGCTTCAAAAGAAGCCCTCTCATCTATCTTTTGCATAGCAATCATTAGTTCTTTTGCTCTTGAACAATCACTAATGGCTTTATTTACAATATCACCGGGTCTGAGCCTTGCTGATTCTCGGAAGTATTCTATTGCCTTGTCGTAATCGTTTCGGATCATGTATGACATTCCCATGTTGTAATTGGCATGAGCAAGAACCTTGTCTTTAATCCCTTCCGTTTTCTTACATGTTTCAAGGTTTTGCTGAGAAAGATCAAATGCTTGGTCCAGATCTCCTGCTTTAAGCGCTGCGAACGCTTGTTTCAAGCCGCCAATTTTATCGTCAAAATAGTATAACTGTGTCATCTCAGTCCAGGGAAGAAACATTCGATGAACATCCGTAACAAACATCCTAAATGCAACGTCTTGAATATCAAATTCTGACGGAAATTCAGGATATGTATTATAAGACTTATTACTTTGCTCAGGCGAATAATCCAAAGTTTGCGCTGAAAATATACGACCAGTTGCCAGGTCAACAGTTTGAATTGATGCCTTAAGAAATACTTTAGTTCTTGAGAAATAAGCAGTTACGTAATAATCTTGATTCGTCTTAGAATCATGTTGTTTTTCCTGATTATGGAGTTTGTCCTGTTGAGTCGCACATCGCTGAATTTTTACGAATACCAGTGCTGATGGGCCAAGAATCTTTCCAATAGTTGCAGCACTTGATTGATCGACATACCCGCTTAAGGTAAAATTGTGTTCCGCTAAAAGGGACGATAGATGCTCCCGATCTATTACGTCAATCTTGTTGTTCGTAAAGTCACTGATTAAAGCAGAAACGATCTGATCAGCACAATTTCCGGTTGCCGGTCCGAATGCAATCTTATTAATCTTTAAGCCAAGTTCGGGAGGGTGTGTAAGATTTAAGTCAATTTTAGGATTGCTCACTTCATCCCAAAACTGAGCATCGCAGTTAGAATAGATAAAAGTGATCAAAAGCAAGATCATAATCATTTGATTGCCCAATATTTTTTTTTGGGGCAGAAAAAGGAAATTTTGATTCATAGAAATAAATTTAAATTCCTCCTACTCGTTTGGTTTTTCGGTATCACCCCGTTTTTTTTGTGGTCGCTGGTTTCCACTTCAATGGATATATTCTTTCTGGAATTAGCAACAAGACGTTCAATATTTTAATAAAACACCAAAAATATCATATTCAATGATTCACATCCTTTTTCACTGATTTCACTATAAATTCCATTGTCAAATATATTAATATTCTCAATACCCTAACTTTTATTCAAAATGTTATTAAAATAATTTTGTTTATAATCTCCCGTCCCCACACTTCCCGTTTTCCAGTATCAGCTCTTTACCGCAAAATACTCTTCCAGAACCCTTAAGGTATCCGGATTAGTTACCAGGTCCTGAACCATGATCCCCTCATGAAGGATCACAATACGATTGCATACTTCCGTTATATGATTCAGATCGTGACTCGAGATCAGCATCGTGATCTCCTTTTCTTTCTGCCAGGATTTTAATATAGTTTTCAGCCGGATCTGCGTGCTCGGATCCAGGCTGTTGAAAGGTTCATCCAGCACGATAATCTCCGGCATCGGCATAAGTGCGGCTGCTATCCCTATCTTCTGCCGGTTCCCGCTCGACAGGTTACGGATCAGCTTCCGTTTGCCCAGGATCTCATTGTTAAAAAAATCTTCGAATTCCTTATAAAATGCTTCCAGGTCGCCGGCCGAAAGCTGGTACACATCGGCAACAAAGCGGAAATACTCTTCCGGCGTTAAAAAATCGATCAGGAAATTATCATCAAGATAGGATCCAGTGTAATGTTTCCAGATTTCTGTGGTTGCAACATTATTATTTTTTGAGAGCACTGTCCCGCTATTCGGCCGGATAAGATCAAGCACGCAACGGAACATGGTTGTTTTTCCTGCGCCGTTGTTGCCCACCAACCCGAAACTCTCTCCTTTACTGACCTTCAGCTCCGGAACATTCAGAACGGTTTGCTTCCCGTAAATTTTCGTAAGGCTCCTAATCTCGATCATCGGAATATAACTTTATGAGCTTTATAACTTTACAAACTTTATAAACTACTTTCATCTCTCCCTGAAACTCGCAGCCATGATGTATTTCCGCTGATGAAAACTGTTGGTGATCAGCCGGATAAAAAACCGGGTAAAGAACAACCCGAGAATTCCCAGGAATCCTGTAAAAGCGATCCCCGTATACGGATATCCCGATAACCTGAAAGGAAGATAAATCAGGAAAGGTAAAATAAATGAGGGAATAATTGCAAGCCAGTTACTTGCGCCAACACCCTGGTAATTGAACGCCCCTCCCCTGCTGAGATCAATTCTTTTTTTGTTAAAGGTTGAAAAATAAAGCAATACGAAAGAGAGTACACCAATGTTGTATAAATACATGGCTGTATTGATCAAAAGGATCTTGTATCCATAGAAGAGGTAAGGTATAGTTAAGATGTAACACAGCGTACTGATCAGCACGGCAATATAGTATTTTACACGGATGTACTGGTTAAAATCGATGTTCTTGGTCAGTAGTCCGTCAAAATAGCAGCTCTCATATCCAAAGGCGTAATTTGCGTAATTCAGCATCATTCCCCCGGTCATGAAAACGCCCACAAACATCAGAAATCCGTCCTGGTGCTGATAGATACTCTGTGGGTAAAACATCAGTCCGTAGAGAAGGAAAACAGGTGCCATGTATAGGATTGTTTTGGTTCGCTTATTTCTGAAATAAAGTTTGAATTCCAGGGAAATGATGCTTCCGGTAAGTCCCATCGACTTCAGGAACCGGCTCTCTGCCCGTTCATGGATCTCTTCCACCTTCTTTTTCTGTACTTCATCCGGGTATAAATGTCTCGAAAGGAATTGACACTGAAGCCAGTATGTAAATAACAACCAGGCAACAGGTAAAAGGATCGATACAGGATGAGCAGGAAGATAAGAAAAGACGTTTGATGAAATGTCTGAAAGTGAAATCAGGTTCAAGCGGTCAAGGATAACCAGAGAAACCAGCAAGCAGCCAAGTGCCCCTACTACGGCGGGTTTTACACCAAGAAGCCGTTTCAGGTATATGACCAGGAAGTTATCCGATCCGATCAGGATGACTAATGAACCGATCCACAACAAGGCATGCAGGCTCCCTTCATGCGGGATTACAATTGTAAATGTAACCGGTATCAGGATAAAAAGAGGCAGAAAGTTAAATACATCGAAAAGTGTTCGGCCGAGCATATACCGGATGATTGTACCCTTTCGTACCGGTAAATGGAGGAATGATTCAATGGTCAGCACCGGTAACGACTGTAACAGGAAGCGGATGAGAAGATCGGCAAGGAAATAGTACAACAGTATGCCATTAAACATCCGGAAGTGATCCTGGTGCGGGGCCAGCTCATTCATGATCTGATTGATAAGAAGGCCTAACATCAGGAGGTACACAGCGAATAGCAGCAGGAAAAACCCGATCACCAGGTTTAGTGCCAGGTTCTTCTGCCACATGGGCGAACGTGTGGCCGTTTTAAACTGCAGCAATAGGAATCTGAGAAACATCGAATTTTAAATATGGATCTACCTTAGGTTCCTGTATAAGCCAGAATTTTCTTACTTTACAGGAAATACGATATCGGTCTCGACTTTCATCGGGTCTTTTTCCGTCATCGGGTCCGTCACATAAATTTCCCGGGGTCCCCCGGTGATTACTTTCCCGCCTTCCTTGCAATATTGATGTAATGCATTGTAGACGGGTCCTGTTTTATCGTAAGGCCCGAAATAGTATGCAACAACTGCATTCCCGGAGGGGATCTTTTCAACACGCACGCGTCCCTTGCCCTTAACTGCATGATCGCAGGGAATTCCCATATCCATCACGGAAAACATGGTGACGGTATCGTATTTGAGATAAATGGTAAAAGGAGGTCCTGTGCATTGAAGTTTATTTGCTTTTGCAAATTTCATGATCTCTCCATATCCTTTTCCAAGGACCTGCTCATAGGTTTTTGGTCCGGCACTGTCGCGGATGAGTAATACAGTCTGTTCCGGCATCAGTTTCTCCTCGATCTTTGGCCATCCTTTCCGTTCTTCCACAACTTTCTTAAGCCCTGCCAATCCTTTATCAAAATCGGGAGTCAGCATCTTTCCCATGAAAAGTCCCATGTAACGGGAGATCGGGTTATATCCAAGGTCTCCTTCATCAATCCAGGACACCTTTGCTGAATCGCCTGTGGTTTCAATGACCAGTTTACCCTGGGATTTGTATTTTCCTTTCTGGAATGAAATATCGTAACCCACCAGTTCACCGGGCACAAGCTGGGTAAGCATCATCTGTCCGTTCCCAATGACCTTGCCATCCCATTTTCTCAAGACACCAACCTTTCCATCAGGTCCAATGAGCTCAAATACAGCCGTTGAATCCATTTTTTTATTCCAGGGAGTCCACAGATCCCACTTTCCTAGGTTACTTGTCAGATCGTATATTAATACTTTATTGCCTTTGATCACTGTGCTTCTTTCCACATGATAAGTCTTTGGCAGTAAGAAAGCAACAATTACCAGGAGCAAAACAATGATAACTATTGCCAGAAAAATTCTTTTTAAAGTCTTCATAGGCTGATGATTTTTTTACAAATATATTGTAAAAAACATCAAAATAACGTAGAAATAATATAGGTATATCCGGCAGAAATTTTATGACTTACTTTTCTCGGCTTTACTTCCCTTCTTCCTTCAGGTAGAATTTCTTTCTTTTCAGATAACCGGTTATATGGATCGTATTTCTTCGCAAAATATTCAATCCGTTTCTTCATTACAGAATAATAGTCCAATTCTGTCATACTTAATATATTTAAGCGAACAAAGATTCTATTTTAGCTTAATATGAAAATATGTTATTGCTTCCGGACAAAAATATATTAATAATCTTCTTATTACAAGATATTTAAACGATTATTCATGCTTAATCTTTCAATGAAAAATAAACCAAAATGAATACTTAATAATATTAAGTAAATATTTCAGCTAAAATTTGCTTAAGCTAATAATTAAGTATATCTTTGTATCCATTTCATGGTCATTACTGTTAACAAACGCTTAGAATGTCTGTCATCTGAACTTTACAGTGAATTTTAACAGACAGCGTTAATCTCAAATCAAAATGAAAAGAGTATTCTCTTTTTCTGAAAAACCGGTTATTTTCATTTTGCAATTATTGCCCTCCCTTCTTCCTGGCATAGAAAAGATCATTGCTGTATACAATTCCCCAGAATCCGGAGGGATAACCTCAGAACTGATCCGGAAAGAAAACGGGGAATATGTGCAGGAATCCTTCTCGGTGTCTGATTCTCCTTCAATCTTCAGTCGTTTAAGGTCAGATAATGCACCTTATTCCTGGTTAAGAAAAGAAGATCTCCCTTTCGAAATTAAACCTAAAGAAAAAGTTCAACTTGAAATATTCAATGAATTAAATAACAATATTCTACTGATTAGGATTCAAAATATATTTGATAATAAAAACGATCTTTTTTTCATCTATTTCAATAAGGACCTGAGTAATTTCGGAACCATAAGTCCGAACAAGATCCTTTCAACCGAAAACAAAACTATCATCGGCCACATTCTTAGAAATTCAATTCTGACATTCATTAAAAATATCAGATGCGATAAAGATTTGTTTGCAATTTTAAATGAGAATACAAGGGCCATGATAAAGGAGCGGAATATCATAAGGGATGAATTGGAGATAACGCAGGAGAAATACAAGGAAGGTCTGATACGGTTGAGTTACAGCTATCTGGATGAATTGTTAAAGAGCTATGGGATTATTTACCGGCTTTCTGATGGCGCGATAAAAAAAATCAGGGAGTATACCGGTGATATAGGCAACCTTAAACCCATCATATCCAATGCTGCACGTTATGCGGAAACAATGAATCTGGAAGAGACCAGTAATGAGGTTTTGATTTCTGATTTTCATTTGGTTATGGATGAAAAAAAAGAACCCAGGCAGAAAGAATCCATTTCTGAGCCTGTTGGAGATGTTCCTGTGAAATACAATAAAACCTTTTTGTTGCTGGATAAAATGGAAAATGCAGCCCAGCATGTAAAATCAAAGAATATGTTGCTGACAGCCGCCAACCTCGGACATGAATTCCCAACTCCTGTCACCCCTCCTGCCATTACGGATGCATTAAAAAAACACAAGCTAAAGATCCTTTTCCTTTTCCGTGAATATCCCGGCCGCTGGCAGATCATACGTACCGAATTCAGGCCTGTGCAAAACATCCTGAACGCAAAACCTTTCAGCGAGCAGCTTTCCGCTTAATTCAACGGGTTCCTCATTTTCTTTTCCCTGTTTTTCAAATCTTATTATCTTTGCGCCACTCTTCTAAACAAACAGTCATGATAATCGCAATAACAGGTGCAAACGGGCACGTAGGTGTAAATTTATGCAAGGCGCTGGTGGAACTTGGACATGAGGTACGGGCATTGGTGCATAAGAACACCAAAGGGCTGGAAAAACTGGATGTTAAAATTTTCAAAGGCGACTTGCTTGATAAAACATCGCTGATACCCTTTCTGGATGGATCGGAGATCGTTTTCCACCTGGCGGCAAAAATTTCTATCACCGGTGCTTCACATGGATCCGTGCGTGCGATCAATACGGAAGGGACCCGGTATATGACCGACCTCTCAAAGGAATTCGGCATCAGACGCTTCATTTATTTCAGTTCAATCCATGCTTTCCGCCAGGAACCGCATGACCAGGTTCTTGATGAAACCAGGCAACTGGTTGGAGAAGAAGCGCTGGCTTATGACCGGTCGAAGGCAGATGGCGAGCGGATCGTGATGAACGCCGCTAAAGACGGGCTTGACGCTTTCGTTCTGAGTCCAACAGCAATCATTGGGCCGATGGATTTTGAGCCGTCTCTCACAGGGAAAGCTTTCCTCCAGCTTTATCACCAGCAAATACCTGCACTTGTTCCAGGAGGCTACGATTGGGTGGATGTAAGGGATATTGTTCATGCTGCTGTACAATCGATTGAAAAAGGAAAAAAAGGCGAAAAGTACTTGCTGGGTGGGCATTGGGTCAGTTTATCCGAAGTTGGAAGACTCATCGAAAAACATACAGGCAGGAAAATTGTCCGGACAGTCATGCCGTTCTGGCTCGCCTGGATAGGTCTTCCTTTTATCATACTGTACAGCAGGCTAAGCAAAAGAACACCTTTATATACCCGCGAATCCCTCGAGATCATTATCAACAGCAGCAAGAACATCAGTCATGAGAAGGCTGCGCGGGAATTGGATTTCAGCCCCAGGAGTATGGATGAGACCGTCCAGGATGTGATGAAATGGTTCGACACACATGGATACCTCAACTAATACTTAAAATAATGATCAGCTCAAACTCATTTTACCTTCTTGTTTATATTTGGATCGCCATTGCTATTCTGATATTCCCGCTGGTATTGAAGATAGTAGCACCCTATGGCCGGCATACCACCACTTCCTGGGGGCCACTGATTAATAATAAAGCAGGATGGATCATTATGGAATCTCCGGCATTGTTCTTTTTTGCAGGTTTTTTCCTTTTCGGAACAAATCATCAAAACCTGGTTCCCTGGATATTCTTCACTTTCTGGATGATCCATTACGTGAACCGCACGCTGATCTTTCCTTTCCGGTTACACACCAGAGGGAAAAAAATGCCGGTTACGATCGTACTGATGGCTTTCTGTTTTAATCTCATGAACGGTTATATCAATGGGTATTACCTTGGATCATTATCGGAACGATATGCTTTATCGTGGTTATATGATCCCCGTTTTATTGTTGGTTTCCTGATGTTTTGTTCGGGTTTGGCCATCAACTGGCAGGCCGATAATATCTTAATCCACTTGCGGAAGCCAGGTGAAACGGGTTATAAGATTCCCTACGGAGGCTTTTTCCGTTATATCTCCTGCCCGAACCATTTCAGCGAGATCATTGAATGGTGCGGGTTTGCTCTGATGACGTGGAGCTTACCCGGACTTGCCTTCGCTATCTGGACCCTGGTGAACCTGATGCCCAGGGCATTGCATCATCATAAATGGTACCAGGCAACATTCCCTGATTACCCGGTCAACCGTAAAGCACTGATTCCATATGTTCTTTAGTTGATTTTTTTTATTCCGGTCATTCAGATTTATACTATATTTGCAATACAAATGAGTTTTGTGAAGGATGATGTTCAATCTTTAAATTCCATCAAAATGAAAAAGTTAATTTATTTATTTCTGTCAATAATTCTTGTCGGAGCGACATATATGATATCGTGCAGTAAATCCAGTTCGACACCTGCAAATGTGCTTTCTATTCGTTTCAATACCGCTTCAGGTTATATTTCAGCAGATAAAAGTGTACCGGCCTTTTCCCCTCTGTTATTTGGCATCATTGCCACTCCAGGTGATGGAAAACTGAACCGTTTCTTTGTTCAGCGTACTGCTAACGGGAAAACATCAACAGTGATAGATTCTTCATTTAGTGCCTCAAGTTTCAATTACGACCTCCATTCCTATGCATCGGGAATGATAGGAACAGAGGTATGGGCATTCACAATTTTTGACAATACAGGCGGCTCTGCCATAATCAAATTGACAATTACTACAACTGCTACTCTTAGTAACAGACCGACTTATAATTATTCAACGAAAGTTCATGGTGCTCAAACCAGTAAAATCGGAAGTCATTTTGTTTCGTTCAATGGTACGGTTTTTTCACTGGCTATTGCCAAGATCAATTCTTCAACTAAAAATCAACAACCTTGCTAACGGTGATTTCCTCACCTTGAAATCAGTTACCGGAAAGAATGTCATGATACAGATTGCTGCGCATAAACCCTAGGCATCCGGATTCATGACAATTGATGTGAAAATAAAACAGTAAATTCTTTTCTGCTTACAAAAAGCCTCCTTCAGAGGTTTTTTTTTGTTTGGTTAAGCACAATATAAAAACAAAATGGGGACCTTGTCTTAACGAAAAGATCCCCATCCGACATTCCGGCAACCGTGGTCGCCGGACGCGTCAAGCTACCGTTATTGTGGCTGATTTACTCAAGCAGGGTCTCCCCCACTCTTTCTTCCCGGTTACCTTACGTTAGAAACCTTGCGATTTCTTCTTTCAGGTTCCCCCTTTCTGAAATTACTCCTG
>Ga0182027_10006469_pt1 | contig 17507 bp, 13 predicted proteins | sample 712E1DmetaG_FD_121300 | JGI IMG/M metagenome (GOLD analysis project Ga0182027, IMG submission 121300) | Permafrost microbial communities from Stordalen Mire, Sweden - 712E1D metaG (Illumina Assembly) | ecosystem: Environmental > Terrestrial > Soil > Wetlands > Permafrost | place: Sweden... | reverse complement strand
GTCAAGGCACTACTTCCGAGGATGGGCGATCGACTAAACGGGTGCAGTTTCCTGCGCCCGGTGGCCTCAGGAGGGGGTCAACATTCAACCGGTGGCCCCTCTCACGGCTCACGCCTACAGACGGGGCGGCCGCGGCCTGTTATGGCCCGACTTCAAGTGGTGGTGCCGAGCTGAGGCCCCGGCGGTTGTCCACCGGGGACCACTGGTTCTACGCTTCAGGAGATCATGGCGAAACCGGCGAGATCGACCGGTCCTGGGGTCACTGGGTGCCCGTAGATGTCGAGGTTTACTGGCGCGACGGGTTCGTGGTCCTGGACGACCTGCTCGAGCCAGGAGAGCTGGGGGCGCTCCGCCGTGAGAGCGTCTTGTTGTGCCGTGGGGAGCGTGGCCCCGTCGCCAGCCTGGAGGCCGCGGGGGCGGGCACCTCGGACGATGAGGCTTTGCGGCGGGTGCTTTGCATCCACTTCCCGCACAAGCTGTCCCCGCTCGCGCTCCAGCTGCTCTCGTTGCCGCGCCTCGTCCCGGTCCTCACCCAGCTGATAGGGCCCGATGTCAAGGCCATGCAGTCGATGCTCTTCATCAAGGCGGAAGGTAAACCGGGCCAGGCCTGGCACCAGGACGAGTACTTCATCCCCACGCGGGACCGGTCGCTAACGGCGGCGTGGATCGCATTGGACGATGCCACCACGGAAAACGGCTGCCTATGGGTCATACCGGGGTCGCACCGCCACGGGGTGATCTACCCCGAACGCGAGATCGACGACGGCCGGTTCGACTGCACGACGGAGGCTTACCACTTCCCCTACGACGACAGCGAGGCGGTACCCGTCGAGCTCCCCGCTGGCGCCGCCGTGGTCTTCAATGGCTATCTCTTGCACCGCAGTCTCCCAAATGTGGCCAAGCGAGGCCTGCGGCGGGCGGTCGCCAACCACTACATGAGCGCGCAGTCGCTGCTCCCCTGGCGTTCCCCACGCGAGGGCGAGCACGTTGCCATGGTCGACGACCGGGACATCGTCCTGATCGCAGGGCAGGACCCCTACGCGTACAAGGGCCTGGACGACCACCACAAGGCCTACCTCCGACCCGATCGCGACGGCGGCTGTGACCGCTAGCCCCTAGGACGTGCGCTCTGGAGCGGGACCGCACACAGGCGGAACGGCGCGGGGCGTGGGCGCAGCAACGGCGGCCATGGTCGCATGGGGCTTGTCCGGGATCCTCGTCGTGCTCACCAAAGAACCCGGCTTGGTGGTCGCCCTCGAGAGGCTCCTGCTAGGGGTCCCGTTCGTCGGTGCCCTGTTGGCCTTCACACGGCGCCGGCTCGACTGGTCGACCTTCTGGCGCACCGTCCCCGGTGGCGTCCTGCTCTGCGGCGACGTGGCCATGTTCTTCAGCGCCGTGAAGCTGACCAGCATCGCTGACGCTACGGTCATCGGCGCCCTGCAGCCCGCCTTGGTGCTGTTCGTAGCCGGACCGCTTTTCGGAGAGAAGCCCCTTCGGGCCGATTTCCTCTGGACCGCCGTCGCCATCGTCGGCGTCGGCGTGGTGGTGCTGGGCTCGGGCGGGACCGGCAGTCACCAGTTGCTCGGAGATCTGCTCGCCCTTGGCTCCCTCTGCTCGTGGACCGGGTACTGGCTGGTGTCGAAACAGGCGCGGTTGGTACGAAGGGCTGCACCTGGGGACGGGGCAACGAGCACTCCGAGCCGGCAGGCGATCGGCACGATCGAGTACACATCGGGCGTAATGCTCGTAGCCGCCGTGGCCATGGTGCCGGTCGCACTGGTCTCCGGACAACGCTTCACGGTCGGGACACCTCTCGACTGGCTCTGGATAGGGCTGATGACGTTGGTGCCCGGGGGCGCCCACTTGGCGTCGAACTGGGCGCACCGCTTCGTCGGTGTCACCGTGTCCTCTGTCATCGTGGCGGCCAACCCGGTTGTGGCGGCGGGGGCGGCGGCCGTCTTCCTGCACCAGTCGCTCGGCCTTGTGCAAATCATCGGCGGCCTAGCGGCCATTATGGCCGTTGCTGTCGTCGCCGGCCGAGCGGTGCATGTTGAAGCCGTTGAGGCCGTGGCCGCCTGATGCAACGAGAGCCGCCCCTGAGAGGTTGGAACGGCATGAAGAAGACAAAAAGGTTGGCCCCGGCCCGAGCGCTGCCCATCGCCGCCGCCCTGCTCACCGCGGTAATGGCAGCCGGTCCTCTGCCGGTCGCCCTGGCCGGGCCGGCCGCAGGTGCAGGCGCCGCCGTCCCGTCAGGCTTCTCCCCTGTGTCGGTGACCTATATCTCGCCGTCGGAGGGGTGGGCCCTGGGCACGGTCGCTTGCGGCCCCAGCCAGTGCCTCCGGCTTTTGCGCACGACGAACGATGGTGCCAGCTGGTCGTCGGTGCCGGTGCCCCCGGCCGGCCCGGAGGGGCCGGGCGGCCCGCCGCTCAAGGTGCGCTTCGCCGACCCGGACGACGGATGGATCTTCTCCTCCCTACCCGGACAGGCCAAGGTGCAGGCTTGGTCGACGCACAGTGGTGGCCAGCACTGGTCGGCGCTTTCCTTCCCGGTGAGGAGCCCTGAACCCGTCGGCATCGAGGACCTCGAGGCCGCGGCCGGGGTGGTAGACGTCGCCTTACAGGTGGGCGACGAGGTCGAGATCTTTTCCTCCCCGGTCGGCGTCAACGCCTGGCACCGCGTCGGAGGCCCCTACGAGCTGGGCGCAGGCCCGGTCCCGTCGGGCGAGATCACCCTCCAGGGGCGCTCGGGATGGTTCGTCCAGAACGACAGGGTGGTCGTGAGCGGAGGTCGCGACGAACCGTCAGGCGCCTGGGCCAACTGGCGGCCGCCCTGCTCGTCGGCCGGTGGACCGGTACTGGTGGCGGCCCCGACTGCCTCTCAAGTAGACGCCGTCTGCACGGAAGGTGTGTGGACGGGCCAAAGGACGAGCGTCGACCTGTTGAGGTCCACAAACGGGGGCGCCAGCTTTGGCCCCAGTCGTCTCGTCCCCGTGGCGTCGGCAGACCTGGCCGCGGCCACCGGCACGTCCACGGTGGCGGTCGGCGCCCAAGCAAACGGCAGCAACTCGGCCAACGTCGCCCTCGAGATGAGCTTCGACAACGGTGCCTCGTGGCAGTCCGTTTACCGTCACTCCGGGTCGGGCTGGTCGGAGCTCGGGTTCACCACCCCGGCCCAGGGCGTGGCGATCGTCGTTGGTGCGCCGGGCCACCTCGGTACCATGCTCTTCACCCAGGACGGCGGTCGGCACTGGGCCCCGGTCACCTTCAGCTAACGCCCAGATGATGCCCGTGCCGCGGGGCCCTCTTCCCCAGGACGAGTACGAGGCGATTTACGCCAAGGTGCCCAGGCTCACGGTGGAGGTAGTCATTGCGTCCGCATATGGCGTTCTGCTGACCATCCGCCACACCGGGCCGTGCCGGGGCCTCTGGCACATCCCTGGTGGCACCGTCCGCTTCGGCGAGCCCTTGACGGGCGCCGTCGAGCGCGTGGCCCAACAGGAACTGCACCTCGATGTCAGGACCGGTCGGCTACTCGGCTTCATCGAGTACCCGAGCCACCTTGCCCAAGGCTTGGACTGGCCCGTCGGCCTGGCCTTCCTAGCCGAGCCGGGGGCGCCACTTGGCGCCGGGCCCCTAGACCTGCCCGACGCCGCACGCTGGTACTCCCGGCTCCCCGACGAAATGCACGACGAACAGAGGGAGTTCCTGAGGGCTCACGATCTCGCCGAATAAGGCCCGGTGGCGGGTGGGGCACCGGTAACGGATAGGCCCGGTAACGGATAGGCCCGGTAACGGATAGGCCCGGCGACGGAGGGCCTTGTGCGGCACCCGGGCGGATCCGGGGTAAGACCGATGGGGACCAGCTGAGCGCGTCCACCCCTGATAACCCTGGAGGACCCATGCCCGACAACCGATTGGTACCCGGACCGACGGTGTTCATGCTCTTCGGCGCCACCGGGGATCTCGCCCACCGGCTGGTCATGCCGGCCTTTTTCCAGCTGGCCAAGGACGGCTTACTACCCGATGACTGGCGCCTGGTCGGCAACGGTCGCGGCGACGTCTCGCATGAAGACTTCCGGAAAAGCGTCCGAGAGAGCCTGGAGGAGTTCGGGCCGAAGCCGTCCGAGGGGCCTTGGAAGGAGTTCGCGTCGCGCCTGCGCTTCGCCGGCGGGGGGTTCGAGGCCTCCAACCCCGGGAGCCTTCTGGAGGTCCTCGAGGAGGCCGAGAAGGAGCTCGGGGGCAGCCCTCAGCGCGTCCACTACCTCGCCGTGCCGCCATTGGCGTTCGCCCAGCTCACCGAAGCGATCGGCCAGCATGGCCTGGCCGATCGCTCCCGGGTTGTCTACGAGAAGCCCTTTGGCATTTCGCTGGCCACGTTCGAGCAACTCGACAAGATCGCCCACGTCGGGTTCAAGGAAAACCAGATCTACCGGATCGACCATTTCCTCGGGAAGGAAGCCACCCAGGCCATCCATATGGCCCGTTTCGGCAATGGCCTGTTCTCGGGCACCTGGGACCGCCACCACATCGAAAGTGTGCAGATCGACGTCCCCGAGACCCTCGACGTGGGGATGCGCGCCGCCTTCTACGACTCGACCGGCGCCATCCTCGACATGCTCGTGACGCACCTGTTCCAGTTGGCGGCCGAGGTCGCCATGGAGACCCCAAGGTCGCTCGGTCCCGAGCACATCGGCGCGGCACGCGAGGCCGTCATCGGCAGCTTCCGGCCCTTGGACCGCAAGGAGGTGGTCGTGGGCCAGTACCAGGGTTACCAGCGCATCAAGGGCGTGCCCGCCGGCTCGCGCACCGAGACCTTCGTCGCCGCCCGCCTGTGGGTGGACAACGACCGGTGGGAGGGAGTCCCGTTCCTGCTGCGGACGGGCAAGTGCTTGCCCGAAAGTCACCAGCGGGTCAGCATCCGTTTCAGGATGCCGGCCAAGAAGCTGCCGGACCTGCCCTGCGATTGCAACACCCTGAGCTTCGAGCTCTCGGGCGACGGTGAGATCGCGCTATCGCTGATCACCAAGAAGCCCGGGCCCACCATGGAGGCGGCCGTGGGCTCCGCCGTGCTGCCTTTGGGCACCGCGTTCGACTCGGCCGCGCTCCCGGCCTATTCCCGGCTCATCCACGATGTGCTGATCGGGGACCGCTCTCTCTTTACGCGCCCAGACGGCCTGCGCCACGTCTGGGAGGTGGCGGGCGGCCTGCTGAAGAACAAGCCCGAACCCGTTCCGTACCGCCGCGGGTCATGGGGCCCCGAGGAGGCCGGGGCCCTGGCCGGCCAGAGCGGCTGGATCCTCGGCCAGTAGGCGTTCCCAGCAAAAACTCGGCTTTCTGCCAATCGACCTGGAGGGTCGGGCCCGAGAGTAGGCCCATGACCCTTGCTATAACCCCCCGACCGACAGCCCCGCCCCCGGCCCCGCCTGACGGTCCACCATCAGCCCCCGATGGGCAGCCAGGCCCTGGGGGGGGCCAGACGGGGCGCCGTACCGTCCACATGCCGCGCCTTCAGCGCAGCCTCGACGACCGGCCCAGGCGAAGCGCCGGCGAGCTGGTCGCCTTGGCCGTCTTGCTGCTGACCACCGCGGCGGCCTACCTCTGGGACCTGTCGGCCTCCGGTTATGCCAACTCCTTTTACGCCGCGGCCGTGCAGGCCGGCACCAAGAGCTGGAAGGCTTTCTTTTTCGGGTCCCTGGACTCGTCCAATTTCATAACGGTCGACAAGCCACCGGCATCCCTGTGGGTGATGGAACTGTCCGGCCGCATATTCGGCTTCAGCTCTGTCAGCATGCTCATACCCGAGGCGCTGATGGGGGTGGCGACGGTCGCTCTGGTTTACAGCGCCCTGCGGCGCTGGTTCGGGCCCGGACCGGCATTGGTCGCCGGTGCAGTGATGGCCACCACACCCGTTGCCGCGCTCATGTTCCGCTTCAATAACCCGGACGCCCTGCTGGTCCTGCTCCTGACGGCGGGGGCCTACTGCCTCACCAGGGCCTTGGAACGGGCCAGTACCCGATGGCTGGTCGCGCTTGGGGTAACGATCGGCTTCGGCTTTTTGGCCAAGATGGGCGAGGCCTTGCTGGTGGTCCCGGCCTTCGCCTGCGCCTACCTGCTCGCCGCGCCCACGTGGCCACGCCGCCGCGTGCTGCAACTTCTCGGGGCCGGAGCGTCCATGGTGGTCAGCGCCGGCTGGTGGGTGCTGACCGTTGCCGTGTGGCCGACCGGCTCCCGGCCCATGATCGATGGTTCCCCCACGAACAGCATCTTGAACCTGATCCTCGATTATAACGGCCTGGGCCGCCTGACGGGCAACGGTGGCGGTGGTGCGGGAGGCAACTTCTCGGGCAGCACCGGGCTCTTCCGCCTGTTCAACTCCCTGATGGGAGGCCAGGCCTCGTGGCTGCTCCCGACGGCGCTGGCCCTACTGGTCGGCGGCCTCTGGCTCACGTTGAAGGCGCCCCGCACGGACCGCACCAGGGCGGCGCTGGTCGCTTGGGGAGGATGGCTCGTCGTGGCCGGGGCGGTCTTCAGCTTCAGCCAGGGAGTGATCCACACCTACTACACCGTGGCCCTGGCCCCTCCAATAGCCGCGCTCATAGGCATCGGGGCATCGCAACTGTGGGAACAACGCCACACCCTCTGGGCCCGGTGCGCCGCCGGAGCCCTAATCGCCCTGACCACGACCTGGGCGGTGGTCCTCCTCGACCGCTCTCCGAGCTGGGAGCCCTGGTTGCGCCCAGTGATCGCCGGCGCCGGCGCGCTGGCCATCCTCGGCCTCGTCCTGACCTCGACCCTCAACCTCCGGCGCCGGGCCTGGCAACGGGGGGCCGCCCTGAGCGCCCTGGCCGCCGGCACGATGGCGTGCCTAGCGGGGCCGCTGGCCTTCACCCTGCAGACCGTCGGGACCGCTCATACAGGGTCCGTGCCAAGTGCTGGGCCGAGCTCCTCCTATGGCGGCACCCTGACCGGCCAGCCCGGCCCGGGCGGAGGCGCCGGTCTGGGGAGCCGAGGGGCCGGGGGCACCGCCGGGCCCGGTGCTGGTGGCAAGCCCAGTGGCGGGCCCAGTGGTAGTGGCGGGCCAGGGACGGGCGGGGCCGGTCAGCCGAGCGGGGCCGGTCAGCCGAGCGGGGCCGGTCAGCCGGGCGCGGCTGGTCAATCAGGCCGGACGGGGAGCGCCGCCTTCGGAGCACCTTCAGCGGGCCGCGGGACGAGCGGGCCCGGCGGCAGTGGAGCAGGTGGCGCCAGCGTGCCGGCGGCGCTGGCCAAAGCCCTCGAGGTGGATGCCGGACATTATCGCTGGGTGGCGGCCACGGACGGCTCGCAGAGCGCCGCATCGCTCGAACTCGCGACCGGGGGCGACCCGGTGATGGCCATCGGCGGGTTCAATAACCAGGGTGGCAACCTCAGCCTGTCCGCCTTCGAGCGTTACGTCGAGGAGGGCGACATCCACTACTACATATCCGGCGGCGCCAACAGTGGCGGGCCCGGAGGCGGGAGCTCGTCCAGCTCCATAACGGCATGGGTCGAGTCCCACTTCTCCGCCGAGACCATAGGCGGGGAGACGGTGTACAACCTGACGTCCCCGACAACGAAATGACGGTCCCCACGGCGGCGGCGCGGCCGACAACGATCCGGCCTAGCGTTGCCGCCGTGGAGTGCGCTCGATGACGCTCCGGCTCCGCCTTGTGGCGGGGCTGGTGGCGCTTATGGCCGTGGGCCTGGCCATTTTCGGTTTCACGACTTACGAGCTGTACTCCCGGTCGCAATACCGCCAGCTCAATTCCGACCTGCAAAGCTCGGTGCCGCTCGTGACCGAGGAACTGGCCCAGGCCGCCGAAGTCGATCTGCCGATATCGAACGGGCCCGGTGAGGGCCACGGTCATTCGGGCGAACAACAGCCTCCACCCGGTGGGGGCGCCAGGGGCGGCCCGTCGCCTGGGGAGGAGGGCGGGCCCGGAGGCCCGATGGTCCTCGTCCCGCCGGGCACCTATGGAGAGCTCCTCAACAAATCGGGCAGCGTACTGAGCAGCATCCGTTTGCCCGCCCAGGCCTCCGGGCCCGATCTGAACGCCTCGCTGTTGGCCAATACCCGGGCCAGCACGTTACGTCTTGGCTCCGAGAAAGGTAGTGCGGGCTGGCTGACCTACATCGGGCCCCGGCTGAGCAACGGGGACCGGGTCGTCGTCGCCCTGCCGACCAGCGATGTCACCGGCTCGCTCAACCGGCTGGTACTGATCGAGCTGTTGGGGGCGGTGGGGCTGCTGGTGGTCCTTTCGATGGGGGCCGGGCTGGTGTTGCGACGGGGCCTCTCCCCACTCGAGCAGATGGCCGACACGGCTAAAGAGATCGCCGGCGGTGACCTGGCCCAGCGCGTGCAGGTCGGTGCCCAAGGCACCGAGGTCGACCAACTGGCGGCGGCGTTCAACACCATGCTCGACCAGATCCAACGGGCTTTCGTACAAAGGGACGCCACCGAGGCGCGCCTGCGCCAGTTCCTGGCCGACGCTTCGCACGAGCTGCGGACACCCCTCACGTCGATCCAAGGCTTCGCCGAGCTCTTCCGCCTCGGCAGCGACGACCCCCGCGTCAGCACGGCCACGATCATGAGGCGGATAGAAGAAGAGTCGGCCCGGATGAAAGGCTTCGTCGAGGACCTGTTGCTACTGGCCCGGCTGGACCAAGTGCGCCGCAGCGAAAGGGCACCGGTCGACCTGTCTGTCCTGGCCGCTGATGCCTGCAGCGACGCCATAGCCGCAGACCCCCAGCGGCCCGTCACATTGGCCGCCCCCCAGCCCGTCGTCCTCCTAGGCGACGCCGCCCACCTGCGCCAAGCCCTGGCCAACCTGGTCTCCAACGCCTTGCGCCACACACCCACCGGCTCTCCTATTGATGTCGCGGTCGAGCTCCGGGGAGGTTACGCGCTGATCGAGGTGCGCGACCACGGGCCCGGGCTCGACGACGAGGCCCTGGCCCACGCCTTCGACCGGTTCTGGCAAAAGGACCGGTCGCGGTCAGGCATCGGCGCCGGGCTCGGGCTGGCCATTGTGGCCGCCGTGGCGGCGGAGCACTCGGGGGACATCGGCGCTGCGAACGCCCCGGGAGGGGGGGCGGTGTTTAGCATGCGGCTGCCCCTGGTGCCAAGAGGGGCGAACCTCGACGAAGACGGTCTCACCGCGGGCACGCCCGACGAGCCGGTTCACCGGCCGGGCGGAAGCCTCAGACTGTAACCGACGCCCCTGACGGTGTGGAGCAACGGCGGGTCTGTCCAGTCCACCTTCTGGCGCAGGTAGCTGATGTACGTCTCGAGCACACTGGCGTTACCGGCGAAGTTGTACTCCCAAACGTGCTCGAGGATCTGGTCGCGGGTGAGCACACGCCGAGCGTTCGCCAGCAGGTAGTGGAGAAGCTTGTACTCGGTCGGGGTCAGTTCGATAAAGCGACCGGCGCGCCACACGTCCCGGGTGGAAAGGTCCATCTCCAGGTCGGCGAAAGACAGGCGCTCGGCGTCGGGGAGAGCGCCCGAGGACCGGCGTAGCACCGCTTTGACCCGCTCGACGAGCTCCTCGATGCTGAAAGGCTTGGTCATATAGTCGTCGCTGCCGAGGCGGAGCCCTTCGACCTTGTCCGCCGTGGCGTCGCGGGCAGTCAGGAAGATGATCGGGGTGCGCGTACCGGCACCTTCGTTTTGACGGAGCCGCTTGGTGACGTCGAAGCCGCTGAGGTCAGGGAGCATCACATCGAGGACGACCAGGTCGGGCCGGTTTTTCTCTATCGCCTCGAGCGCTCTCCGGCCGGTGGAGGCCCGTTCGACCTCGAAACCGTTCATCGACAGCCCCATCTTCACAAGCTCGGTGATGTGTTCCTCGTCATCGACCACAAGCACCTTCGGGGCAGGTTCAGGCATGTTCCCTCCTGGTCCGAGCCTAATGGCCACGGGCAATGGCCCGGCAGGAGCACCCGGGCACGGCTCGGAGCACGTTCCCAGCAACGACCAAGCCGGGCCCGATGTTCAGGGCCAAGGATTTGGATATGACAACAACGACCGCAGTGCCGCTCAGCGTCGGACCGAGCCTCGACCGCCTCACCGCCGACGTGGAAATAGTTGTGCCGGTTTACAACGAGGAACAATCCCTGGGCGGCTCGGTCGACCGTCTCCAACGCTACCTGTCCGAGCATTTCCCGCTGACGTGGCTCATAACCGTGGCCGACAACGCCAGCACCGACAACACATGGGGCATTGCCTGCCGGTTGGCCAAGGAGATGGACGGTGTGCGCGCCATGCACTTGTCCGAAAAGGGCAGAGGGCGCGCCCTGCGGGCGGTGTGGCTACAAAGCAACGCCACGGTCGTGGCGTACATGGACGTAGATCTGTCCACCGACTTGGCCGCCCTGCTTCCCCTGGTGGCGCCGTTGATCACGGGCCACAGCGATGTGGCCATCGGCACGAGGCTGGCCGAGGGGGCCAGGGTGGTACGTGGCCCCCGGCGGGAGCTCATCTCCCGTCTATATAACCTCGTGCTCAGGACCACGTTGCGCAGTTCTTTCTCCGATGCCCAATGTGGCTTCAAAGCCCTGCGGGCGGACGTTGCCCGGCGCCTCGTCCCGCTCGTCGAAGACAACGACTGGTTCTTCGACACCGAGTTGCTGGTGCTGGCCGAGCGCAACGGGTTGCGCATCCACGAGGTGGCGGTCGACTGGGTGGACGACCCCGGTTCGACCGTCGACGTAGTCCAAACCGCCAAGGAGGACTTAAAGGGGGTGGCCCGGATGATGCTCGGCCTGGCGCGTGGCGAAGGAGCCATCGGCCCCACCGGTCCCCTCGGACGCCCATCTACCGCAAGGCCGAAGCCCGGTCGGTCCGGCCAACTTCTTCATTTTGCCGGGGTGGGCGCCATCAGCACAGTAACCTTCGCCGTCCTTTTCGCCCTGCTGTACCGCCCGGTCGGTGCCGTTGGGGCCGACGTCTTGGCCCTGGTGCTCTGCGCGCTGGGGAACCTCGCCGCGAACCGCCGGTTCACATTTACCGACCGGGGCCCTGCCGGGCGCCGTGACTACTATGCCAAGGGTCTCACGCTGTCCCTCCTGCCGCTGGTGGCCACGCTGGCCGCTCTGGCCGCCACGAGCGCCGCCGGTGTGGCGGGCCTGGGGGCGGACCTCACCGTCATCACCGTCGCCAACCTCATCGCCAGCGCCGTGCGCTTCCATTTTCTCGCCCGTGGGTACCGGTAGGGTGGCCCGACTATGACGACGCCCGATGGACTTCAGGGTATGACGGTCGCCGTCACGGCCGATCGCCGGCGCGACGAACAGGCCGTCCTGCTGGAACGCGTGGGCCTCGAAGTCTTGATGTTCCCTCTCCTGCGCACCGAAGCAGAAGACACCGGCTGGCTCCGGGTCCTCAGCGAGCAAATATGCAGCCAGCCGCCTGACTATTTCTTGGCCAACACCGGCTACGGGATGCGCACCTGGCTGCAGCTCGCCGCCCAATGGGGCCTCCACGAGCCGCTCGTCCAAGCCTTGAGCCAGGGCTCGACGATCGCGGTGCGGGGTGCCAAAGCCCTGGGCGAGGTACGAAAGGTCGGCCTGGACGCGTGGTACAAAGCTCCGGGCGAAACCCTTGATGAGGTGGTGGCCAGGCTGTGCCATGAAAACCTGCAGGGCGCGTCGGTCGTCGTCCAGCTCCACGGCGAAGCCCCTGGCGCCGTGCTCGACAAGCTCGAGGAGGCTGGGGCCCGGGTGGCGTACCTACCCGTGTACCGGATGACCGGCAACGGCACGCAGGCCGCCGCCGATCTCATTTCGACCATCATCGGGCATCGGGTGCAGGCCGTCAGCTTCACCGCTGCTCCTCAGGTCGAGGTGCTGGCGCGGGAAGCCGCGGCACACGACCTGACGGCTCCCCTGTTGGACGCCTTCAATAGCGGGAGGGTGGTGGCGGCGTGCATCGGCCCGGTGTGCGCTGAGGGCGCCCGTGCCGCCGGCATCGAGGAACCCCTGGTCCCCGAACACCCTCGGCTGGGTTCTTTGACCAACGCTCTCGCCGGGTACCTGGCCCAGCGCCACCTCCGAGACTGACGGGTTGTCGGGCGCCGGAGCCTCCAGGGTCAGGCGGTCGCCATGGCGACGACGGGGCTCTTGGCCGTCACGTCCGGGGCGCTGCCCCAGGGGGGCGCCCCGCCCAAAGCTGTGACGGCACCGTCGGCGTCGACAATGTAGTAGCCCGGGCCACCCATGGGTACGGCCATGCCCACGGTGCCCTGAGCCTGGGGGCCGATGGCGGAGCCGTAATATTTGGCGTCGCCAAAGGCAAATACGCTCCCGTTGTCGGTGACCAGCCAGTAACCGCGTCCATCGGGGCTGGCCGCCATGCCGACAAACTCGCTGTCCGCGGCTACCGGTGGCACCCCGTAGAACTGGGCGTCGCCGAAGGCGTAGATACTGCCATCTCGGGCCACCAACCAATACCCTCGGCCGTCTTTGGTGGCGGCCATGCCCACAATGTCGGTCAGCTCGACGTCAGGGGCACCGTAGTACCCGGCGTCGCCGAACGCATAGACGCCGCCCGTCCTGGCTACCAGCCAGTAACCACCGCCGTCAGGCGTCGCCGCCATGCCGACAAAGGGTTGCCCCACGTGCAGGTCGGCGGCCGAACCATAGAAGTGGGCGTCCCCGAAGGAGAAAACGCCTCCGTCCGTGGCTACCTCCCAATACCCCCCGCCGTCGGGAGTGGCGACCATCCCCGTTACCGGTTTTGCCAGTTTGATGCCGGACGCCGAGCCGCGGAAGCCACCGCCCGCGAATGCGTACACACCGCCCTGTGCGTTGGCTTCCCAATAACCGTGGCCGGCGAAAGCGTCCACCTGCACCTGTTCGCTCCCGCCGGGTAGGGTCACTGTGACCGTGCCGCTGGCCCGGCCGCTGCGGAGCGGGACGAAATTCACGACCAGATGGCACGAGGTGCCGGCGGACGCCGTGCACACCGGCGTCACCGACCAGCGGCCCTCATCACCAAAAACCGTCGCGCTGGCCTGGAACGAGCCGACACCGCCCCGGACGGTGAGGACCGCGCTGTTGGGCTGTCGGGGGGTCGTGCCGATGACCAACGATGAAGGCGAGACGAGCTGAGGGACCGTCGGCATGGCATAGTCGAGTAGGCCCGCCGGCCCCGACGTAAGCAACTCGGTCATCGAAGTGACGCCGTCGACCGTGGTGGCGGCCGCACCTATGGCGGGATGAGGCCCGTAGTTGCTGAGGATATTCCGGCGGTGGTCCCAGCAACCGCTGGCGGTGGCGCTGGTGCAATCCATATTGGGCGAATGCGGGCCGTCGTCGTACATCCAGTCGTAATCGGCAAGCAGCGCCGATGCCTCCCCCCCAGCCCAGTTGGACCCCCAGGTGGTGTCTTGCGGCCCCATAGGGTCCTGATCGGAACTGGCGGCCGTCTTGGACAGGGCATCGAGCCTCGACGACAGGCCGGTGAAGCCGGTCAAACCCCTGGCCACCCGTTCCAGGTCACTGAGCACCAGAATCTGCTCGGAGGCGGAAAGGCTGTCGTAATAGGACGGCAATTCGAGCGGTCCGAGTCCTTCGGCGGCCCGGGCCACGTCTATGGCATGAAGGACGGCTTGCTGGCACGGCCCGGTACCGGCGTTGCAGGCCTGTTCCATCGCCGGCGTGCGCGGGATATTTTCGGGCGGGTCGGCCAGGGCCGCCCCCTCCTGAGCCTGAGCTGCGGGCGCCACAAGCGGTACGGCCGCGACTGCCGTCAGCAGGGCGAACGCCGCCCCAACTGTTCGCCATCCTGGCCAGCCTGCGCCGGTGTGGCGCACTGCTCGAGAACCCATGTCTGCCTGTGCCTCCGGATCGTCCTGATCCATTTCCCTAGGTCTCGGGGTTGCGCGAAGCGACCTTTAGCCCGCGGAGAGCGGGCGTACCGGAACCGGAGAAGGGCGAAACCACTTAGGGGCCCGAAGCGGGCTTTAATGGAGATGGAGGAGGGTTATGGTGCGCGCTGTCGCAAGGCACAGGCTCCCGCAGGCAGTACCGGGCGGGGAGGAGCGTGGTGCTTACCGCGCCGCCATGGCCGCGACTGCGCTTTTGGCGCTCGTGGCTACGGGAGGGCTCGTGTCGGCCAAGACGGCGGCCGGGCAGAAGCACCTACTGGCGCTGGGCTCCCGCACACCGGCACCGCCACCTGTGGCTGTTCCCACGACGCCGGCCGCCTCCACCACCGTGGCCCGCTCCAATTCGACAGCCGAGCGGGTCACGACCACGACCGCCGTTCCCGTCCCGAAGGTCGTTGCCATCGCTCCGAAACGCGGCGCCCAGGGCGTGACGACGGGTTCACGAATAATTATCTTGCTCTCGGGGCCGGCCCGGCATGGGGCGCCCATGCCCACCTTGGTCCCGCCCGTGGCGGGGAAGTGGTCGGTACAGGGCGCGGCCCTGACCTTCATACCTTCCGACGGCTACGTACCCTGGTCAACAGTGCGGGTCTACGTCCCCTCGGCTTTGGCCCGGGCCAAGCACTGGAGCTTCACCGTCGGGCCCCCGCCCGTTCTCCGGGTCCAACAATTGTTGGCCGAGCTGCACTACCTACCCCTCCGTTTCGTCCCGACGGCCGAAGGACCGACGAGCGGGCCCCCGGCCACCGGGCGGACGGCGCTCGACGCTTCACCGACCGTGGCCGCTCTCGTGCCCTCTATTTCACAGATAGGGGCCTTCAGCTGGCGTTACCCGGCGGTGCCCGCTTCTTTGGCGTCCCTTTGGTCGCCGGGCCAGGACAACATCCTCACCAGCGGGGCCATCATGCACTTCGAGGACAATGCCAACCTGGCCACAGACGGGCTTGTCGAGCCCCAGCTCTGGCACGCGCTGACGCAAGCCATCGCCAAGCGTGCCCTCGGCCCTGTCCCCTATGACTACCTCATGGTCAGCGAGAACCTCCCCGAACAACTGGTCGTCTGGCAAAACGGCCGGGACGTGTACAACAGCCCGGCCAACACCGGCGTGCCCGGGGCCAGCACAGAGACAGGGACATTTCCCGTTTACGCTCGTTTTTCGTCAACCACCATGGTGGGTACCGACCCGGACGGCTACCACTACGACGTCACCGGGGTCCCCTGGGTGGCATATTTCAACGGGGGCGACGCCGTCCACGGGTACTGGCGCTACGCCTATGGGTACCCCCAAAGCAACGGCTGTGTAGAGTTGCCCGTTGACAACGCCCAGGTGGTATGGGGCCTGGACCCCATAGGGACGCTCGTCACAGTCTCCCCTTAGACGAGCACGGGCGAAAACAGTCGGCTGGGCGGTCGGGACGCGCGCCAGGGTTTTCGCGATTGATCTTGTGAGAGTGGTAGCACCTACTCACCGGGTCACGAGTTGTGGCCCGGTCGGCTCCCGCCCGCGGGCGAGGGGCCCGAGGAGAAGGAGAGAGACGACCATGACTACAAGGGCTCGCGCCGCGGTCCTGGGATCGCTGCTATTGGCCGGCACCGGGTTGGCGGTCAGCTCGTCAATCGTCGGCCCGGCCGCGGTGGCATCAGCCGCACCCGCTTCGGCGTCACTAGTACCAGCGGCGATCGTATGCCCCACCAACGCCTCGACCGTAACGGTGCAGGGTTATGGCAGCGCCGAGGCCCAGCCCAACGAGCTCACTATTTCGCTCGGGGTGCAGACCCAGTCGTCCACGGCGGCGGTCGCCCTCAGCACCAACTCGGCCAAGGCCAACGCCCTGATCGCCAAACTGGAGGCAGATGGGGTGACCGAGCAGGATCTGCAAACCTCGGGCCTGACGGTCCAACCGGTCTACACAGGCCCCAAGCAGCTGATAACCAGCTACCAGGTCGTGGACAATGTAACCGTCACCCTCTACGACCTGGCCGAGGCGGGCAAGATCATCGACGACGCCGCCAGCGCCGCGGGCAACGCGATCGTGGTCAACAGCATTGCCTTCTCCGTCAAAGACGACACTGCCCTGCTCGGCCAGGCCCGGGCCGCCGCCGTCCGCCAGGCTACGGGACAGGCGCAGGTGATGGCCGCGGCCGCCGGCATGTCCCTCGGGCACCTGTGCTCTCTGGTCGACAATTCGTCCGAGCCCTCCCCTGTCAGCTTCGCCTCCGGTGCGCCGGGGAAGGCAACGGCCCCGAGCACGCCGGTCCAACCGGGCGAGGAACAGGTGACCGCCAATGTCACCGCCGTCTACGAGCTCGTGGCCGCCACCCCGGCGAGCTAGAAAGTCCCAGGGGCGTGGGCCGGTACAAGGAACACCAGTCAAAATGAAACCCGTTACGGTCCCGGCCTTGGCGCTGGTCGTGCTCTCCTTGAGCGCGCCGTCCTTGGGCCGGCCTACGACCTCGGCACCTCCGTCCGCCAGGCCGGTAGTCCCCCAGGCTACGGCGCCGGGCTGGGGGCCCCTCGCCTACGGTGACGCCCAGGTGGGCACGCCCACGGCTTGGCCAGTGGTCTATCCCGGCTCCGAGGTGTGCGGCCCGACCGGAGCGGGAGGGGTGGTGCTGCTGGGGTCGTTCGGCTCTTCGAGCTGGTGCGGCCCCAACATGGCCGCGCCGGCCGGACAATCACCACCTGCCAACCTGGTAAGGCTTGGGCCTCTTCTCGCCCGCACGTACCCGGGCCGCCCTTCGATGACCATCGACGGCATCGCCGTGTACGAGGAAGTGCTCCACGGACAAATCAGCGGGACCGTATATTCCGCCCCTTCGCTCGGCACCGAGCTCATGGCGTCGGGGCCGCTGGCGGCGCGCGTCATAGGCGCGCTGGCGCCGTCGGTCCGGGACATCGTCCTCGAGCACCGCAGCGTCGGTACACAACCAAGAACATGGCGCTCTATAAACTTCGCCGGACTGGGTTTCGCCGTGCCCCCAAGCTGGCCGGTGGCCCACACGGCGTACGCCTTCGGTTGCGACCCCCCTGATGTCGCCTTCTCCTCGCCGTCGGTCACGTTCGACACAGACAACAATTTGGCGAGACTGCCCTGCCCCTACCCTCTTCCCGCCCGCCGGGGGACAAACGGCGTCCAGATCGACGCGGGCAGTGCCGGAGCTCCAAACTCGGTGCCCGCAGACGGCCTGCGAATAGTAGTCAACGGTCTTCAGATGTACGTTGACGAGGCCTACCCCTTCAGCGCCCTCGTCCTCGAGGTCGACCTGCCCGGGCGCATCACGCCGGTCAAGGTGACGATAGGGCTCGGGACGGCGAGCACCGCCGGTGCGGTGCTCCGTTCCATTACCGCGCTCACGCCGACGGCTCCGGCCACAACTTCTGCGCCGGCGACTGCTGGCTAGTGTCAGCTCGGAGCCGGTCAGCGGGACAGCTGTGCGTCGATGGCGGCGACAAGGGTGAGGTCGTCGGGAGCGACAGCGGGCGCGAAGCGGGCGGCCACCTCGCCCTCCCGGCCGATCAGGAACTTCTCGAAGTTCCAAAGCACGTCGGGATCCTCGGTCGGCGTTATCCCGTGGCTCCGGAGGTTCTCACGGAAGTCCGCC
>Ga0182027_10006468_pt1 | contig 17508 bp, 15 predicted proteins | sample 712E1DmetaG_FD_121300 | JGI IMG/M metagenome (GOLD analysis project Ga0182027, IMG submission 121300) | Permafrost microbial communities from Stordalen Mire, Sweden - 712E1D metaG (Illumina Assembly) | ecosystem: Environmental > Terrestrial > Soil > Wetlands > Permafrost | place: Sweden... | reverse complement strand
CGGGGTAAGCGAGCGAATGCCGAATGACTGTTCCCCAAGAATCGAAGGTTCTCCGCAGCTTGTTGTGGAGATAATCGATGGATTTATCCGAATATTATATGTATACTTAAAAAATTGGGAAGCAAAGTGAAATCAGGTAATATCATATAACATTCTTATCAAAGGAGAAATCTATGAAGAGAACAATTATATTACTAACGGCTTTGATTATACTGCTTGTATCTATTGGCGGATGTTGGCCCTGGCGTGATAAAGGAGACAGAGGTAAAGAACATCAAGAACAAAACAAAGTTGAATACCCTAACGGCCTGGATCAAAAAGGTCCCGGTGTCCCTGACGGCGGAGGACCTGGTGGAAGCGGAGGCGGTCATTAATAACGTTGTCAGGCAAGATCAAGAGATTAGCTGATTATATGGAAGCGTGTTCAGATACATTACTTTCAGTAACAGTTAAATTAACTATATACAAATTATTGTTGAATTAAATTTGTTTTATGGCTGATAAAAAGAGAGACCCCCCGCAAAGCATTACTTATAGCGAGGGGTCTGGCGAGAACCGCTTATGCCGTTTTGTCTTTTAACTGGAGTCCTTTATTTAACATTTGGTCTGTTTCGGGTGATAGTCACCACCAAGACCCTGTAATTTCATTGATGTTAACGTCCAGTAGAATAGACTCCCAACGCGCACAGCAGTATCTCGACTTCTGCGTTAACTTTGGAAGAGAGTTGCAATGCTGCTTTATCAATAAGCTGAAGTCAGCTTGTTTAGAACTGCTATCCGAACAGTTCCTGATACCCAAATTCTCGAAAATGCTTTTTTGTCTACCTCCCATCGAAATGGTGAAACTTTTACGCACATCATTCGGGCATTGCAACACCCTTCATTTTTAATTTAAGGATGCTGATTATTAATGTCAAGATGAGTGTCAAATCTGCAAATAAAAAATGTTAACGGAGAAATAAATAAAAAAGGTGTGTGATCATAACTATGTAATATCATTTTCCTCTTCGGGGATTACTTGTTTAACGATTCATTGTATTTTTAAGGATTTTACTTTTTACCTGTCGTTGTTCCGCACGAATCCGCCATTTTCACAAACTGGCTCTTATCTATCCCGTACCCATGCAATCCGTCCAATCGTTTTGTAACAGTCCCGTTTTCAAAATAAATTACAGTCGGGAAAACATCTATGGAATATTTATCTTCACATCCGTCCATTTCGTCAGCCAGCACACGGCAGCACTTATAATTCTTGTCATTGGCCATTTTTTCAAATACCGGCAAAAATCTTTGCGAGAAGGGACACCATGAGGCATAGAAGAGCACTAATATTTTATTATTATCCTGCAACATTTTATCGAATTCTTCATGATTCTCTATTAATTTGCTCATTTTCATCTCCCGGGTCGCAGCCCAACGATCATAAATATACTATTCCATGTCAATTATTTTAAAAGCAAACATGTGAAAAGTTTTAAGTTAAACATTCAGCGGACAGCAGATGGAAATTTCCAATTTCTGTTTAATCTTTTCCGCATTCATAAACCTCCCAACGCAGCCGGTCACCGTCGGTTGTCAGCCTTTTCCCTTCGCGAAAAAATTCGCAAAGTTCATTATGCCTGTCCCGGTATTTTTTATCGACTATCTCTATTAATTCTTGAATTTTATAAAAGCATTCTACGTAACAATTTGCCTGAGCATTAGATAGTTTTTCTTCCCACGCATATCTGATTATTTCTTTTGTGATATAAGCGAATTTGATAATTTCCTGATTGGTGAGTTTCACTCTTTTTTCGCTGGCTCTCAATTCCTTGACTCCAAGTTCCGTGGTTTTCATCTTATTCTCCTTTTTAAGAAAACATCGGCCAAGTATCTTTCTGCATACTTTGTTGCGGAGCGTGTCAGGCGCTAAATGGTTTTAGCCTTCAACTCAATTTTTCTGTCAGTTAATATTTTTACCTCTGTAAATGAGACTGAAACATTCCACGTGTCATTAGAGTTTTTCCATTGATAAGTTCCGGTATATTCTCTTGGCAGTTTATTGATCAGCGAATCCGCGTCTATTCCAAACTCAAAACCTGTTCCCGTAAAAATAGATATACAGAATAAGAAAATAAGCAATTTTCTTAACATATTTTCTCCTATTGGCATATTTTTGTCAAGGCTGACGTTTTGAGGATTACTGATCGAAAGAAAGGGCAGGGCGACGGGCTGTCATACTGCGACTTGATCAATGGATAGATGGCTTCTGTCCATTTCCTGTTTTCATAAAGAAGATAAGAGGTAGGACAGCGAGCATCATGAACATCAGTAAATAATAAACATCAACAAATGACAGCATCGTGGCCTGCTGAACCAGTTGTCCATAAATTGTTCCTTCCGCGCCTCCGGCATAACCCCTCGCATCAAGCAAAGGTGTCAATCGCGCAAGCGTCAGGTTATACCCTTTATCGAGGGACGTCATGTGATCCACAAGATACTGCTGATGGATTTGCGCCCCGCGGGAAAGAAATGTCATGACAAGAGCGATTCCTATACTACCCCCGATGTTTCTTATAAGATTCCAAAGAGCAGTAGCATTCCCCATCCTTTCGTTGTTTATGCCTGTAAAGCTGAGAATGGACAGGGGCACAAAAATAAATCCCATGCTTATCCCCAGTATGCATAAGGCGAACACGACAGTCTGAAAATCGGTTGTCATGTTGAATTGGGCCATCATGCTTGCCGAATAGGCGATGATAATAATTCCCGCGACAAGAAGAATCTTTGGATTTATTTTTGAACTCAGCGCTCCGGCTACACCCAGAGACACTATCATGCATAAGCCCTGCGGCATCATGGCTATACCGGCAAGAGTAGCAGTATAACCTAACAGATTCTGGACATATACCGGTGTGAGAACGAAGACCGACATCACTGAGAAAAAAGTGATAAAAGTAACCATTGTCCCCGAACTGAAGGAAATGTTCTTGAAGACTTTCAAGTCAATGATGGGACTTTCGACATAAAGCTCCGTAACAACCAGAAGAATCAGCGATACAACAGAGACAATGCTCAATATGAGTATAAAGTTGGAGGAGAACCAGTCTTCACGCTGTCCCCTGTCCAGGACTATCTGCAGGGCCGCCAGACCCATTACCAGGAGAGAAATTCCCCGGATGTCTATTTTCGGTCTTTCGATTTTAATATAATGCGGATCTCTGATATATAAAAAGATCATGAAGATGGAAATGATCCCTATGGGCAGATTGATGTAAAATATCCAGCGCCATATCCAGTTATCGGCAATCCAGCCGCCCAACGGAAGCCCCACCGATGGCGCAACAGTGGCCCCTATGCCGAAGACCCCCATGGCCTTGCCCCGCTCCTCTTCCGGAAATGTTTCAAACAGTATTGTCTGCGAAAGCGGCACCAGCGCTCCTCCGCCAACCCCCTGTAAGACGCGAAATAATATCAATGAATTCAGGCTCCAGGAAAGTCCGCACAGTACTGAACTCGCGGTAAACAGCGCGACTGAAAACATCAGATACCGCTTGCGGCCAAAAAAACGGCTCAGCCAGTCGGTCATTGGCATAACGATCGCGTTGGCTGTAATATATGAGGTGATAGCCCATGCGGACTCATCGATTCCTGCCGACATGGTTCCACGGATATGATCAAGGGTGACATTGACGACCGATGAGTCCATAATCTCAATAAAAGTGGGAAGCATGACAGTCAGGACGATCAGCCATTTATTTACGGCGGTTTCTTTCATGATACCGGATTATTCTATAATAATTGTTGGTACGACGGACATTCCCGCCCGCAGCGGATGCTTGGGATCGATCTTATCGTTTAAAATTATCTTTACAGGAATACGCTGAACGACTTTGACGAAACTTCCCGTCGCGTTCTCCGGCGGGAACATGGACAGGACAGAGCCCGTACCGGACATAATGCTGTCCACCCGGCCATCGTAGATGTATCCAGGATATGTGTCCACTTTAATGCGGACTTTTTGACCCGGCTTTACCCTTGTCAGTTGTGTTTCCTTGTAATTTGCTATAATCCAGACATCTTGGAGGGGAACAACTGCCATAACAGGCTGGCCTGGCCTGAGTTGCTCGCCCGCCTCGACAGACTTTTTGGTGACATAACCATCCGCGGGAGAATAAATTTTTGTGTAACTCATGTTCAATTTTGCCTCCTGCAGCATAGCTTCTCTCTGGTTGACCATGGAAGACCTGGTAGAAAGGGACGACTTTGCTCTCTTTATTGACGCGCTTTGTACCTCAATGTTCGCGAGAGCCTGATTCAAACCTTCTTCAGCGGCTTTCGTTTTTGCACGGGCCATATCATAGTGAGTCTTTGCCTGATCATAATACTCCTGCGAAACGGCCTGCGCCTTCAGCAATTTCTCTGCACGCTTGAAATCAATTTCGGCCTTTTGTAAATTTGCTTTTTCAACTTCCATGGAGGCTGTCGCCGAGGCAACCTTGAACTTTGCCTCCGAATTCTGTTTCTCCGTCAACTCAATCGTGTTCTCCGCCTCACGCTGCATTGACTTTTCCGCCTCCAGAGTTGTATAGGCCTGCCGCACCCGGACATCATAATCCTCTGTTTTAATTTCCAGCAGAAGATCTCCGGTTTTTACATATTGATTGTCATTCACATATACGGAAGCAACCGTGCCGCCTACCTTAGGGGCAACAGTATAAATACGTCCCGTGATACAGGCATCGTCGGTACTGATGTAAGTCCGCATATACCAGGAGTAAAAAAACCATGCTGCGGCACAGACCACGACAACTACAATAAAGCCGATGATCATTTTTTTTCTGTTGGATTTATTATTGACTGTTTCGCCCATCACTTACCGTCTCCCTGAATAATATTCCGAATAGAATTAATCTCAGCGTTACCTTTTAATAGCATCCCAGAATGCTTCGATCGCCTGATTGATCTGGACATCTTCAAGTTCGACCAGCCCGAAAACGTGGTTTCGAGCCAGAATAACGACAGGACCAAAAGCTAACGCAAAATGCATAAAAACAGGTAAATCTTTTAAGACCTTTTCTTTAATTCCCTGTTCAATAAGTTGACGAAATATTTCGAACTCTTCATTTTTCCCCGAAATCCTTTCTTTGTGGCGCGCTTCTCCATAAGGAGAATAAAAGTATTGCTCAATGAAACGGAAATGGACAGGATTAGCTATAAAATAAGTGATAACTGTCTTAGAAAGGTGAAAAAATCTCTTTTTGATATCGTTATTGGAAGGAAAATCTTTTTCTACAACCATCAGGATATTCTTTTCCAGCATCCGGTTAATTTCGTTAATAAGATCATCCTTGCTCTTGAAATAAATGTATATTGTTCCCGAACCCACTCCGGCTTTTTGGGCGATAACGGACATAGGAGCTTCGTGAAATCCATGTTCCGCAATAAGCTCCAGAGCAGCCTGAAGTATGTCGTCGCGTTTGTTTGATTTTTCCATAATTTAATAACAGAATGAACAGTCATTCTGTGAATTCTTTAAACATAACATACTGATTATGTCAATGATAAATTATTATTGTAAATAAAAAATTATACTATAAAACATTTCCATCTGAAACACACATAACAGTATTACGTCACAAAAGGTGATGAAAATTGCAGTGTGAATATGAAGTGCAGACATTTCTGTCCGCTATAAAAGCGGGTCTGAAGATAAACCCTTCGTATCCAAAGATACCATTAACTTAATGGGATGTTTTTAGATGAAAGGTATCAGCTTTTATTGCATATTGGTTGATCTATCCTCCGCAGGCTGCCGTGTCACCTAAGTAACGGATGTGAATATTGCAGGGATTTCTCGCCCTGGCAAGCCGAAACGGCACGTTTGGGGAAACACGCCCTGCCTAAATATTATTCGCGCAACAGGCCGAAAAAGACTCGACCTAACCTGGGGGTATTTGTTTTTTAGCGACTGTCTTTTTAGATGAAGGCTGTGAACTTTTTTTCGGCTTCGTTTTCGCTTTTGCTTTTGTTTTTTTTGGTGAAACGGCTTTTATTTTTTTGTCTCCTTCAATCTTGTGTAACTGCCATTCGAGTTTTTTGATCTTTAGAGATAATGCTTTTATCTTATTGTCCTCATCCAGACTTTTATTGTCGCTGTGGACAGTATAAACCCTGCCGCCCAATTCAGCCATCTGATCATGTATCTTTGATTTCATGTCAAATATCTTATACTGTCGTTTACCTTCTGCTTTGACTTCATTTATTTTCTCAGACACGATAGTCGCACCTTCTTTTAAGGCAGAAAATCCTTCTTCGATTCCTTTCTTCAAATCCTTTTTAATTTTCTCAAACAGACCTTTCATAACTTACTCCTTGTGATTTTAATAAAAACATACTTTTTATTAAAAAAATTATAGGATAGACACCATTGGCTGTCAATTATTATTAAAGAATGCAACGGTTGAGCTAACCCGCGCCAGTGAAGCACAGCAAAAAAAGCGACAGCGGCCGTGTTTCTCTGATGCAAAATTGGTCTGTTGTATTCCATGCATTAAGATGTTATAATAATACAATATTATTGCCCCAATAGTCTTAATTTGAGAATCACAATCTAATAAAATATTTTTAGAATTACCTGAAAAAAAGAAACTGCACTTTCATCGGGAGGGAATAATGGCAAACGTAGATTTACAGCTAAATGCGATTGACGCGCTTGTTCATATACACTCGGCTATAAAAAATGATCAACAATATCCCTCCGCCAATCCGGCGATTATAAATTTCATTGAAACGCTTTATCTTCATCTGGTGGACACATTAAGACAGGATGCGCCTTTGGTCTTCGAGGAATTAGAAAAAAATACCCTGTCAGGCGAAAATATTTCTGATAAAAAAGATGACGAAACAATTCATGTTTCATTTCTGCAGGATATCTTTTCCGGTTTAGGCTTCAAGAGTTTTTCTTTTGATGAAGATCCGGAAAAGGAAGAACTGCATATTATTATAAACCTTCTTAAGCAAAAAAGGAAACCGGCACAAGATGAAGCTTATCCGCCCGGACCTGCGGTGGAAAATAACACAGAACAGATTTTTCCTGATAATAAAGTATATCTAACTCTGGAGAGGGGGCAGAAAGTCGTCACCGGCCCTGATAACGCGGAAGATAAAATTCCTGAAGGTGTTGCCAGCATGGAAAAAGTAATCAATCGTATAAACGTGTTGGATGGAGCCATTGAATCTATTCCTTCCGAAGAAAAAATGGATATGCTCAGAAAATTATCAATACAGTCGGCCGAGTGGATAGAGAAGGAAAATGCCGTCACGCCTGAATACAAAGAATTATGCAGGCGTTTGGAGGCGCTTCTTCAGGAATTCATCAGCAATGGATTTTTTGCCGAAGCAACACCAATTATAAATATTTTTAGTAAAATTTATAACGGCACGCTGAAAAAAGATGATGACATAAAGGATATCTCCTTGAAAGTTCTCCGAAATCTGGCGTCAACGAATAACTTTAACATCCTGTTTAAGGAAATCAATACCAACGAACATAATAAAAAAAATGAAGCCAGTCAGATATTTGCCGGATTTGGCAGCCTTGTAATAGACAAATTACTCGATAGTCTTAAGAAGGACAGCGACAGCAAAGCACGTATCAGCATTATTCATATTATTGGAGAAATGGGGCAAGCCGCCATCCCTGCCATCAAAGCAAGCATTAATATGAATACGCCATGGTATTACTTGCGTAACATGGCCTACGTGCTGGGACGTATCGGCAATGAATCCAGCGTCGATGTGCTCAAACCTTTACTACTGCATAAGGAAAAGCGGGTCCGCAAGGAGGCTTTCAAGAGCATTGTTCAGACCGGAGGAAATATGCGGGGACCGATGCTCCTGTCTATGCTGTTTCTGGTAGATCAGGAATTACGGGTTGATATTATTGAAGCGCTTGGTAAAGTAAAATGCAAAGAAGCTGTGACTGACCTGCATAATATACTCAAGAGCAATTCAACGATGGCTAAGAATGATATATCCGTGCCGGAAAAAATATGCAATGCTCTCGGAGCTATTGGTTCGCCTGAGGCGATAAAAGTTCTTACAGCAATTGCCGAATCAAAATCTATTTTAGGTATCGGGTCATATTCTAAAGAAGTCAAATATGCTGCTGAACGTACGCTGGCATATATAAAAAGAAAGCAGGAAGAATAGCGTTGACGGACGTGTGCGCCTCCTCGCTTCATATTCAATAAATGGCTACAATCCTTTCTAAATTATAATTCATCATTGGAGTTCACGCAAATGTTTGCGGCAATCTTCGGGATTACTGCGCCGACAACAGAGGCGTCTCCATTGGACTGTCTATTGTTGAGATTCTTACTTTTGATAAATGCATTAACATTATTATCAGAAGTGAGAATTATCATTTTGAGGCCATTTTAGTTATCTCTTTGTAAAATATAGATAAATCTCGAAAAAATATTGGCATGAAATTTGAATTTCAGAATATTGAAAGAATCTTTCATAAAAAGGGGCTGATTAAAATGGAATATGAAATATTTTCTATTGCTCTTTTAAATAAAGAAACGGGTGAAATCGGTTTAATGCCGTCATTAGAATTATTATCTAAACCAAAGCATATACAGATTGCCGAGCTTAAAAGTTGTTTGAGGATGTATGAGGAAGAATTGAATGATATAAACAACCCAAAACAGAGAAAAATACTTTTTGTGAACGGGAAAGGCAGCGATATGAATATTAAATCGGGGGAAGTTGAACTTGCCATCGTTGTTATCCGTAAATACATAAGAAATTTAATCTTAAATATGAATATGCATGAATTAGAATGTAAGCTTCAACTCTGATAATTGACAATAATTAAAATTCGGGAGGTAAACCGGACAAATATGATTACCATACTTCGCTGACTGCAATCCGTTCCTATCTCTGGCGTTCCCGTCACAGACGACCCTTCAGTAACTCCACAGTAACCGCCAGGTTACGAAGGCGGGAATCTAGCACCACTCTTCTCTAATTGCCCGGTCGAAGATGATCTTCGCCGGGCAATTCAGCCTCTTTCCTGCCATTCCTGATTTGCTATCACACCCATTGCGAATTTACGTAAGTGTTCGTGGCAATATTCGAGATTACCACCCCGAGCAAGTCGAGGGCAGGCTGTGCTCCGGAGGCGTCATGACAAAGATGGGTTGGATTCTCAAAAAATAAAACGCTTGACATTTGTTTGATAATTGTATATTGGTTGAACCACCCAACCAATTAGGATGGGAACAGTAAGGGAGACAGATCATGACAGCCAAAAAGGTTTTTGCACAGCCGATCACACGTTCACGACTACACGAGGAGATTGTAACCATCATCCAGAAACAGATCATGAATGGCGTAATTCCTCCGGGGAGCAAACTTCCGCCTGAGCGCGAAATGGCCCAGACTCTTAATGTCAACCGTGCCACAGTGCGCGAGGCATTGAGCAAACTTGAAACCCTCGATCTGATTGAAATTCGTCATGGTGACGGATTGTACGCGAAAAATTATCTGGAAAGCGGCAATCTTGATCTCATCAAAGCCGCTTTTGATATGGACGAACATAAAGAAATAATGTCCAATCTTCTGGAGGCACGCCGCTATATAGTGCCTCAGGTGGCTTATGTTGCCGCGCAGAGGCGCACTGCCACCGACCTCAGGGAACTAAAAGAGGTTATCTCCCAAAAAGACCTGAGTATGCTGGAGCGGGATATCAAGGTACACCAGATTATCGCGCGCGCTACTCACAATCTGGTTTGCACGATAGGCCTTAATTATTTCAATCAGATTTTCCACGACTACGGTTATCTTTATTTCGATGATGAACGCAACGCCGAACGTTCCCGCGTCTTCCACCGGGACATTTACGAAGCCATCAAAGCGAAAAAGCCCCGGGAAGCCCGCCGGATCATGCATGAGGTGCTTGTTTATGCCGAAGATGCCGTGAAGGCCAGTCTGGATAACGTAAGACAAAAGGAGTAATGAATATGGAACGATTTATAGAGAATCATACTAACGAACATTTCGATGTTCTCGTAATCGGTGGAGGCATTACCGGAGCCTCGGTAGCTTATGAGGCGGCCACAAGAGGATTGAAGGTGGCGCTGCTGGAGAAGAAGGATTTCTCCTGGGCAACATCCGCCGTCACCTCCAAGATGATACACGGGGGCCTGAGATATTTGGTAAACGGTGAAGTGGGGCTGGTGCGCGAGTCGCTGCGTGAGCGCCGGGTGCTGGAAAATATAGCTCCCAATTTCGTCTATCCCGCGCCTATCATGATGGTGCATTACAAAACGCCGTTTAAGAACAATAAATGGGTCGTGAAAATCGGTATGATGATGTACGATATATTGTCCTATGACAAGAATTTTACCTGGGATAGATGTAAAAAAATCCCCACGCATAGAACTATATCCAAAGAAGAGGTCATGAAAAGCGAACCTCATGTGCGCACTAAAGAACTCACCGGAGCATCGGTTTTCTATGACTGCAACAGCATATTTCCGGAGCGGCTCACGCTGGCCTTTATCAAATCCGCCGTAGCCTATGGCGCCAAAGTTGCCAATTATTCCAAGGTGGAAGGTTTTTTGATGGGCGCTGAAAATAACGTAACCGGCGTTTTGGTAAAAGATCTTCTGGAAAATAAAATGCATAAGGTGTCAGCCACTGTAACCGTCAACTGCGGCGGACCATGGGCGGATATCGTTTTGGGACTTGCCAAATCAAACGGCAGCGTCAGCGGAACATTGCGCAGGTCGGAGGGTATTCATATCATCACTTCCAAAAAACTGCTTTCCGGTAATTACACGGTTGGTTCAATGACTCCGGACGGGCGTCATTTTTTCCTCATTCCCTGGCGCAACCATACCCTTATCGGCACCACAGATAAACCCTTTACAGGCAATCCCGATGATTATAAAGTGACCAAGACAAGCATCATGGAACTGATCGACGATGTCAATTCCTCCTTCGGCGATGGCAAGCTTTCTTATGCAGATGTTGAGCATACTTACGGCGGCCTGCGCCCGCTGGTGGAACAGGATACGGGGGAGACTTATACATCTTCGCGCAAGTATGAGATTTACGATAATAAGAAAGAAGGACTCGACGGCCTGATCACTTGTGAGGGCGGCAAGTATACGACCAGTCGTAATCTGGCTGAGAACTGCCTCAAGATTGTGGCCAAAAAAATGGGACGTTCTCTGGGAAAGAGCATTACCAAAGAACATTATCTGACCGGATGCGAAATAAAGGATTTATGTTCCTTTTTTGTCGAAGTCGAGCAGAAAAACAAAGATTTCGGCGCTCCTACCATGAATTATCTAAGCCACAACTACGGCACTGAATATGCCGAAATCCTCAAATTGGCGCGTGAGGACAAGGCTTTGGCCGAGACACTCAATGAAGACGGCGAAATACTGGCCGAGGTGGTTTATGCCATACGTCAGGAAATGGCGCGGACTTTATCCGATATCGTTGTTCGTCGAACGGGTATTGGCACTTTGGGCAATCCCGGCGAGGATGTGTTGCGCAAAGTGGCGGCTATTGCCGCCATGGAATTGCATTGGGACGAAAAAAGAGTTGAGCAGGAAATTTCAGACACGCAAAACCTGCTTAAACTGCCGGTATAGTGAAAAGACGGATTTTGTGTTATTCGTCATTACGAGTTTATGCAAGTGAACGTGGCAAACTAAAAGGAGGGCATGCTGATGACATCCAAAAATTTCCAACCGGATTGGACGGAAAAATCTCCGGATTCAGGCACATACAGATCTATCTTTAAATACGGCGATCCTCAGCATTTTAAACATCCCAGCGCCGCCTGGTACAAGATGATGAAACAGGATTTCCATTTAAGCGACGCTGACTTCGCCCGCAAAGGTAAGGAAGGACGTGAAGCGGTTGTGTTGAGCCGTCCCGTGACGCTTAAATCTCATCAGATTGAGGCCCTGCAAGTTATTGTCGGAAAAGAAAACGTCGCGCTGGACGATTACAGCCGCGTCAAATACGCGTCCGGAAAGACCACCGAGGAAATGCTGGAACTCCGAGAGGGTACTATCCATGAAGTGGCGGATGTGGTGGTGCATCCTCGCGACAAGAATGATATACAGCAAATAGTGGCCTACTGTAATAAGGAGCAAATCCCTATTACGGTCTTCAGCGGAGGTTCATCCGTGAACTTCGGTTGCCTTCCGGCTAAGGGCGGCGTTTCCCTGATCGTCAGCACTCACATGAACAAGCTTCTGGAAGTAAACGAACTCAATCAGACCGCGCGTATACAACCGGGTATGTTCGGGCCGGCCTATGAAGATGCCCTCAACCATGCTCCCGATATTTTCCATACAAAACATCGCTATAGCTGCGGCCACTTTCCGCAGTCTTTTGAATATTCTACGGTGGGCGGCTGGATAGTGACATTAGGTTCCGGACAGGCTTCGACTTATTACGGCGACGCTTACGATATTGTGTTCAGTCAGGAATATGTTACACCTGTCGGAACATTTAAAACCCTGGATTATCCGGCCACGGCTACCGGTCCGAAAGTAAACGATATCATGAAAGGTTCGGAAGGTTGTTTCGGCATTCTGGTTGAAGTCACCATGAAAATTTTCCGCTATATGCCCGAAAACCGCGCGCGCTTCAGCTTCATGTATCCCACTTGGGAAGCTGCCGTAAACGCCAGTCGCGAAATCATGCAATCCGAATTCGGCAAACCCGCCATCTATCGTATTTCCGATCCCGAAGAAACCGACAGGGGATTGAAACTCTACGGCATGCCGGGCTTTGTGGATAAGTTTCTCGTGCTGCGAGGGTTTAAGCCTATGCAGCGTTGTTTGTCTTTAGGCAATGTCGAAGGAGACAAGGACTATACATGTCTGGTAGCGCGAAAGATTAAAGCGATTGCCCGCAGACACGGCGCCATGTCGCTGGGCGGTTATGCCACGCATAAATGGGAGCACACCCGCTACACCGAACCGTACATGCGCGAGGATCTGGGCGACTACGACATTTTGATCGATACACTGGAGGCCGCTGTGACCTGGGATAATCTCCACCGTGTGCATGAGGGCGTCCGCGCGTATGTCAAGAGTCGGCCGGATACGATGTGCATGACGCACGCCTCGCACTTTTACCCGCAGGGAACAAATCTCTATTTTATTTTCATCGCGCACATGAATGATCTCGAAGAATTCCAAAAATTCAAGCGAGGCATCATCGACAATATTCAGAAATACGGCGGATCGCTGAGCCATCATCACGGTGTGGGACGTATGATCGGCCCATGGATGGAAACACACCTGGGAAAAGAACAGATGGCTGTCCTGCGCGCGTTAAAGAAGCATTTCGATCCGCGCAATATCATGAATCCCGGCGGTCAAATGGGCCTGGATTGATTATAGGCAACCGGAGATAAACCCGAATTGCCCCGCAAAACCTAAACGATCATGACAAGGAGGAAGGCATGCCGAAAGCGGGAGAAATGGACAAAGCAAGGGCTCAAGTCATTCTGGCGGACACAAAACCGGGCATTGCAAAAGCGGTAAGCGCGGTCTTTAAGCATTTCGGCGGCGGCGGCAGTATGCTGCGCAGTAGCCGGGACGTTTATATTAAGGTCAATGCGGTGGGTCTTGAGCCCTACGTTTATACCGACCCGGAAGTCTTGCGCGAAACCATTCTTTACTTCCGCTCCTGCGGGGCGCGCACGATCTATGTGATTGAAAACTGCACCCAGGCTAACTTTACGCGCTTGGTGTTCCATGCCATCGGGTATCTGAAAGTCTGCAAGGAAACAGGCGCTGTTCCGGTGTATCTTGACGAAACCGCATCTGTTCCGATCTTTTTAGAAGGAATCGAGGAATTCATCGATATCTCGCATTTTGTTTTTGAACGACTCATTGAAAATCGCGCTGAAAATTTTTATCTGTCACTGCCCAAGCTCAAGACCCACTCTATGTCGCAGGTAACGCTCTCCATTAAGAATCAGTTCGGTCTCGTGCATCAGTCAAGCCGCATTGCGGATCACAACTATCGCATCCATCAGAAATTCGCGGACATCTACCGTGTGTTGAGGCCGGACTTCGCCCTGATCGACGGCCTTATTGCCACCAATCACGGCCATTACCCCACGACTTATAATGCTTCCAAATGTGTAGTGCCCGTGGATCTGCTCATCGGCGGATCTGACCCACTTGCTACTGACGTTGCGGGTGCGGCCCTGTTAGGTTTTGATCTGGCCGAAGTCAAACATCTTGATCGTTGCGCCGCCACGGGCATCGGCATCAGCGATATGAACCGTATCGATATAATCAATCAGGACCTGTTCGAAGAGCGCCGGCAGCACTTCACCTGCGAACTACTCGATGATTATCCGCCGGATATAACTTTTCTTAGAGGGCAGGAACGCTGCTGCAAGGAGGGCTGCCGCCGCAATACCGAGACTGTGGTCGAAATGCTCTATCGTGATCATGACGGCAAGGGCGGTTTTACCATCCTTATGGGAAAGGGCATCGACAAAGCCGCGGCCGATCAAATCAAAGGCCGGGTGCATATCGCCGGCAGCTGCGCTATTCAGGATTACGGCGTAGCGCTCAAGACGCGCCTCGGAAAACGCAATGTGACCATGAGTCCGGGATGCAATAACCTGGCGCTGACTACCTATGGCTTGTGCAAACATATGAGGATTCATCCGGTCCAGTTGTCAAATGTTGATTTGGCGCATACCACTGCGCTGTTCGTTACTGCTAAAATCAAAGGCTCACAGGCCAGTATTGTCCCACTAATTTAAACCTGGAAGTCTTTATAAAAAACATATCGAGGTGCATATGCCACAATTAAATAATCCATCGAAAGAATTAATTCTGTCCATAGACGCGGGTACACAATCGATACGGGCCGCCCTTGTTGATCTGCAGGGAAACATTCTTCATATCGTTAAAACACCGATTCAGCCTTATTTTTCCGAGCATCCCGGCTGGGCGGAGCAGCAGCCTGATTATTATTGGGATGTGTTCTGCAAAACAACGGGGCAACTTCTGCAAAAAGAGGAGAATCTTAAACAAAATATAGTAGGAGTCACGCTTACGACACAGCGGGCCACCATGATCAATGTGGACGAAAACGGGAAGGCGCTACGGCCGGCGATTATCTGGCTTGACCAGAGAAGGGCGGACTCAAGCAAAATAATGTCCAACGCCCTGCGGCCCGTGCTTAAAGCGGTAAATCTGCTTGATACTCTGGAGGGTGTGATAAAGGATTGTGAGGCTAACTGGATATGCCAGGAGCAGCCTGATATATGGAAAAAAACACATAAGTTTTTAACCCTGTCAGGGTTCTTCACGCACAGGCTCACTGGTGAGTTTGTTGATTCCGTGGGCAACAATATCGGATATCTGCCGTTCAACAATAAGACATATCAATGGGCCGGGAAATACGACTTTAAATGGCTGTTGTTTAAGATTGAGCGGGAAAAACTGCCGGATCTTGTGAAGCCGTCGGAAATTATGGGGCAGATTACGAAGAAGGCTTCATCGGAAACAGGCATTCCGGAAGGGTTGCCGGTCTTCGCGGCGGGTTCGGATAAAGGCTGTGAAATACTCGGTTCCGGTTGTCTTACGCCGGAGACAGGGTGTCTTAGCTTCGGGACTATTGCGACTTATGACGTAGCCACTCCAAAGTATGTCGAGCTGCGTCCGATGATACCGCCGTATCCGGCGTGCGTTCCGGACACTTATTATACTGAAATCTCGATATTCCGCGGTTTCTGGATGGTAAGCTGGTTCAAGGAAGAGTTCGGCCTGCAGGAGTGTATGATTGCCCAACAAAAGAATCAGGCGCCGGAAACGCTTTTTGATTCACTGATTCAGAATGTGCCGGCCGGTTCTATGGGATTAATGCTTCAGCCATACTGGACTCCGGGCAGAGATGTCGACTCTTTCGCCAAGGGATCAATCATCGGTTTCGGCGATGTGCACAATCGGGCATATGTGTATCGCGCCATACTTGAAGGGCTGATCTATGGGTTAAGGGAAGGAGGGGAACTGACGCAGCGCAAGACAAAAGTGCCGGTAACCAGATTGAAGGTTTCCGGAGGAGGCTCGCAAAGCGACGCGGCAATGCAGATTACGGCCGACATTTTCGGAATGGCGGCGGAACGGCCGCACACCTTTGAGACATCCGCTCTCGGCGCGGCCATCGACGCGGCAATCGGGCTCAAACTTTATTCCGATTTCCCGTCTGCAGTTAAGGCGATGACCAGAACAGGAAGAGTATTTGAGCCGATTCAGGATAATCAAAAGCTCTACGATGAACTCTATACGAGAGTTTACCGTAAAATGTACGGGCGTCTGAAGCCTTTGTTTAAAGAGATTAGAGATATTACGGGGTATCCGCCGGAAGATTGATACAAATTTTCCTGCTTCGGCTAACTTTGTTGGCACAGCCTGCCGGGGGCGCAGGCCGGCATCAAGCACACATTTTTTACCATGGCACTCGTTATGACGAATATTTTGTGTCAACCCAGCGCAAGTGGCAATCCTTGTCATTGTACGTCCTCCACAGGTTGTGGTGTCACGCCAGTGACGGAGGTGGATAAAATAACGACGTAATGTTTAGCTTTAGCTGCGCTTTAACGGATATAAAGATCCGTACTACGTTTTTCTTCCATCCCCTTAATCCCTCGCTGGCGGGGGACACACAAATTCGTATAAGAATATATCTCTCGTCATTTATTAGCCGGAAAATTCTATTAGATTTTAAAACAATTTTGACCTAATATTCTCTTTAATGTTATTTCTCCATGATAAAAAAGTTAAAATTTTAACAAGCATAGGCTATTAAACAAAAGACTATCGGAAAGGGGCTTAGATCATGGCTGGTTTTGTTGAGTACGATAAATATGACGGACTGGGATTAGCGAAACTTGTACGGGAGAAAAAAGTTTCTCCTGCCGAACTTTGCGAAGAAGCAATAAGCCGTGTGGAGAAAATCAACCCCGTTATCAACGCGGTGGTAACTCCGATGTTTGATATCGGGCGAGCCGCAGCCAAAAATCCTCTGCCTGACGGGCCGTTTAGCGGCGTTCCTTTTCTTATGAAAGATTTAATCAGCTGTTACGCCGGAGTCAAATTGACATGGGGCTGCCGTGCGTACAAAGATTATGTTCCCGATTATGACAGCGAGCTTGTGATACGCTTCAAAATAGCGGGCCTGATTGCTTTGGGGAAAACCAACACTCCCGAATTCGGTTTGATGGGCATAACTGAACCGGAATTGTTCGGACCGACGCGCAATCCGTGGAATATCGAGCATACTCCCGGAGGGTCAAGCGGGGGCTCTGCCGCCGCGGTGGCTTCCGGCATAGTGCCTTTGGCCTCAGGCGGCGATGGAGGCGGTTCAATCCGCATTCCTTCTTGTTATTGCGGCCTGTTCGGCCTGAAACCTTCACGGGGACGCACTCCGACAGGGCCGACGTTCGGCAAGTTATGG
>Ga0182027_10006467_pt1 | contig 17510 bp, 14 predicted proteins | sample 712E1DmetaG_FD_121300 | JGI IMG/M metagenome (GOLD analysis project Ga0182027, IMG submission 121300) | Permafrost microbial communities from Stordalen Mire, Sweden - 712E1D metaG (Illumina Assembly) | ecosystem: Environmental > Terrestrial > Soil > Wetlands > Permafrost | place: Sweden... | reverse complement strand
CCTTCGCGGAAAATGATTTCCAGACGCTAGACACTTCGGAACTTACCATGAGGCTCTACGAACATGTATACAAGCGTTACAAGGAAAAGAATGATGCAATTGCAAAGAAGACCTTCCCCGTCATCAAACAGGTTTTTGAAAATGAAACTCAGTATGAGAATATCGCCATCCCGGTAACGGATGGTATCAAGACCTTGCAGGTCATCACCAATATCCGTAAAGCGCTTGAAGATAAAGGGAAGGAAGTGCCATTATCCATCGAGAAAGGAATTGTGCTTGGGATGATAGATAATGCATGGAAGGAACACTTACGGGAAATGGACGACCTGAAGCAGTCGGTTCAGAATGCAGCCTATGAACAGAAAGATCCCTTGCTGATATATAAGTTTGAATCTTTTGAACTTTTCAAGTCGATGGTCCAGCGCACGAACAAGGAGATCATCTCTTTCCTGATCAAGGCCGATGTTCCGATCCAGGTAGATAATGTTCAGGAAGCACAAAGACCGAGGAAAATGGATCGCAGCCGCCTGAAGGAGGAACGCTCTGACCTGCTGTCACAAGCCAACTCGAACACTCAGGAAAAACAGAAGCCGCAGCCGGTTCATGTCGAGAAGAAAGTGGGCCGAAACGATCCCTGCCCCTGTGGCAGCGGGAAGAAATATAAGAACTGCCACGGCATCGGGCAGTAGTCAGAGTTCAGAGGATTGAAAACTTAAAACTTTTACACTTAAAACTTTTTTGTATGAAACTCAAACGGATCCTGTTAAAACTGAGCGGAGAATCGCTGCAGGGCGACCAGCAGTATGGTATTGACCCGGAAAGGTTGATGGACTATGCAAAAGAGGTAAAAGCTGCCGTAGATGAAAATATCCAGGTGGGGATCGTGATAGGAGGTGGCAATATCTTCCGGGGGCTTCAGGGAACAACCGGCGGCACCGACCGCGTTCAGGGCGATTACATGGGCATGCTCGCCACAGTGATTAACAGCATGGCATTGCAGGACGCATTTACACGCCTGGAAATCCGCTCGAAGGTGCTCTCGGGGCTGGCTATCGTACCTGTTTGTGAACATATGAGCAGCGCTAAAGCAATCAAATATCTTGAAAAAGGTTTTGTGGTGATCATCGCGGGAGGTACAGGCAATCCCTATTTTACTACGGATAGCGCTTCTGCCTTGCGTGCCCTCGAAATAAAAGCAGATGCGATTCTGAAAGGTACGCGTGTCGACGGAGTTTATTCTGCAGATCCCGAAAAAGATTCCAAAGCGGTAAAATATGATACCCTGACTTTTGATGAGGCATACCAGAAAGGATTGAAGGTCATGGATCTGACGGCTTTTACACTTTGCCGGGAGAACAATTTGCCCATCCTCGTGTTCAACATGAATGTGAAGGGAAACCTCCTGAAAATCATTAAGGGGGAAAAAGTGGGAACTGTTGTGAGTTCATAAAGTTTGTAAAGTTCATAAAGTTTATAAAGTTCATAAAGTCATTAAGTAAAAAACTCATCAGCTCATCAGCTCGTCAGCTCATCAGCTCATGAGCTCAATATCTGACCTATGCACGAAGAGATTGAATTTACCCTTGAAGAAGCGAAAGAAGGAATGCACAATGCTGTCCTTCATTTGGAAAAAGAACTCCAGAAAGTGCGTGCCGGGAAAGCAAGTCCACAAATGCTGGAAGGGGTTAAGATCGATTATTACGGCACAATGACACCTATCGACCAGACAGCCAACGTCAGCACACCGGATGCCCGCCAGATTATTGTTCAGCCCTGGGACAAAAGTGTGCTCGGGTTGATCGAAAAAGCCATTCTCGCTGCCAACCTCGGTTTTAATCCGAAAAACGAAGGAGAGATCCTTCGCATTGTAGTTCCTGCCCTGACAGAAGAGAGGCGCAGGGACCTGGTCAGGAAAGCCAAGGCTGAGGCAGAAAATGCAAAGATCAGTATCCGTAATATCCGCCGCCTCGCCAATGATACCGCAAAGAAACTCAAAAAGGACGGAATCCCTGAAGATGAAGTGGATAAACTGGAAGAAGATATTCAGAAATTAACCGACGAACATATCGTTAAGGTGGATAAGATACTGGAAGGAAAAGAGAAGGATATCTTAACTGTGTAAATTAAGAATTAAAAATTAAGAATTGGTGGAGAATAACACAAATTACCCGATTCTCCAAGCTCGCACATCCAGCATCTAGAAAACCGCAATCTCATCCGCAAATAACCAGCAAGGTTCGCCTTTGCCTTCATGCCATGGCGGACACACGCCTGTGCTCTTGGCACGCACCCGCACAAACCGGGCAGGCGTATCGGGGAAAGTCTGTGAAAATTGCTTGATCAAATTGGTTTCTGTTTTTTTTGTGTCCTGGTTCAACTGTTCATTGATGGAATGGAATTTTTTCCCGTTGGCCGATAAGGAGAAAGTCACCGAATCAGGGAAAAAGATCCAGCTTTTATTGCTTTGCAGGAAAGTGATGAATACCGTTTTTATCGGTTGAATACTTCCCATATCGATGATCACATCCAGGTTATTTCCCAGGAATCCCTGCCAGTTTCCCTGCTGGAAATCAACCGTTCCGCGCAACCCGTCCAATAATGCTTCATTCCCGCCGCCGGTATACCGGGTACTGTAAGGTTCCAGGTAACGAATCTTTTTTCCGATGGCCCTGTGGTAAATGAATGTCCGTTCAGTGAGTTCTTTAACCTTGCCGTCGCGGAGTAACCCGGTTTTGATATAACCGTTTTTCCGAATCTCGAAGGGCCCGCTGTAAACAGGAGATGCGGGAGTTGGGTCATTCCCGTTCAGGGTGTAAATTATAGGCGTTCCGGGCTGCTCCGATTCAAACCGGCATTTCAGCGACTGGCTTCTTTTGTCGAAATAAGTGCTGATCTCAATTTTATCCGAACCTTTGCAATAGTTTACAGGAATAAGATCCAGCCTTCTGAATTCGCTGTCCAACCGTGTCCGGAAATCATTCCAGTTTTTCAGGTTTTTCGGTGTCCAGGTCACCTCAGCAAGTGCAATCATCCGGGGTACAGCCATGTATTCAGCATGTTCGGGAGTCGGAATATATTCTGTCCATACATTTCCCTGGGCTCCAAGGATGTATTTGATCTGCTCTTTTGTGAGTTCGCCCGGAACCGGTTCATACGAATAAACTTTCTTCAGGGAAGTGTACCCGCCGATGGCCTTGGGTTCTGTCTTTGGGTTGGCCTGGTAATAATCGAAATAACAATAGGAACCGGGGGTCATCACAACATCATGGCCCTGGCGTGCAGCAGCAATCCCGCCTTCGAGGCCCCGCCATGACATCACTGTTGCTTCGGGTGGCAGTCCTCCTTCCAGGATCTCATCCCATCCGATCAGCTGGCGGTTCTTCGATACCAGGAATTTCTCGATGCGTTTGATGAAATAACTCTGAAGCTCTTTCTCATCCTTCAGTCCTTCAGCTTTGATACGGGCCTGGCATTTCGGGCATTCCTTCCACCGGGTCTTATCTGCCTCATCACCCCCGATGTGAATATATTTTGACGGGAAGAGGCTGAGGACCTCCGAAAGCACATCTTCTATAAATGTAAAGGTGGAATCATTTCCTGCGCAGAGGATATCGGTATTCGGCCAGTAGCTTCCCGGGGGAACCGTGAATGGTCCGCCGGTACAGGAAAACTGCGGATAGGCGGCAAGCACTTCCACTGAATGTGCAGGCATCTCTATCTCGGGGATAATCGTTACATATCTTTTTTTTGCGTATTCTACCACTTCCCGGATCTCATCCTGGGTATAATATCCGCCGTATGTGGCCCTTTCTCCGTCATGCTGCGCCGGCCGTTCATTCCAGGGCAGGTTTTCACGGTCAACATGCCATGCTGCCACCTGCATGAGCTTCGGATATTTCTTGATCTCGATCCTCCAGCCATTGTCATCTGTGAGATGCCAGTGGAAGGTGTTCATCTTGAATGATGCAATGAGATCAATGTATTTCAGGATGAATTCCTTCGGAAAGAAATGACGGGAGACATCCAGGTGCATTCCCCGGTATGGAAACCGGGGATGGTCGTGGATCGTGATACAGGGAACACTCCAGTTGTTCCCGGGCTGAAGTGCTTTGGAGGCGAATATTTCCGGTGGCAGCAGCTGAAGGAGGGTCTGCATTCCGTAAAATAATCCTGCACCGCTTCCTCCCTCAATGATGATGTTGTTTCTGGAGACTGTCAGTTCATATCCCTCGACCGGTATGCGGTTGTCTTTTTTAATGCTGAAAATGATCCCGGGAATATTCCTGTAATTCTTACTGACGCCAAGTGCTGTCATCACCGGCCCGCCTGCCATCTGCAGCTGACCTGCAAACAACCTGGCGGTATTCATGGCTTCTTCATCGCCGGCATTAAAGAGCAATGCAGTATGGTCGCTGATGACAAAACTGCCGGTTCCCATTTTCATCTTAACGGGTCTCGGGATTATGGAAACAGCCGGGTTTCCTGCCATTCCTGCCAGGAAGGATGCAAGAATAACAACGATGGAAAGTGTGATTTTTTTAACCATAAATAAGTTCATTTTCAGTGATCAAACTTACGTGTTTTTCCGATATGCTTTTTGATTTTTTTTTGAAAAGTTGAGATATAACGGGTAAACGGGGCAACGGGTAAAAACGGGCAGAAGAAAGGAAGAGTCAGCGGAATTTGTGTTTATGTCCCTTTGTGCGCCTTTGTGGTAAAATTCTTTAACCACAAAGTAACACGAAGGTATTCACCAAGGCACACAAAAGGTTTTGTGGCTCTGTGACTCTGTCACTCTGTGACTTTTAACCATCTTCTACAATTCGAGCAATAATCTCCTTCATAGCATCAAACTTCTCTTCCATGCTTTCCAGCAGCCGGAACTGTGCACGTGCCCGTTGCAGGTTATGACCCGGGAAATGGATCCGGAAATAATGATCTCCGCCGATATGATCGGTGAGAAAACGTAACCCGATAATAAAGGTCATGAATTTTGCGGAGAAGGCAAGATGCGAAATCTCATCCTGAGTAAGGAATTGACCTGCTGTTTCCAGGTATCCTTTTGCATAAGCATGAAAGAGAGTAAGATCGATCGACACTTTCTTCAGGTCTTTTTCATCTTCTACGGCACTGTTTGCGCCTGTACGGATAGCATCCCCGAAATCATACAGAACCGTTCCCGGCATGACCGTATCCAGGTCGACAATACAAACCGCATTATTGTCCTGACCGAAAAGGATATTGTTGAACTTCGTATCGTTGTGCGTGACCCGTAACGGGAGCTTTCCCTCATTTATCAGTCCCGGGATGGATTTCATATCTTCCTCCCTGTTCCCGACGAATTCAATTTCCCGGGAAAGATTTAGAACACGTTTTTCCGGATCCCTGAGAACAGCCTCGTGAAAAGCTCCGAGCCGCTTTTCAACATCATGAAAGAATGGGATCGTCTCCGACAAAGTATCCGGAGAAATATCGGAAGCCAGGTACTGGAATAGTCCGAATGCCCTGCCGCCTCGATAGGCTAATTGCGGGCTCTCAACAACATCATAGCTTTTCGTGCCTTCAATATAATTATATAGCCGCCAGCAATTTTTCTGATCATCTGTGAAATAAAGATCCTCTCGAATAGTCGGTATCAGCCGAAGGACAGAAAATGAACGTGCACCCGGATCTCCTGAGTTGATCTTGTTTTCAAGATGACGGGTTACGATCCCGATGTTCTTCATCAGGCCCGGAATATCTTTAAAAACCGACGAATTGATCCGTTGAAGAATATAACTGATACCAGGGTTTTCTGTTAGTATGTGGTAGGTATCATTGATATGGCCTGAGCTGATCCGCGAAGCAGACCTGAAAAGTGCTTCGGTGCTGAATTCAGAATATATCCTGTTTAGAATTGAGAGGTTCTGATCAGACATGCTATTATTTTTCTTCTTTTACTGAACTTATCCCCGGCACCCCTTCCCAACTTGTAGGGAAGGGGACGGGGGATGGGTTAACTTGGGAATTTAGAAGACTCTTCACTGCATTCCATACAATGATTCCGGCGACTGCGTCTCCACAATAAATGGGATCATCCTGAATGTATATTGGTAAGGCCGGGCAGGAAGTGTATATTCATCATGCGTCCGGGCTCCCCAGCTGTCATCGCCGCCTACACCCATCTGTTTGTAATCAATGTCCAGGTCGGCAAAGTTTTCCTTTTCCAGATCGCCGGGATGGCTTCCCCCATGACTGAATCCTTTCAGATCATCATAAGTATAGGGAAGAACGCTGAAACAAATCAGTGAATCCCCTGCGATGAACAATCCTGTTTTATCAGAGGTCAGGGCAACCCAGCGGACATCGGTTTTATAACCATATTCCTGCGGACGGACATAAGGTATCTCCTGTTCGTTCACCTTGCTTTTATATCTTCCGACAAATGAACCTGTATTACGGTCCCAGTAGTTTTCATAGGGCCCACGGCCAAGCCATTCAACATTATTGAATTCCGGATTTACCCGTAGGTTCAACCCGAACCGCGGCAATTCGGGCACTCCCTTTTTCCCGGGATTCATACTGACATTCACAACGACTTCTGCTCTTCCACTGATGTCATACCGGATGGTTTCAGTGGCCGTGCTATCTGGGAAATCATACCTGACTTCCACCGAAACCGAGGAGGGGTTGAGTTGTTTCGCGGTTACCGATAAAGGCATTCTCGTTTCACTGGCAACAAACCAGGGCCTGCAACGCTTGTACATCCCGTTTCCGACGTCATTGTCGGTTGGCGCCCTGCGGAAATCAGGAACCGGTCCCCGACGGAGGAATTCGGTATTCTCAAACTGAAAGGAAGAGAGGATCCCGGTAGATTTTGAAAAAGAAAGGGAGAACGACTTTCCGCTGACCATGATTGAACTGTCATTCTCCGTGTAACCCAATTCAGGAGGTAATCCGGCAATAAACAGGGCGACATGATTTTTCATCGGGAGCTTGAACTGCTCTGAGGCCAGGATATGTCCTTCCTTAAGCAATCCTCTGGGCGTAGTGAGCTTTAGGTAAACATTCAGGAACCGCTCTTTTGCTGTGGTATTTTCTTTTAGGTGACAAGGCACCTGAAGAACTTCCTTCGCTTTCGGATTTAAAATGAACACGGGAAACTCGCCGGATTCTGTTTGCCTGCCGTCTTCCAGGATCTCCCAGGAAACCTGAGCATCCTTAAGGTCATAGAAGTCATACTGGTTGGTAATCTCGAATGAAGGCACTGCCAGGTCGGATGGTCTGAATTTGACCGGCTGATAAACCTTCTTAACTTCATAATACCCAGGATGTGGGACACGGTCGGGCGATACCAGCCCGTTGCAACAAAAATTGCCGTCACTGGGAGCATTCTTGGGTCCATAATCACCTCCAAAAGCAAAAATATCTTTTCCTTTGGCATTTTTTTTCAGTAAGCCCTGATCCACCCAATCCCAGATGCAACCGCCCTGCAACTGGGCATATTTTTCAATCACATCCCAGTCATCCTGCAGGTTACCGGTGCTGTTTCCCATCGCATGTGCATACTCGCACATGATGAGCGGGCGCAGCTGTTTCGTGTACCCGTACCATTTAAGGTCCCAGGTGGCATCATACATAGGACAATAAATATCCGTGTTGTAGGCCATCTCAGCCCTCTCGTACTGTACCGGCCGGGAAGGGTCGCGTTTTTTGATCCAGTCGTAGGTAGCCACAAAGTTGCAGCCATTGCCGGCTTCATTTCCCAGTGACCAGATGATAACACAGGGATGGTTTTTGTCGCGCTCAACCAGCCTAAGAGTACGATTCAGGTGTGCTGCTTTCCAGTCGGGGTTATTCCCCAGCGTTCTATCCGGGTCATAACCCATTCCGTGCGATTCGATGTTGGCTTCATCTATCACATAAAGGCCGTATTCATCGCAGAGGTCATACCAGTAAGGATCATTGGGATAATGGCAGGTTCTTACAACGTTCATATTGGCCTCCTTCATCAACTTCAGGTCTTTAAGCATCATTTCTTTAGGGATAACATGGCCCGAAACCGGGTCGAATTCATGCCGGTTCACCCCTTTAAGTTTCACAGCGACCCCGTTCAGCAGAAATTGCCCGTTCTTAATTTCGCTCGTCCGGAACCCGACATTGCAACCCGTCGTTTCAATAACTTTTTCGTCAGGATCAACCAGAGAGATCACAAGGTGGTAGAGGTTTGGTATTTCAGCACTCCATTTATCCGGCCCCGGAACCGCCTTTTCAAAACTTACGGTATCTTCAGCCCCTCCCTTGATTGGAACAGAAACGATCTCAGCGAAAACCGGGTTCTTCATTTCTTTAGTCCTGAATAATTTTACAGATAACTGCAATGCGCTGCCTGCCTGGAGTTTGGCTCCTGAAGGCTGATGCCGGATAATGGCTTTCAATCTGACAATCCCGTTGGTATAATTATCTGTAAGATCGCCGGTCACCATAAAATCCCGGATCTGCTCATAAGGAGTAGAATAGAGGTATACATCCCGGTTTATGCCGCTGAGACGCCACATATCCTGGCATTCAAGGTAGGTGCCGTCACTCCAGCGGAAGACTTCGACACCGAGTGTATTGGCTCCTTCCCGGAGGTATTTTGTAATCCTGAATTCGGTAGGAGTTTTACCGTCTTTGCTCATGCCGACCTTCCGGTCATTGAGATAAACATACATAAACGATTTCACGGCACCGAAATGAAGAAATACCTGCCGCCCTTTCCAGTTTTCCGGGATTGTGAAATCAGTACGGTACGACCCTACCGGGTTATAATCCTGCGGAACATGCGGGGGATCGGGTTTCATCAGGTGGGAGAATTCATAATGGGTATTCGTATAGATCGGATATCCGTATCCCTGTACTTCGATGGTCGACGGTACCTGGATATCCTTCCATCCCGAAACAGAAAAATCATCTTTGTAAAAATTCAACGGCCTGGAATCCGGGTTCGCCGACCAGTTGAATTTCCATGTGCCATTAAGAAGTTTATACCAGGGCGAAGCGGTCCAGTCATTCATTAATGCACTTTGCTCATCGGAATAGGGAATAAAGGTGGCAACGGGAGGCTCATTGTTGATCCCTGTCAATGCAGGATTTTCCCAGTCATTGGGAGCTTTCGTCTGCGCAGGGAGCAGGAGGGGAATAATAAATAGTGAAATAGCGAAATGGCGAAATGGCGAAAAGTGAAAAGCATAATGGCGAAAAAATGATCTTGCAAAAATTCGAATAGTTTTCATCCTTTTAATTGTTTATTTCAGAAAAAAGAAGCCCATAATTCATAACTCATAATTGATAATTCGTAAGTATTGATTTGGCTTTGTAGATCCTTTCCCGGTCAACGATAGTCGTGTCGTATTCGGAAAGATCTGGTTTTCCCATCTTGACGTTTTCCCTTGTGAACTGCATTTTTGTTTTCACATTTTTTGTAAGGTAAAGATGAAATTCCTTCGCACCGGTATCCTGAATCACCTTTTCCAGATTATTTTCTTTTATACCATGACCGGGCATCAGGATGATTTTTTCCTGCGATTTACCGATCAGTTCTCGGATAAGGGGTGCACCCTGTAGGGCACTGTCGCTTTGTCCCGAAGTGAGGATGCGGTCGATACCCAGGCTGACCAGATCGTTCAAGGCTTCATAGGGATCGCGGGTCATGTCAAATGCGCGGTGGCAGGTAATGCCCATGGGACGTGCAATTTCCGCCAGCTGTGCCATACGGACCTTGTCGATGGTCCCTTCCCGTTTTAATATTCCGAAAACAACTCCATCGGCGCCCAGATCCTTCGCCAATTGCACATCGTATTTCATGATCTCAAACTCCTCCGGGCTGTAACAGAAATCTGCACCACGGGGACGGATCATTATGAAAAGGCCGATGTGAATATGTTGCCTGGCAAATTTTATAGCTCCTGCACTGGGAGTGCAACCTCCTTCGGGCATATTTTCGCAGAGTTCCACCCGGTCAGCACCCCCCTTTTGGGCTTCGATGGCGGAAAATGCCGAGTTAACACAAGCCTCTAATAACATTTACGATTTCAGATTTTAAATTTACAATTGAATTTTCAGATTTACGATTTTGCCTTCTGCATTCTAAATTCCTGCATTATTTCATCTCATGGCGAAATTCCAAAAAAATTTCATCGAAAATACAAAATTATCTTTACCCGATCCTGACCGGTTATTCTTGAATTCCGTAGATTTGAGGTTCATAATTCAGGGAGGTGTAATGACTATAACAGACATCATTGGCTTTTTTGGCGTATTTCTGCTCCTGATTGCCTTCTTCCTCAACCTCACTGCCGTGATTCGGTTAAACAGTTCCTGGTATCTCTTCCTGAACCTTGCAGGTTCCGGCCTGGCCTGCTTGGCATCTGCCTTCCTGAAATTCGTTCCTTTTATCATCCTTGAAGGAATATGGGCACTTGTTTCCCTGGTGGCATTGATAAGGTTATTAAAATGAAGCTGCCTGAAAATTTTAATTCTTTTAAGCCCGGCTTTCTCAATTACAAAAGTTTTTTTTACAAAATATACATCTGCCAGCACAGGGAATTAATAAGAGTAATAAATTTGCAGTCTGAAACCAAATCCAGTTATTATGCCTGAAGAAATTGAAGTCCCTACCGAACATCTCCATGAACAGCTTGAACATGAGGCCCATTCCAGCCAGGAGCGCTGGATCATGATGGTGGCCCTTACAGCTGCATTGCTGTCGGTTCTTGCCGCCATTTCTGCACTTTTTGCCGGTCATTATGCCAATGAAGCTATGCTGGAGCAGATCCAGGCCTCCGACCAATGGTCGTTTTACCAGGCCAAAGGTATTAAGTCGTCCGTCCTCGATAGCAAGATGGAATTGCTGAAACAGATGGGAAAGGAAACCGATGAAAAGGATGTAAAAAATTCCGAACGTTACAAGGAGGAACAACAGGAGATCAAAAAGGTGGCTACAGAAAAGCAGGAGGGATCAGGCAGGCACCTTGTACAGCATAATGCCCTTTCTAAAGGGGTCACATTGTTCCAGATCGCAATCGCAATCTGTGCCATTTCTGCGCTTACACGCCGGAAATGGTTATGGTATGGCAGCATAGCACTTGGAATTGCCGGGATTGTTTTGGTTTACTTCCTCCTTTAAAAACCGGGCCCCACCAACTCCAGGAGCACTGTTTTTTCTTTTTTATCCCGGAAATAATTCATACTCAATATTGATAAACGATTGATTTGCAGAATATTTGCATAGTTAATACATATATATATTTATCATATGATATCTTTTGTGTTTTCTGACACTATCTTTGTCGCGGGAAAATAAAATATCTTGTATCCGGATAGGGTCATATCTGATAATACCGGGACAGGAGGAATAATTGATGTTATTTATAATATGCGGGAAAAGGATATTCAACCTTGTGTAGTTCTTATCGCTACCGTGAATTTTGAAAAGATTATTTCGTAGAAAAATGGAGTCACTGGAAGAATTTGCTCAATTCATATATAAGACCAAAAGAAATTCACTTGCAATAATTCCTGAACGAAGTCACGCAGAGCGGATCATTGATAAACTGATGACCTTGCTCTTTGGACAGGGCTGCTCAAAGAACGAATTCATGATCACCAGTTGCCTTGACTCCGTTAGAAAGGAATTGTGTTCCCTTATCAAAGATTGTTGCAAAACCGACGACGCAAAGGCTGAATCCATGACAAATGCCTTTTTCGATACACTGATCCCGGTATACAATCTCTTACTCGAGGACGCATCTTTTATTGAAGCATCCGATCCTGCCACAAATTCCATGGATGAAGTTATCATTACGTACCCCGGGTTTTATGCAATTGCTGTACACAGGTTTGCACATGAGCTTTACAAACTCAACATTCCCTATCTGCCTCGTTTGATGTCGGAATATGCACACAGCCGTACCGGTATTGACATCCATCCGGGAGCTACAATTGGCAGCCCCTTTGCCATTGACCATGGAACAGGAGTTGTGATCGGTGAAACCTGCATCATCGGGAAGGAAGTAAAGGTATACCAAGGCGTCACGTTAGGAGCCCTTGCCGTGGAAAAGTCGCATGCCAGTAAAAAGCGCCACCCCACGATAAGCGACGGAGTCGTACTTTATGCAGGTTGTACTATCCTGGGCGGGCATACTGAAATCGGGCATCATTCCATTATTGGGGGAAATGTCTGGCTCACAACAAGTGTAGCGCCTTTTTCCGTTGTCATGAATACGGCACGGAACAGGATACAGAATTCTCCATTGATCGATGAAACGATCGATTGGGTCATTTAGTTTTTTAGTATTAATTTTAAATTGTTTGAAAATGAAAGCAAATAACATTCTTGAAACGATAGGAAATACCCCCCATGTCAAGTTGAACAGACTTTTTCCATCAACGGTGGAAGTATGGATCAAGCTTGAAAGGGCAAATCCCGGCGCCAGCATCAAAGACCGGATCGCATTGTCAATGATTGAAGATGCTGAGAAATCCGGTAAACTGAAAAAAGGCAGCATCATCATTGAACCTACATCGGGAAATACCGGTATCGGGTTGGCAATGGTTGCTGCCGTTAAAGGTTATCCGTTGATCCTGGTGATGCCGGAGAGCATGTCATTGGAACGGCGCAGGCTGATGGCGCTGTATGGTGCCAGTCTTGAACTGACTCCCCGTGAAAAAGGTATGAAAGGAGCCATTGAAAAATCGTTGGAGCTTGCTGCAGCGACACCGGGTTCCTGGATTCCTTCTCAATTTGATAACCCTTCAAACATCAGTATCCATAAAAAAACTACTGCAGCTGAGATCCTTCGCGACTTTCCGGAAGGATTTGATTACCTCATTACAGGTGTCGGAACGGGCGGCCATATCACCGGCGTCGGCGAAGTTTTAAAAGAAAAATTCCCGAAAATAAAAATCTTTGCCGTGGAACCTGAACTTTCCCCTGTGATCAGCGGAGGTTCTCCCGGGCCGCATCCTATTCAGGGCATCGGGGCCGGTTTTATTCCGCAGAATCTTCACACTGCGATCCTCGATGGGGTCATCCAGGTTAGCAAGGAGGCCGCCTTTGATTATGCAAAAAGATTGGCAAAGGAAGAAGCAATTTTTGCAGGAGTCTCAACAGGGGCTTCGATGGCTGCTATAGCCAAAAAAATTCCTGAACTTCCTCCAAAAAGCAGGATCCTTACATTTGCCTATGATACCGGGGAACGTTACCTGTCAGTTGAAGGATTGTTCTGACCGGCAACCATTTTTTATTTTCAGGTAGAGGCACCTGGTGAGTGTTTGTTTGCGCTGTTGTTTTTTCGTAATTTCGCAGTATTAAATATTTCTGCAGGTTTCATGCTGTTGCAGAATAAATTTGATTTTACGAAATGACCGAACAAATTCTTATTCTTGTTTTTCTTATTCTTCTGAACGGGCTCTTCGCAATGTCGGAAATTGCCATTGTCTCTTCACGGAAATCAAGACTGGAAGAGCTGATGCGTAAGGGTAACAGGAAAGCAAAATTGGTGTTGCACCTGTCGGAATCGCCCAACCGGTTTCTTTCTACCATCCAGGTGGGAATCACCCTTATCGCCATCCTGATCGGGGTATTCGGCGGCACGGGCCTGGCGCATGAACTCGATGTCATACTCTTCAGGATGGGAATAGCAGAACCCATCAGCTATAACCTTTCACTGACCGTCGTTATTCTGCTGATCACCTTCTTCTCCATTATTGCGGGCGAGCTGGTTCCAAAGAGGATTGGGATGACGAACCCTGAATCCATTGCTATGGCCATCGCAAAACCCATGCTCATCCTGTCAAAGATAATGTTCCCTTTCGTGTGGTTATTGAGCAGTACCACCGATGTCATCGTTACCCTTTTCGGTATCCGGAAACAAACTGATTCACAGGTTACGGAAGAAGAAATAAGGGCCTTGCTGGAAGAAGGTACGGAAGTAGGAGAGATCCAGGAGATCGAACAGGATATCGTCGAGCGTGTTTTTCATCTTGGCGATCAGCGCATTGGTGCACTGATGACCCACCGCAACGATATTGCCTGGCTGAATACGGAAGACCCCAATGAGGCGAATGTAAAGATTATCACCGAGAATACCCATTCCATTTATCCGCTTTGCGATAAAGAACTCGACCATGTCCTCGGGATCATTTATGCCAAGGACCTCCTGATCGCAATGCTCAAAGAGCCGAACCTCGATCTGAAAAAATATGTTAAAAAAGTAAACATCGTCCCGAGTGATAAAAAAGCCTACCAGGTCCTTGAGAAGTTCAAGGAAACCCGGATCCATTGCGGACTTGTGGTGGATGAATTCGGCTCCATCGAAGGAATTATCACCATCAATGATATCCTCGACGGACTTGTTGGCGATATTACTGATATGGATGAACCTGAAGTCATCAAACGCCCGGACAACAAATGGCTGATCGACGGGAAACTAGCTTTCTTCGAGTTTATTCATGAATTCGAGATCGAAGATTACGATTTTACGGGTGCTCAGTTTCATTCCATTGCAGGATTCGTGATCCATCAGTTGAAAGAGATACCGAAAACGGGAGATTCTTTTAATTGGGGAGGATATCATTTCGAGATTGCGGATATGGATGGCAACCGCATCGACAAGATTCTTCTCACGAAAGTGTTACCCTGAATCCACATGGAAAACCGCGTCAGGCCCATTCATAAACTTCTGATTGATCCTGTACGGGCCCTGGCAACCGAAGGCAAATTATCCGGGGTACTTCTGATTACGGTTACGATTATTTCCATTATCATCAGTAATCTTCCGGGGTGCGGTTCCTACCTTTCTTTCTGGAAATCGGATGTGGGTTTCTCTTTTCTGCATTTGTCCGTTTCCGGATGGATAAACAGCGGTTTGATGCCGGTTTTCTTTCTCCTTGTTGGACTCGAGATCAAACGGGAACTGATGAAAGGTGAACTGTCGCGTCTGAACCAGGCCATTCTGCCCGTTGTCGCTGCGGCAGGAGGAATGGCGATTCCTGCCATCATCTTTCTTCTGTTCAATATGAACAACCCGGCAACCATACACGGATGGGCGATCCCGACAGCAACCGACATCGCATTCTCGTTGGGGGTATTGTCACTTCTTGGGAAAAAGATACCCTTTTCCATGATCATATTCCTGATGGCGCTCGCTATTATCGACGACCTTGGCGCCATTCTTATCATCATAGCATTTTATTCCGGGGAACTTCATGCAGTTATGCTGATTTGCGCGGCGGGATCAACAGGCCTGCTGATCCTGCTGAACCGCCTGAAGGTCCGGTATGTTGCACTCTACCTGGTCGCGGGAATCCTGCTCTGGTACTTTATCCTGAAATCGGGGATTCATCCGACAATGGCAGGAGTGCTACTGGCAATAACGATTCCTTTATCTCTCGGTGAAGTCATCGAACAAAAACTGACCCGGGCAGTTTCTTATTTTATCCTGCCTGTTTTTGCACTTGCCAATACCGCCATTCCTCTTCCTTTCGGAATTCCCGGGAACCCTTTCTCCGCCCTATCTGCAGGGATCGTACTGGGTCTTTTTCTCGGGAAACCATTTGGGATTGTCCTTTCTTCCTGGATACTGGTTAAAGCAAAACTGAGTCCCATGCTGACCGGGGTGAACTGGAAAATGATGATCGGTCTTGGCCTGGTTGCTGGTATCGGGTTCACCATGTCGATCTTCATCACCACCCTTTCATTCGACCAGGAAATGAATGCGAATGCGGCAAAACTTGCCGTCATATTGGGGTCTGTTATTTCTGCCCTGGGTGGGATTATATTCCTGAAGCTAACTTTAACCAGAAAGATAAGAAAAACCTGAAAAAACAGCAGATCTGCCTGGGAAGGAAGTAGTGATCGTAGTGCTTCCCGGGCAGATCTGTTGTATATACCCGATCAAAAGGGTCAGTTGAATCCTGGTGGTGATGCGGGTTGTAAGGGATTCCTGCTTATTTTTTATTTGTGGGCACGTTCCTCAGTTTGTCCATTCCATGGATGTTCATGGATTTTGAGATCCTGGAGACAGTCGAAAGGTCGATCAGCCCGGTCATATCCAGAACTACGATCTCTTCCTTTCCTTTTACCGTCATAACCAGTTCTGTGATTTTACCGTTTCCATCCTGTTTGGTAAGGAACCGGATGGCATTCCCGTCATCATTCACCGTCATAAGTTCCTTGTAAGCAGCATTGTTGAACAGGGCAGTTGCTTCGTTGAAAAAAGCGCTGGCTTTGCCGGGTTTCATTGAATCGGGTTTGCAGTTTAAAACTTTCAGACTGTTGAGCTGATTCATTACTTTCTTCATCTCCCGGACACTGGTGTCTTTCTGGTCGCCCATACTGGCAAACATCTGGAAAAGCTCCTTGGAAATATTCACGGAAGTAAATCCTTCCTGTGTTGAATATTTTTCATAAAGTTTGTCGAAGGAGCTTTGGGCATTCGTCAGGGATGAGAGTGCAAGGAATGCCGTAACAATCAAGGTTAATTTCAGGGTTTTCATTGTTTCTTTGATTTTATGGGCGTGTTTGGTCGTCCGGGTTTATAACTATTTGTTGATATTGATAAAATTTTGAAAATTTATTCATCTGGTCGATTCCTTTTTGAAAGGATTGCAACTTTTGTACTTCATTAAGCCCTCTCTGGAAATTCTCCAGTCTCTGAACCTGGTCAAAACCGGAATTGAAGTTTGCTGATACCATTGCAAGCGCATTTTTTGCCTGCTGATAGGCGATCTCCGTATCCTTGGAATTTTTTGATGAGCGAAGGAAGACATCATTGCGGAAAGTGAAGACCATTCCGGCCAGCAGGAGTAATGCGGCAGCGATCCCGGACAGGAAGAAAAATTGCCTTCTCCGAGAATACACAGGTATGGAATGTGTTTCATTGATGGCGTCAAGGAAATGTTTTTCAAATTCCGGATCGGGAAGTTCCTCTTTGCCTGCTTCCTCATAATACCGGAAGAGATCAGCATGAACAGCGAAGTGCGGAGGTACTGCCTCCCCGGTAAAAAAATCCCGGAGTTGCTGTTCCTCTGCAGGTGTTGTGCCTCCTTCGTAGAACTTCTCCAGCAGTACTTCAATTTCTTTGATATTCATATAGCTTTCGGTTTATCATTATTTCCCTGACCTTTTTCCTGGCTCTCGACAGGTTAACCCGGATGGCATTGCCATTCATCCCCAGGATACCCGCAATTTCTTCAAAATCATAACCTTCAATGTCCCTCAACTGCATGATCGTCTTCATTTGTTCCGGAAGCGACCGGATGATCTCTTTAATTTTATCTGCCAGATCTGTGAGATCCTCTTTCATTTCCGTTCCCGGTTCCGGGATATCCGATTTCAGGTTTTCCAGTTTTTCCGTTGGATATTTCTTTGCCTTTAATTTGTCGAGGCAGAGGTTGCGCGTCGTAACAACTGCCAGGGCCTCCACACTACGATATACATCCATGCTCTCCCTCCGGTTCCACAATTTAATGAAGACTTCCTGCACGAT
>Ga0182027_10006466_pt1 | contig 17510 bp, 14 predicted proteins | sample 712E1DmetaG_FD_121300 | JGI IMG/M metagenome (GOLD analysis project Ga0182027, IMG submission 121300) | Permafrost microbial communities from Stordalen Mire, Sweden - 712E1D metaG (Illumina Assembly) | ecosystem: Environmental > Terrestrial > Soil > Wetlands > Permafrost | place: Sweden... | reverse complement strand
GCTTTGGATCCTTTTTGTAGTACACAAGGATAAAGACCCAGGCGCATCGTGCCACCCATATCGCTGATCGAACGTTGATCAATCATCAAGTCAATCACCGGCGATTCGGTACCGCGATCAAACTCGGTTGAATTCGCATCTTCAAGATTGAGAACGTGGCGGGCGAATTCGATACTCATGACTTGCATGCCCAGACATAAACCGAGATAGGGGATTTTTTTCTCACGTGCATACCGAGCAGCCATGATCTTGCCCTCTATACCCCTCGATCCGAAACCACCTGGTACGACAATTCCATCCGCATTCTGGACAATCTCCCAGCCTTTGTCTTTTTCAAGGTTAACCGAATGTACCCAACCAATTTCAACTTCAACGTCATTAGCCAGAGCAGCGTGCTTTAGCGCCTCACGCACCGACAAATAGGCATCTTGTAATTCGACATATTTTCCAACTATGGCGATTTTGACGGTTGGCTTTGGCTTGCGAACGGCATCTACCAGTTTAGTCCACGGCTTCATGTCGGGTTTGCGTGTGGCTTTCAAACCTAATTTTTCCACGAGAAAATCACCAACGCCCACTTTCTCCAATATCAAGGGCACTTCATAAAGAACATCACTTGTCACCATCGGTACAACAGCCCGTTTTTCAACATCGCAAAATAAGGCGATTTTGTCACAAATACCATCCTCAATTGGATAATCAGAACGTGCAATGATCATATTGGGTGAAATACCGATCGAACGAAGAGCCGCGACTGAATGTTGAGTGGGTTTTGTCTTTAGTTCACCGGTCGCGCCGATATAAGGCATCCATGTCACATGGATGAAGAAAACATTTTCGCGTCCAACTTCATTTCGGAGTTGTCGAAGAGCCTCTAAAAATGGCTGCGATTCAATATCGCCGACCGTCCCGCCGACTTCTACAAGGACAATTTCTGCACCGGTCTCTTTCGCCACTAAGCCGACTCTTCGCTTTATTTCATTCGTAATATGGGGGATTACCTGTATGGTTCCGCCAAGAAAATCACCGCGACGCTCTTTACCTATAATCTCTGCGTAGACTTGTCCGCTGGTGAAGTTGCTCACGCGGCTTAATCGAATATCAATGAATCGTTCGTAGTGGCCTAGGTCGAGGTCCGTTTCTGCTCCATCATCTAAAACAAATACCTCCCCATGCTGGTAAGGCGACATCGTTCCTGGATCGACATTTATATAAGGGTCTAACTTTTGCACTGCAACTTTGAATCCGCGTTCTTTTAAGAGCAATCCGGTCGCTGCAGCAGTAACACCTTTGCCAACCGATGAAACAACGCCGCCAGTGAAAAACAAGTACTTTGTTGTCATTAGTCACCTCTTGAATTGACAAGTTTCCGTTGGTAAATAGAAGGGAAGGGCTGGAAGGGTTTTAAAAACAAAGGAAATGGGGAGGGCGTTTAAGCCCTCCCCATCGGAGATTACATTCGTTAGGTGTTGAAGGTTGGTTATTGTTATCATCCTACTAACTTGACGATGTCTTCAGCGGCACGCCGCATCTCGAGGAAAATTAGGCCTAATTTAGCTTCCTGCCTTGCAAGGGCAGTTAAAACTGCTTCAGATCCAACGGAAGTAAGTATAATGGCTCCAGTATCGCCTTTAATATAAACTTGCTCAAGGCTGCCGCGTCCTAATTCCCCGGAAATACGTTCACCTAGGCTTAACATAGCCGCTGACATAGCTGATACACGGTCTTCTTCAACACCTTGCTGAAGGGCTGAAGCCATTATTAAACCGTCTACAGACACAATCGCAGAAGCTTCAATATCAGGCGCAGCGGCCTGCATTGATCGTAAGCGATCCACCATCTGGTCAGCGCGGGATTTTGCCATATATTTTTCTTTTGTCCATCAACGGTCTGAGTTTACCATAAAATTTGACCCCATTAACGCTTCGTGTTAGACTTGAACGTTCTTAAATTCAAGGAGGAAGCAATGCGCGATCGTCAAGGATGTTTGGCTGGTCTTCTGGAACTATTTTTATTGGATAAAGTATTTAATTGGGCCGAGCGCCGTTTCGGATTTGGTCGAGGTTGTTCTTGTGGGGGCTTGGGATGCGGGATTATATTTCTATTTATATTTCTTGTTATTGCATGTTCCATAGTTACTCATACTGATTGGCTTCACCTGTTACATTAATGCGTTGGATGTTGGCAGGTTGGGTCATCCCAGCCACGTTATTACTTGTATCTTCTGTCGGCGCCCAAGGTGTAACCACCCCTTCTATTACTTCTCCGATAACTGGTCAGACATTGCAAGGTCAGGTCGCGATCACCGGCACAACCGATCTTCCGAATTTTGCTTCGGCTGAACTTGATTTTTCTTATACATCTGATGAGACAAACACCAGATTTCCCATTCAATTGATGACCCAACCGATTGAGAACAATATGCTTACATCTTGGGATACGACTACTATTAGCGACGGCAATTATATATTACTCTTGCGAGTCTATTTGACAGATGGCACATTTCAGGATGTGTCGATAAAAGTGCAAATACGAAATTACTCAGTACTCCCTTCACCAATACCAACCGTTACAACTACTTTACCTGCCATTCAAATCCCTACGCCTATGGTGATCGTCCCCTCCACAACACCGACTTCGGCTCCCTTACCGACTCCGACTTTCCTTCCAACGAATCCTGCGGTACCAAATGTGAATGATGTCTATTCTGGATTTTGGCGAGGAGCTCTGATAGTCTTGCTTATATTTTTTGCGTTCGGAATAGCGATTCGTTTACGTCGTTCGTGATGAGGATTACCTGATCAATGATTGAAAACACTTTTCTCCTTATCGGCCTGGGTAACCCGGGTCGCGAATATAGGGATAATAGGCATAATGCGGGTTTTATGCTTATTGACCGCCTTGCAGTTCGTCTGAATGCGAGGGGAATGAAACTGCAATCCAAAGCTATAGTGACAAGCACAATCTATCAAGATAGAAAACTGATCCTTGCCAAACCGCAAACATATATGAATCTATCGGGTCATTCTGTGCAAGGTCTTGCCAATTTCTACAAGCTGTCCTTGGATAATTTGCTCGTTGCACATGATGACCTTGACCTCCCGTTCGGTACAATCCGGTTGCGTCCCGGCGGTGGTCCGGGTGGACAAAAGGGAGTTGCATCTGCCATTGAACGTCTCGGGACTAAAGACTTTGCACGTTTGAGAATAGGGATTGGTCGACCTCCTGGTCGGATGGATCCTGCAGATTATGTTTTGCAGGATTTCTCTGACGAGGAAATGAAGACTTTATCCGAAAATCTTGATCATGCTGCAGATGCAGTGCTTATTTTCGTGATGGAAGGCCTTGATAGGGCAATGAATAAATATAATGGAGAGATTCGAGAATAGTGAGTAAGAGATAAATTGAGTTTCACAGTGGTTGGAATTTATTAATCCCTTCACTTTATTCCCTTCTTTGTTATGGAAATCCTCCTCGATAGAATTCGTTCTCATCCGCAATATATACAATTATTGAAACAGATTCAAGATGGTAAAGAGCAACCCGGCCTTGGCCTACCACGTTCTGCACGACTACCTATTCTAGCGGCCTTGCATTTAGATTTAAACCGGGCGATCCTATTAGTCACCGATCGAGCGGATCATGCCTTAACCCTTTTCGATGAATTGGAATTTTGGGTTAAATCACCACGATATTTTTTTGCAGAACCCACCCCATTGTTTTACGAGGATGCAGCCTGGGGAGTAAATACGCGACGAGAACGTCTGCAAGCATTGACTGCTTTGGCCCGATACCATTTGCCATTCACCGAGAAACCATCCATCGCGCCAATCCTGGTTACTTCAGCTCGCGCATTGATGACCCGTACCCTGCCTCGTCATGAATTTCTCGAAGCTTGTAAAAAACTTATTGTGGGACAAACCTTTCACCCTGATGCGTTATTCCACAAATGGACAGAAATAGGTTATCAACGTGTTAATACGGTCCTGGAACCTGGTCAATACTCCCGTAGGGGCGGCATTCAGGATATATGGCCACCGTTTTCAAAACTGCCTATACGCCTGGATTTCTTTGGAGATGAAATTGAGACAATTGGCAGCTTTGATCCTGCCTCTCAACGAACGATTGAAAAACTGGATTCTATTCTTGTTACTCCAGCAAGGGAATTTATTGTACATGAATTGACGGTTGGGGATAGGGATTTGGAACCTGCAACAAGGCTCGATTCTCTGGCCAAAAGTAAGGAATTATCAGAATTTTATATCCCAATATTTCATCAGCAGGTAGCGAGTTTATTTGATTATCTACCATCGAATCCGCTGGTTCTGATAGATGATCTTTCAGTTGTTGAGAGCATGGTTTCCGAGATTGAAGAGCAAGCGGTCAAACTCAGGCAGGAGGCAATAGAAGAAGGAACATTATCCCTACACGATCCAATCCCTTATGTTACCTGGCCGGAGTTGGTGGATGAATTTCATGCGTTGGCACCTTTAGAATTAGGTCAATCCACTGCACTTGAAAGCGTGGAGGGTTTGGGATCATTATTTACCATGGACCAGAGGTTCGCAGGCCGCTTGAAACCGTTTATTGATCATGCTGCGAGTCTGGTTAGCCATAAGGAAACCCTGGTTATTGTTTCAAGACAGGTAGAACGCCTTGAAGAACTTTGGAAAGAGACGATGGCAAGCATAGAGACAAAGGTCGGCAATCAAAAATCAATAGTTTTTATAGAGGCATCGCTATCTGAGGGATTTATCTTCGATAATCTTCATCTTATTACTGATTCTGAAATCTTTGGATGGGAGCGTCCGCAGCCACGTGTACGTCAGAAGGTCGTTGCAGAAACCCCTGAATCAGTTTATGGCGATCTACGACCTGGCGATTATGTAGTTCATATTGATCATGGTATTGGACGTTTCAATGGATTGGTACAACGTAATCTGGATGGCCTTGAGCGTGAATATCTTGCAGTTGAATATGAAAACAGTGGACAACTATACGTCCCTGTACACCAGGCTGACCGATTAACCAGATATGTCGGTGCAGAAGGAGTGGAACCTGCGTTAGACAGATTAGGCGGGCAGGAATGGCACGAGAAAAAGGGGCGAGTAAAAGAGGCAGTCCTTGAAATCGCGCAAGACATGCTTGATCTTTACGCGAGGCGTCACGTTGCAAAGGGGTATGCATTTAAAGGGGATACTTCCTGGCAAAAGGAATTGGAAGATAGCTTCCCATATGTGGAAACAGAAGACCAGGTGCGGGCATTGACGGAGATTAAGCGAGATATGGAATCCTCGCGGCCAATGGACCGTCTTTTGTGTGGAGATGTGGGTTACGGCAAAACCGAACTGGCTCTACGCGCTGCGTTCAAGGCAGTGATGGATGGCAAGCAGGTAGCAATCCTGGTGCCTACTACTGTCCTCGCTCAACAACATTACGAGACGTTCTTGCATCGTTTGGCAGCTTACCCTGTAAAAGTTGAAATGCTTTCACGATTTCGTTCACTTCATGAGCAAGGCGAAATTTTGTTGGGATTGGCCATGGGTGAGATTGATATTGTTATCGGTACACATCGCTTAATCTCATCTGATGTCCAGTTTAAAGAGCTTGGCCTTGTTATCATAGACGAAGAACAGCGTTTTGGTGTCACTCATAAAGAACATCTTAAAAAACTTCGTACGGAAGTGGATGTGCTTACCCTGACTGCTACGCCCATTCCTCGTACGCTTTATATGGCTTTGGCGGGTGTGCGCGATATTTCAAATCTAAATACTCCACCGGAAGAACGGTTGCCTATTATTACGCATGTAGGTCCTTATGCACCTCAGCTGGTAAGGCATGCGATCTTACGCGAACTTGAACGTGGCGGCCAAATATTTTTTGTACATAATCGGGTTAATACCATTGATGCAATGAAAGCGCATCTCAATCAGCTTGTGCCCGAAGCGCATGTTGATATCGGTCACGGTCAGATGCCGGAACACGAATTAGCAAATGTAATGCACAACTTTAATGCCGGCGAAACCGACATTCTACTCTCTACGACGATTATCGAATCCGGGCTCGATATCCCCAACGCTAATACCCTTATTGTAGATCGCGCCGATACTTTTGGTTTAGCTCAACTTTACCAATTACGTGGAAGAGTAGGCCGCGGGGCGGCACGCGCTTATGCATACTTTTTTCGCCATCGAAAGATTTCGCCAACTCTTGAAGGACAACAGCGTCTTGAAGTTATTGCGGAGAATACACAGCTTGGCGCCGGATATTCGATAGCTATGCGGGATCTCGAAATTCGCGGCGCGGGTGAATTACTTGGGACGCGTCAACATGGACATATACAAGCAGTTGGTTTCCATCTTTACACTCGGTTACTGGCTGACGCTGTCCGTCAAATCAGACGAATTGAAGATACTAAGTTATCAGTTGAAGGTAACAAAACCGGACTTTCAGCTGGCTTAAAAGTCCAACTTTCAACATTAAATCAACCTATTTCCATGCCTGTGAATGTGGATATGCCTCTGGAAGTTGGTATTCCAGCTGCTTATATACCAGACCATGACCTGCGTTTGCGTCTTTATCGCCGAATTGCTGATTTGCGTGACGAAACTGAAATTGAAGCTCTGACTAATGAGTTCTACGACCGTTTTGGCCCCATCCTTGAACCTGTCCAAAATTTACTGTATCAAATGCGTGTAAAACTCCGTGCAGAAAAGATAGGACTGGCTTCGATTGGGTGGGAAACCGACCAGGTGGTCTTGCGTTTTCCGCCTGGGCCTGATCATAAGGAAGAAAAGCGATTACCCGACATCAATCGTGATATCCGAGGCGGTAAAGGGGCTTATCGGTGCAATTTTGGCAAAGATCCGGATTGGAAGAACAGGTTGTTAGAAACACTTGACCTTCTAATAAAAAACCTCTAAAGTAATACAATTTTATAATTAATGGTATTTATCTAATCAAACGAACCCATAATATTTAACATTCTCGGGTATGTTAATAGAGTATTCAAGCCAGATTTCGTTCCAAGTTACATAATTCCTTTTGAGATACATCCACTAATCTTTACGATTTGAAAAATATAGCGTTTCAGTCGTATTTTATTGCAGTTCTATTTCCGGATCAATCTTTATTCCAATTTGTGCTCCATGTGCAGCTTTTCCTTTGACGGCATACCAGGTATTTTTCGTTTTCTATATCCATCATAGTCCGGGACAAGGCGTGTATATTCACCGTCCATTAAAGGCGACGATATCATAAAATCGGCAGAAGCACGATTACATGCAATTGGAATGTTCCATACAGCAGCCATTCGCAGGAGAGCTTTGACATCAGGGTCGTGCGGCATCGGTTCGAGAGGGTCCCAGAAAAAAATAAGGAAATTGATCTCATCACTCACGATCATCGCGCCGACTTGTTGATCACCGCCTAGAGGTCCACTTTGAAGTTTTGTTATTTCGAAGCCCAGCTCGCGTTCAAGCATCTCCCCAGTTGTGCCGGTGGCATAAACCTCATGATGCGCAAGGAGGTCGCGATTGAATTTTGCCCATTCAACTAAATCCTGTTTTTTGTTATCATGTGCGACAAGAGCAATCTTTTTATCAGGATTCATAATGAGTTTTCTATAAGTCATACAACGCTCCATTTCCTCTTACTAACACTGATATACAATAGATTCAACTTGTTAATTATATCCAATGTTAATGCAATTTTAGTATGGCGGAGAATTGGATGTTTGCTCATATAAAGGATTTGATCATTGGACCGGCTTTACCTAGCACATCTACCGGGCATAGACAACTGCGAAAGATCCTTGCCCTGGCAGCCTTCTCGCCGGATGCACTTTCGTCTATCGCATATGCCAATCAGGAAATTTACCTTGGTTTAATAATTGCTGGTAGTGCAGGACTTTCCTATGCCTGGCCGATAGGATTAACTATAACCGGCGTGTTAGTCCTTGTAGCCCTTTCTTATTTTCAAACCATTCATGGCTACCCGTCTGGAGGCGGGTCATATATCGTGGCCCGGTCGAATCTTGGGACACTCCCAGGGCTGGTAGCGGCTGCGGCATTATTGTTGGACTATATCCTAAACGCTGCGGTCAGTCTTACAGCAGGTGTCGCAGCAATTGCTTCTGCGTTCCCTGCGCTATGGCCATATCGCATAACCCTGGCGCTTATGTTGCTCGCAATTATTACTATTATAAATTTGCGCGGCCTACGTGAGACTGGAATTGTAATGGCAGTGCCAGTTTATTTATTTTTAATAACTTATTTATCGATGCTGGCTTATGGCGCAGTGCGTTTATGGATAGATGGTCCAACGCCTCTGAAAATAATAACACCGCAAGCCGTTGAGCCTGTGACAATGTTGCTAGTCCTGCATGCTTTTGCAACCGGATGTACTGCTCTGACCGGCATAGAGGCTATCAGTAATGGGGTGCCGGCATTCAATGCTCCGCAATCAAAAAATGCGGGACAAACATTGATCATTATGGCATTGTTGATGGGGACTCTATTTGTAGGAAGTATCGGTTTGACACAATTTATGGGTGTGGTTGCCGGTCCAGAGGAGACAATTCTATCCGCTCTCGCGAGGCGATTATTGGGAAGCGGTTATTTATACCTGATCATTCAGATTTCCACTCTGCTCATCTTGACAGTCGCTGCCAATACAAGCTTTGCTGATTTTCCTCGTGTAAGCGCAATCCTTGCGGGGGATGATTTTCTGCCTCGCCAACTTAGAGGGTTGGGCGATAGGTTGGTTTTCACGAACGGGATCCTGTTTTTAGCATTTGCGACCGGTATTCTGATATTAATTTTTGGGGGAGAGACTCATTTACTAGTACCTTTGTTTGCAATTGGTGCCTTTCTGGCTTTTACCCTATCTCAGGCAGGCATGGTTGTACATTGGTATAGAGAAAAAGGCAAAGGATGGCTTCTAAAGACTTTCTTCAACGGGGCTGGCGCGCTCGCTACTGGAACCACCCTTGTAGTCGTTGCTTTCAGCAAATTCACAAGCGGTGCATGGATTACCATTTTGTTAATTCCCTTGATTGTGTTCGGTTTTTTGCGCGTCAAACACCATTATCAAGAGGTCAGGCAGCAACTTTCTCTCCATGGACTCCCGCCTTCCCTGCGACCTATCAGTCCAGCACGTGTGGTGATCCCAATCTCGGGTGTACACCGTGGGATGATAAATGCTGTCTTGTTCGCACGGGCTATCTCGACAAATGTTACCGGTGTTTATGTGGAACTGGATGCAAATTCCGGAGCACACGTACTGAAGGAATGGAAAGAATGGTGGCCCGATTTACCACTAGTTATCATTCCATCGCCTTACCGATCGATTGTTGGGCCATTGCTTGCATTTTTAGAAAAAACCGATCAGGAACATAACGATGGTCAACTGGCTGTGATAGTTCTTCCAGAATTTGTTACTACTTTTTGGTGGCAGAATTTATTGCATAACCAGGAAGCTTTGATCATCAAAGCAGCTTTGCTTTATGGAAGGAGACGATCCGGCGGGGAACGTGTTGTAATTGACGTTCCTTACCATTTGAAAACATAAGACATGTATACTATTGACAATCCCCTTTAGAGAATGTAGCATGCAAATATCCATCTGAAGAGGAGAGAAAAATGCGTGTTTTAAAGGTTTTGAGCGCCTTATCTTTACTTGCATTTTTTACCACTTGTTGTGGACCATTACCCGATAACATCACTATCAATATTGTTGAACCGACTCAGGATGTAAACCAGATCGTTCAAGCCACTTTCCAGTCTATGACTGCACAGGTCAGAGGTTTGCCATCCTCAACTCCGGCATCGGGAGGTAGCTTGCCTAGATCGACCTCAGTACAGGCTACCCCATCAAGTACTACAGGCAGCCTCTCCGGGTCATTGAATTATCCAGCGGATACATTGCCAGCGATGTTTGTCGTTGCTTATTTAACGGGGTCGCAAAGTTATCAATATGTGATCTCAAAAGCCGGACAAGGAATATTCCAGATCGACGATCTCAAACCAGGTGTATATCAAGTCGTCGCTTATACAGTTGGCGGGGGTGGGTTTCCTGTGGGATTGGCTGGCGGTTACACAAAGGCAGTTCCTTGTGGTCTGGGCAGTAATTGTATTGACCATTCATTAATTGATGTTGTTGTTTCTGTTGGGAAAGTGACAACAAGTGTAAATCCTTACGATTGGTACGCACCTCAAGGTACTTTCATACCTTTCCCACAACAAACTATTGTTGCTACGAATGTGCCCACCCTTCCACCGGCGATTGCGAATGGCCGTATTTCAGGTAATTTAATGTATCCAGCCAGTGGAATCCCCTCTTTGAGAATCGTTGCTACAATGGTTGGGACAACTAATTATTATCATATTGACACTGCCCTTGGACAATCGAGTTATCAACTGGATCACTTGCCGCCCGGGACGTATCATATCGTTGCTTACGTATTACCTGGAGGTATGTACACTGGCGGACTTCCAGGGGGTTATACAAAGATGGTGCCTTGTGGTCTGGGATATAGTTGTAATGATCATACATTAATTGACGTCATTGTCACTCCTGGAAATGTTACAACCGGAGTGGATCCAAATGATTATTATGCAGATGCTGGAACTTTTCCGCCTGATCCGATCCCATAAATAAGATTCTTTTGTTTAAAACCGTTGTGGAAATCGAGCGGATGATTATTACCGTGGATGTTGAATCCCCTCGGTATTCCATATGTTATAATAGAACGCACGTTCTTGAAAGGAAAATGACTCAATGGCATTTAAACTTCAAGCACCCTTTCAGCCAACCGGTGACCAACCGGGAGCGATTGTTCAACTTGTCGACGGTATTCGTCGGGGTATGAAGAATCAAGTCCTTTTGGGTGCTACAGGGACAGGTAAAACTTATACAATCGCGTCTGTAATTGAACAGTTACAAATGCCAGCCCTTATCATGGCACACAATAAAACACTGGCGGCGCAGTTGTATGCTGAATTCAAAGATTTCTTCCCAGACAACGCGGTAGAGTATTTCGTGTCATACTACGACTATTACCAGCCTGAAGCTTATGTCCCTCGGCACGATCTTTATATCGAGAAGGAGACAGAGATCAACGAAGAGATTGAGCGGCTGCGACTTGCTGCGACGACATCCTTGATATCTCGAAGGGATGTAATTATCGTCGCGTCGGTTTCGTGTATTTACGGTCTCGGGAGTCCGGAAGAGTTTGGCAAAGCGACAGTCACTATGAAGGTTGGGGAGATCTATCGCCGCAATGCGCTCATCCGTCAATTGGTTGAGTCGCAATATCAGCGTAATGATCTGGAACTGCGACCCGGAAACTTCCGCGTCCGCGGTGACACATTGGAGATTATCCCTGCTTATGAAGATCGAAAGGGTTATCGGATTACTTTTTTCGGCGATGAAGTCGAGCGAATCTTGCAATTCAGTCCGCTTACAGGTGAAATTTTTGAGGAGCCGAAGGAAGCATCAATTTATCCAGCCAAACATTACTTAACCGAAGCTGACAGGCTCAAGGAAGCGATCGCGGATATAGAGAAGGAATTAGAAGCACGAATCGCGCTCTTCAAATCTGAAGGCAAGCTCATTGAGGCCCAACGTATCGAACAGCGAACGCGTTACGACTTAGAGATGCTTAAGGAAGTTGGCTATTGCTCGGGAATCGAGAATTATTCGCGTCATCTCGATCATCGGGCTGCCGGAACTCACCCCTGGACGATGATCGACTTTCTACCCAGTGATTATTTGCTTGTATTAGATGAAAGCCATATGACCGTTCCACAGATCCGGGGTATGTACAATGGCGACCGATCGCGAAAAGAAACTTTAGTCGAATATGGTTTCAGGTTACCGAGCGCAGTTGACAACCGCCCCTTAAAGTTCGCTGAATTTGAGCAAATAAAAGGTTACACAATTTATACTTCTGCCACACCCGGGCCATATGAGATGGGTATTGCGGAAAAGGTTGTGGAGCAGATTATCCGTCCAACCGGTCTGGTTGACCCTCAAATTGAAATCAGGCCGACAAAAGGACAGGTTGATGATTTAATAAGTGAGATCCGGGTAAGGGTTGAGAGAGGTGAAAGAGTACTTGTCACTACCCTTACTAAAAGAATGGCCGAGGATTTAGCAGATTATTTGATGGAGCTCGGTATAAAAGTCCATTATTTACATTCCGAGGTCGAGACACTTGAACGGGTCGGTATCCTACGTGATTTGCGGTTGGGCGTCTTTGATGTGATCGTCGGCATCAACCTTCTGCGCGAAGGGCTTGATCTTCCGGAGGTTTCGCTGGTTGCAATCTTGGATGCAGATAAAGAGGGTTTCCTTCGTTCTGCAACGGCTCTAATCCAGACCATTGGACGGGCGGCTCGCCACTTAAACGGGCGTGTGTTTATGTACGCCGACCGGATAACGGACTCGATGAAAACTGCTATATCTGAAACGAATCGGCGTCGGGATAAACAACTAAAGTATAACGAAGAGCACGGCATTACACCTGTGAGCATACACAAAGCTATTCGCGATATCACGGATCAGTTATCTTCAGATGCAAAACAGAAGGTGATGGAGTTAGGCGAAGGGAAGGCAGAATACAAGACAAAGCATGATAAAACTTCAAAAAATGAATTGCAAAAGATTGTAATCGAGATGGAAAAACAAATGAAAGAAGCCGCAGCTAATCTCGAATTTGAGAAGGCTGCAGCTTTGCGTGATGAGATGTATGAATTAAGATCAATTCTGGCGGATGAGGCTAACCTGAAACCGTGGGAGAGGATCAAAATATTGGCAGGTGAAGAATAATTACAAAATTAAAGAGTCTCCGGGTAGATATTTAGAATGGGTTTGGTGAGTTCCCATTTACCGATCTGGAAGGATGTCACTTAATAATTGACCCAAAATATAAGCCCAAGAAGTAGGTGATGAAGGCTTCTCCCAGGCCAATGACTGTCATTTCTATACCACTCTGCCAAGGACTCAAACCGGTAACAACTGTCTTTGCTGCACCAATAAGAAAATGAGACAGAGTGCTTATGGCAAACGAAAAAATAATCGCTGAATAACCGCTTATAAAGAAAAACGGCACAATTGGGATGAAAGCGCCAGCAGCCGTCGATAGAGTGGCAGATAAAGCGATATCCAGGGCTTTGCTCGGAAATACCTAATTCTTCGCTTCCAAGGGTCTTTAAAGCCGAATCTGGTTGTGCAATTAAGCGTCCGGCGAGAATTTTCGCCTCATCCACTGGAACGCCCTTCAGTTGATAAAATAACGCTAATTCTTCTTCTTCCTCTTCCGGATGCAATTCCAGTTCCTGACTTTCTCGCCTAATCTCAGCCTCCTAAACCTCGTGTTCAGTTTTAGTTGCGAGATATGCACCAGAACCCATTGATAAAGCAGAGGCCAGCATCCCTGCGAGGCCGGCGATCAAAACAGCGGAACCGCCTGCTGTTGCTCCCGCTACACCCGAGACTATTCCAAATACCGACCCCAAACCGTCGTTCGCGCCATAAATTGCCTGACCGATCCAGCCACCGCCGCTTCTATGCCAGCTTTCACGGTGCAAGATAGTATCCGCATTACTTGAGGACCGGTCAGTGTATTTGAACTTGAGTTGCTTGTTTTTTGCATCGCACCGCTGTGAACTTGTTCATCATGTTTCACAGCTTGGATTGTGTTTCGATCAGTCTCGGTTGGGGCGATTTGCGAAAGAGTTTCATACATCTGCGTATCGTCTTCTTCATTGTTCTCGATGCGTTTTAAAGCGTTATCAGTTCCACTTTGAACCAGGACCCACTGCCAAATCTTTTCGATCAAGGTATCCCGATCAGCCGGTAGAGCTATACCAAGTTCAACCAATCGTTCAGCCCACCTTTCACTGTGTCGATGTTCGGTCTCGGCCAGGGCAAGCAAGGCATCACGCCGGGCTTCATTCGTTTCATGTTGAGCCAGGGCATGGTAAATACGCTGGCTTGCCCTTTCCTTTCTTAAGGCTGTGATTAATCCATTAGTGAATTTTGATTGATTATCAGAATTCATAATTGTGTCCCTATAGTATTGCTAGCCAATCCTTTTTATTTGGAGCCGAAAATTGAGTTGGATTTAAAATAGGCTAATTGTTCTGCGGAAGCGGAATAAGCAACAATGGCGTCTTTGTCTTTTGCGCGACTTTCGGAGCAACACTGCGCGCCCAGAAAGCGCTCATGCCGGCTTTGCGATGTGTGCTCAAGATGATCATGTCGGAGACTGATTTCTTCGATGTTTTTACGATGACAGAAGCAGGATCGCCGCGAGCTACTTCAGCGGTGGCTTTGAAATGACCTTTATGCAATGCATCAATATGCATTTGAAGATCTATCTTTGCATTCTCAACCTTCAAGTCGAGGTAGGCCAATGTTGTTACTGGCATTAAATTACTTGCAGCAGCTTGCTCGTCACCTAAGGTTAATAAGGTCGGAACAATACTTAATAAGTGAAGTTCAGTCTTGAAGCTCTTTGCAAGGCTCTCCGCCACACCGAGACTGTTATCATGCATCGAGTCCGGGTCAAGCGGAATAAGTATCTTTTTCAATTCGAACGAGGAAATTTTAGTTTTGACCACCAGGAGTGGAATAGTTCCCATGGCTACGACCTGCTGTGCAATGGTACCGTAGAGAAGATCGTGCACACCGCTGCGCCCGTTTGCACAGATAACGATGAGATCGGGTTTGAGTTCTGCTGAGTGATCGACGATACTGCGGGCAACATCTGAGACGGCAGCAGTATGAACATGGGTCTCAACTTTGACTTTCGTAGGGAAGGCACGTTTCGAGGCCTCTTTGAGATAAGCGTCTGCTTCATCAGGCTTGGTAAGATGGCGTTCTTTGTGGATTTCGGTCGGAGCACCCTGTTCGATGATGTGCAAAAGTGTAACCTGCGATTTGAGAGTCTTTGCCAGATATGCAGCCGGTACAAGCGAGGCTTCTGAGAGATTTGATCCATCCAAAGGGACGAGAATGTGTTTGAACATGGATTAACTTCCAATGAATAATAATTGATAGATAAGGAAGATATTTAAGGCAACGATCAAGGCAGCGACCAAACTCCCTGCAATGGTTGTGATCTTATGGTTCACCAACCCTCCCATTATCTCACGATTGGCTGTATAAAAAATTAATGGAATAACCGCAAATGGCAGACCAAAGCTTAAAACTACCTGGCTCAAGACCAATGTCCTTGTGGGATCAAGCCGCATTCCAATCACAATGAAGGAAGGAAGCATCGTGGCAATACGCCTGGTCCACATCGGGATCTTCCGATGAATAAATCCCTGCATAATTACCTGGCCTGCCATTGTCCCTACGGTCGAGGATGCATGCCCGGATGCCAACAAGGAAATTGCAAAAATGAAGCTCGCTGCTCCGCCAAGCAGAGGCGTCAGCATTCGATAAGCTTCCTGAATGGTCCCAATGTTGCTCAGGCCATGTGCATTGAACGTTGAAGCGGCCATGATCAGCATGGCCATATTGACGAGTCCGGCAAGTGTCATGGCGATGATCACATCCACCAGTTCGAACTGGAAAAGCATGCGAAGTTTTTTCGGGTCCTGTGTAACGATCCTCCCCTGGGTCAGACCTGAATGCAGGAAGATTACATGGGGCATAACGGTCGCGCCTAAGATCCCGGCTGCCAGGAGAATGCTTTGTGGCCCTGAAAACATTGGGACAACGGAATGATACGCGACGACTCCCAGATTTGGACGGTCAAGAATCGTCTCTATCAGGAAACAAACTGCGATCACACCCACTAACGAAGTGATCAAGGCTTCTAGTGGTCGGAAGCCGCTGTGCTCAAGCAGTAAAACTATAAAAGTTAACCCGCCCATCAAAATCGCAGGAACTAACAGCTCCGGTAATCCGGTCACGGCCGCGATTTTGAGAAATAATGCCGGAAAGAGTAGATAGACTCCCAGGGCAGCTCCAAGAAATTCCGCCAGGTCCGTGGCCATTGCGACAATTTCCATTACAACCCACATCCCAATTCCAGCCCAGCGCGGGTAGCGATCGCGCATCGTTTCCGCTAAATTCTTGCCCGACGCGATCCCGAGTTTTGCCGCTAAGGTTTGAATTAACATTGCCATCAAATTACTGGCAACAATAACCCACAACAGCTCATAACCAAATTGAGCACCGCCCTGGATATTTGTAGCAAAGTTTCCCGGATCGATGTAAGCTATACAAGCAATGAAGGCTGGACCGAGAAAAGGCAGCATGCGTAATAAGAACCCTTTTTTGCTGGTTCCATCCAACACTTCATTGGCCGATAACAAAGTGTTGATATCACCCGATCGCACGGGGTCTTTTTTTTGTTTTGTTGTCACATCCGTGATCCTTTACATTTATAAGATTTCGACGAATACCCGCTTCGTGATTGCAGGTCCGAGGATGACCATCTCTTTTCGCCCTCGAACCTGTACGCCCATTACCTGATCGTAACGCGACACTGACAACAATTTGAGTCGTGCCCCCGGAATGAGACCTAGTTCCTCGAGATGTCGGAGAAACTTTGTGTCTTGTGCAGCCACGCGGCGCACGGTCGCTTCTTGTTCTGACTCGAGCGTCGAAAGTGATACGCTTTCATCTATTGGCATCACCAGATTCGCAGAAGGGATTAGGTCACCATGCGGATCGCGTTCAGAATATCCTATTGCGGCGGCGATGCGCCTCTCAAAATCTTCCGAGATAACATGTTCCAATTTCTCGGCTTCCTTGTGGACTTCGTCCCAAGAGTAGCCCAAAGTTTGTACCAACCATGATTCCAGCAAGCGATGGTGACGAATGACTTCCAATGCAACTTGACGGCCTTTAGTTGTTAATTTCGCGCCCTTGTGTTTGTGATAATTGACCAGGGGAGGTTTGAGTGATGCTAGTTTTTGAAGCATGCCAGTAACAGATGCGGGTTTGACACCAAGACTCAGCGCTAAAGACGTCGTGCTGGCGGGTTGGCCATCTTCAGTCAAGTCATAGATGGATTTTAAGTAATCCTGAATTGAATCGGTTATTAGATCAGACATGGCTAAAACCTATTTTAGGCTCACCTAAATAATTCTATCTGAAACAATAAGCCGGGTCAAGTGGCCCGGCTTATTGTTTCAATATTCGATAAGGATGTCGAATTATTTCTTTCTTATCCATTTTCCTCCAGCAACCAAAGAGATAAGTAAAAAACCAATGGCGATCCAGGTAAATATATTTTGGTTTGAGATAAGACCGATAACGAAGAAGAGAAGACCGAGAATCAGAAAAATCGGTGATCCTGTTCGAAGGTTAAACGAAGATGGCTTTTTCATAGGGAATGCGTTCTGTTTGTAATTAAATTATTAAAAAGATGAATGATCTGGCATAAACTGAAATCTTTTTTCAAAGCGCGTGCGGCGCTATATATCCGGCGATAGCTATGAAGTGGGTCAGGGCACCGAGAATTACAAATATGTGCCAGACTTCAT
>Ga0182027_10006465_pt1 | contig 17511 bp, 17 predicted proteins | sample 712E1DmetaG_FD_121300 | JGI IMG/M metagenome (GOLD analysis project Ga0182027, IMG submission 121300) | Permafrost microbial communities from Stordalen Mire, Sweden - 712E1D metaG (Illumina Assembly) | ecosystem: Environmental > Terrestrial > Soil > Wetlands > Permafrost | place: Sweden... | reverse complement strand
CATATTGCGAAATACGGTTCCGGCCATTCCGAAGCCGTTCTCACTGAAGATTACAGTTCAGGTATGCGCTTCCTCAACGAAGTGGATGCTGCTTGCGTTTATATCAACGCCAGCACTCGCTTCACTGACGGCAGTCAATTTGGATTGGGGGCAGAGGTAGGTATAAGCACCCAAAAAATGCATGCGCGCGGACCATTGGGATTGAAAGAACTCACCAGCTACAAATGGATTATTTTTGGCAGCGGACAGGTCAGGCCGTAGGGCAGCTATCAGTTATCAGCAGTCAGCGATCAGCATTTTGGCATAATGATGGACATCGGCAATATTTTAGATGTAAAAGACAGCCGGGATTGGCGGTCATGGCTGGCGAAACACTACCAGACCTATGCTGAAATTTGGCTGGTATTCTATAAAAAAGCTTCGGGCAAAACCGGTATTACATACAACGATGCTGTTATGGAAGCGCTGAGTTACGGATGGATCGACAGCACGGTAAAAACTCTGGATGCCGAACACTATGTTCAACGGTTTTCGAAAAGGAATAAATCCAGCGGCCTCTCACAAATGAATCTGGAACGCGTTCGTACACTTATCCGGGAAAAGAGGATGACGAAATCCGGATTGGAAGCGATCGCTCGCGTATTTGACCCGGCGACAGACAAAGTCGAACAATTCGTCATTCCAACCGACATCTTAAAACGCTTAAAAGAGAATCAGCAAGCCTGGAAAAATTTTCAGCAATTTCCGGATGATTACAAACGCGTCCGTATTGCCTACATCGAATCGCGTAAGCGGCACGGTGAAGAACAATTCCAAAAGTCACTGGAACATTTTATCAAGATGACGGCCAGAAACAAACATATCGGCACCGACAAGACAATAAAATAAGACGGTGTGCGATCAATTGTACACCACCTTTATTTTCCGGTATTTTCAAGTATTTAATTATCTTCTGCGTGCGGCTTCGATCACGGCTTTCTGGGCAGCGAATAGTTCCTTAATGCCTTTTTCTGCCAGTTCCAGCAGGAAATCAACGCTGTCTTTGTTGTACGGCTTTTTCTCAGCGGTGCCCTGGATTTCCACAAACTCGGCTTTACCGGTCATGACGACATTGAAATCAGCGTCAGCCTGCGAGTCTTCGTCATAACACAAGTCAAGCAGTCTGGTCCCGTGGACGATACCCACGCTGGTTGCTGCGACCGGAGCGTTCAGGGGGATGGAGGAAATAACGCCCATATTCGCCAATTTGTCCATCGCCAGATAAAGCGCGACGTAAGCGCCGGTGATCGCAGCGGTGCGGGTACCGCCATCCGCCTGCAAAACATCACAATCAATTGCGAAGGTTCTCTCCCCCAGTGAGGTCATATCCGTTATGGCCCGTAAAGAACGACCGATCAAACGCTGGATTTCCTGACTTCGGCCAGATACTTTGCCTTTCGAAGAATCACGATCGTTCCGAGTGAGAGTAGCCCGCGGTAACATGGCATATTCGGCAGTCACCCAACCGGTGCCGCTCTTCCTTAAGTGCGGCGGCACTTTATCCTCTACGGAAACGGAACACACAACACGGGTCCGCCCCAATTCAATCAACACCGAACCTTCGGCATAACTCTGAAAGCCGGGTGTAATTTTTACCGGCCGTAACTGGTCATAAGTCCGTCCATCGCCTCTTTTCAAAAACGCCTTCCTTTTACTAGTATTGAGTTTCAAGTAGTAAGTTTTGAGTACGTTAACAGTATATCACTACCAAGCCCGTTTTGCCTGATAAGATAGCGTAAATAATATTCTAGTATCGGTCGATTTCACGAAGCCGGGCATCGGAGATGCCGAAATGGTGGGCGATCTCATGCTTTACGACATGCTCAATTTCCACCAGCACTTCCTCATCATTGCGGCATTTAGTTTCAATGGTTTTCTGGAAAATGGTTATTTTATCAGGCAGCACCATGCCGTAGTTGCTGCCGCGGCGTATTTGAGGAACGCCTTCATAGAGACCAAGCAATGTCTGATTGGCTACTATTTTATTTCTCCGTAACTGATCGACCGTCGGCCGGTCAGATACTACAACCTCAACATTGTCTAAGTGACCGAGGAACTCTTCCGGCAAGCTTTGTACCGCTTTATCCACTAATTCTTCGAACTTTTCTCTATCCATCAAATACACCCGCTATTTTCCGCATTCATTTTTTCGTTATATAATTGGAACGCCATGGAGGATATAATGGGAAAGATCATATATCAATCTCATTATACTATATATGACAATTTCAAACATATGATATATTGGAGATATAAAATAAATTGGAACAGGAGCGGACAATGATAAAACGATTTTCTTTTTTGCTGGCGATGGTAATGTTAATTACTCTTTTATCCGGATGCAGCAGCTCAATAAAAGCTTCTCTGAATTCCGAGTTCACGCTCGCGCCGGGTCAAAGCGCACGTATTGATAGTGAAACAATGGAGATCAGGTTTATCGGCGTTACGGAGGACAGCCGGTGCGCGACAGCGGTTGAATGTATTTGGGCCGGTCAAGTGACCTGTGCCGTTGAAATTACGAGGAATGGTATCAAGAACTCAATAACTTTAACAGATTCAGCCGGGTCAGGAACTTCGACCGGTACTGATTTTCAAAATGAGCTAATTACTTTCTCCGTGTCACCCTACCCGACAGCGGGTAAAACAATCCCGAAGGGTGCCTATCGCCTCTCGATGACCGTGAGCCAACTAAGGTATTGATGTTTTCGATTTAGAGACAAATTCCTTGATCCGGCGTTCAAAGACAGAACGCGGTAGGAGAATATACCGCTTGCACTGACAGCACACAATACCGATATCAGCACCTACCCTGACAACCTGCCATTCGTATCCGCCGCAGGGGTGCTGCTTTTTCAGTCTGATTACATCACCGAGATTAATTTCAATTGGCATTGTTACGGCGTTTCTTTTTACTCTTTCATTCCGTACTTGATACAGAATCCATATAAATTGTATTCTGGATTCCTGTACATTTATTACATAAAGTACTTACCAGCCACCCGCAGGAATGACAAGGTAGGTTATCTCTCTTCATCCGAAGTATTCGCAATGACAAATTATTGTTTACTTCTTTAATCCATCGATTACTTTATTGATTTCATCACGGAGGGTTTCTGCGGCACGCCTGGCAGCCTTAGCGAATTCCAAACCTTTACCCGCGTAAATAATCCCCCGAGAGGAATTAATGATAATGCCGCGGCTGTTTGCATCAATACCGTAACGTACTGCCAGTTCTAAATCACCACCCTGAGCGCCGACACCGGGAATCAGTATCGGCAAATCGGGATGAGCCTGCCGGATGTTCTTCAATTCCTCCGGATAAGTAGCGCCTACCACCAGCCCGATATTATGATTGATGTTCCATCGACTCGCTTTTAGAGCCACGATTTCATAAAGCGGCAGGTTCTTACCCTCATACTGGCAGAGAAGTGATTGAAAATCAGCGGCGCCTTTATTTGACGTGCGGCAAAGGATAATCACACCCTTTTCCTCGTACTTCAGAAACGGTTCTAAAGAATCAAAACCGAGATAGGGGCTGACCGTAACGGCATCACAATCGAAGTGCTCAAATAGCGCTTTAGCATAAGCCGCCGAAGTATTGCCGATATCACCCCGTTTGGCATCGACGATAACCGGGATATCTTTCGGAACATGTTGAATGGTTTTATGTAAAGCATCCAGCCCTTTTTCACCTTGAGCTTCATAAAAAGCGATGTTCGGTTTATAAGCACAGACCAAATCGGCTGTGCAATCGATAATCGCCTTATTAAATTCGAAGACGGTCATCCCCGAGGGAATTAATTCCGGGCTGGTATCCAGTCCCACACACACCAGACTCTGGTTTTTCTTAGCGGCCTCGTTCAATTTTTCAATAAAAATCATATTGAGCCTCCTGCTAATTCTTCATGTCACGATACTCCCGAGTTCTCTTTGTCAGCTCATTTGAAAAACCTGTGTAGAGTGTCGAATGTTTGGCGTTACTCATTATATAAATATCGTACTGTTTATCCATCTCTTTGCATTTAGGATTGCTTCGTTGCTATTGCGCATCGCAAAGACAGTGAAGATTATTTTGCATTGTCAGTGATACTTTTAGGAAATTAATATTAACAACCAAGTAACCAAATATTACCACAAACAAATTGACTTCACTACCTGACTACACTAAGATTGAATTGTAATACAGGATGAATTAACGAGAGGCAGCCAGATTGTGTCCATACTTAAAAGATTAACTTTATTCCCGATAAACTCTAAAGTCAACGACCAGAGCCATCTGGTTATCGGCGGGTGTGACACGATGGAACTGGCAACTGAATTCGGCACGCCTCTATATATATACGATGAATTAACTTTACGTTCTAAATGCCACGAATTCAAAGACGAGTTCGGCAAACGCTATCAGGATGTCCTGATAATATATGCCAGCAAAGCCTATTCCAACGGCGTCCTGTTGCGTCTTATCAATGAAGAAAGTTTGGGACTGGACGTTGTCTCGGAAGGTGAGTTGGGAATCGCTAAAGCTGCTAAATTCCCGATGGAGAAGATTTATTTCCACGGTAATAATAAATCACAGCGGGAACTGGAACTGGCCTTAAAATTACATGTTGGACGGATTGTGGTAGATAATTTCCATGAGCTTGAAATGCTGGACAAACTCACTCAGGAACTGAATGTTAAGCAGGACGTTTTGTTAAGAATGACACCGGGTGTCGACCCGCATACACACCGTTACACCTCCACCGGTTCAATCGACAGCAAATTCGGCTTCCCTCTGCCAATGAAAGAGGAGGCCGTTGCCAGAGCGCTAAACATCCGCGGGTTGAATGTTGTGGGGCTGCACTTCCACATCGGTTCGCTGATTTATGAACCGGAACCTTATATAGAATCAATCAAGTTCATCTTAAAATTTGCCGCTGATATGCGAAATAATTATGGCTTGGAATTAAAAGAATTAAATACCGGCGGTGGATTCGCAGTGCAATATACCCTCGATAAACCTGCTCCACCGACTGCTGTTTTTGCGGAACGTATCACGTCTACTGTCATCAAGGAATGTAAGAAAAACGGGTCGGAACCACCGAAGCTTATCATTGAACCGGGCAGAGAAATCGTCGCACAGGCGGGAGTCGCTCTCTACACTATCGGCGTTATTAAGGAAATACCCGGTGTGAAAACATACGTTTCGGTCGACGGCGGGATGGGAGATAACGTCTGTCCCGCTCTGTATGGTGAAAAAATGGAGGCCGTGCTGGCTAATAGAATGAGAGCGCGTGATGCCGGCGAAGTGACGATTTCGGGGAAATTTTGTGAATCCGGCGATAATTTAATTCACGCTATTATTATGCCAAAAATGTCCGCCGGAGATATCCTGGCAATTGCGGTCAATGGGGCTTACAGTATACCTGAATCAATGAACTACAATGCTTTTTATAAGCCTCCTGTGATTATGGTTAAGGACGGAAAGGTAAGATTAATCCGCCGGCGGGAGACACTGGCAGATATTACCAGGTGCGACATTAAAAAATAACTATTAGTATTTAGCGTTTAGAAATTAGGATTTATTAGTATGTGGGATATTGTAGGTCAGGAAAAAGCAGTTACCTTCCTCCAGAAAAGTCTAGAGAGAGGAAGTCTGGCGCATGCCTATCTGCTTATCAGCCCGCCCCATGTCGGGAAAATGGGGTTGGCGATAAATATCGCTAAGGCAATTAGTTGTGAATCGGCGGAACGTCCCTGTGGAAAATGTCTGTCCTGCCAGAGAATCGCCGAGGGCAAGCATGCTGATGTTCAGGTAATTGAACTCGGTCAAATCACGGAATCCAGTGAAGGTGAAAGTAAAACCAAAATCAGCGTGGAACAAGTCGACCAGATATTGCACTCGGTCAATTTAGCGCCATATGAAGGGAAATACAGAATATTCATCATTGACGGCGTGGAGTTTATGTCCATTGCCGCCGCTAACCGCTTGCTCAAGACGATTGAAGAACCGTTACCGAATGTCATCTTCATTTTACTGACAGCAAATGAGAGTCTGGTGCCGGTAACCATCGTTTCCCGATGTCAGCGCATTGAATTCATGCCTGTCGCCACTGAACAGATTGAGAAAGGACTCATCACTTATTATCAGGTTGATCCGGAGAAGGCAAGGTTATTAGCCCGTATTTCCAACGGTTGTTTTGGGTGGGCTGTTTCCGCAATTCGTGACGATACTTTAGTTCAACAAAGGACGGAATGGATTAATAATTGGCGTGAAATGTTTGACGCCGATTATGACCGCCGTTTCACGTTCGCTGCGAAACTGGTAGAAAAGTACAATCAAAACCGGAGTGTAGTGCAGCAAAAACTTGACCTCTTGCTCAACTGGTGGCATGATTTGCTGTTAATGAAGGCTGATTGTGAAAAAGACGTAAAGAATATAGACTTTCAGGGTGAATTAAAAATAATGGCAGCTGGTTACAGTTTAGCCGAAATCAAGTACTTTATTGATAGAATCCAATCAGCGAAAGAACAATTACGTTTGAATACCAATCAACAGCTGGTAATGGAAGTATTAATGTTAAATATGCCGGAAAAGCATATTGTGGAAAATCTAGTCGCATAATGAGGTGCGTTGATGGAAGAACAAAATATTAATAACACAAACAAACCTGTGGAAAACGTCGTCACTACAGGTGCTCCTAATGCCGTCAGTACTCCCCCCGGTAATGTTAAAACGGTCGGAGTGCGATTTAAGAGAGCCGGCAGAATCTATTATTTTGACCCGGCCGGGCTGGACCTGGAGATAAATGATTGGGTAGTAGTGGAAACTACGCGGGGATTAGAAGTAGCACGAGTCATAATTACTCCCAAACAAGTGTTATCCAGCGAGGTAGAAACCCCATTAAAACCGGTTGTACGCAAAGCCGAGAAGAAAGAAATACAGCACAATGAAGAAGTTGAGGGCAAGGAAAAAGAGGCACTGATAGAGTGCGCCAAGATAATTACCCGTATCGGTCTGCCAATGAAACTGCTATCGGCGGAGTACAGTTTTGACGGCGGACATCTCACCTTTTTCTTCAGTTCCGCGGAGAGAGTTGATTTTCGTGAACTGGTTAGAGAACTGGCCGGCCGTTTCAAGGTGAGAGTGGAATTGCGGCAAGTGGGCGCCCGAGATGAAGCCAAGATATGCGGCGGTTTCGGACGCTGCGGACGCCAATTATGCTGTGCCAGTTTCCTCTCTGAATTTGTCCCGATTTCAATCAAAATGGCAAAGGAGCAAGACCTGCCCCTTAACCCGCTCAAAATATCCGGTGTCTGCGGACGTCTGCTCTGTTGTCTGGCTTATGAACATGACTTCTATCATGATATGAAAAGCAAGATGCCCAGAGACGGGCAGACCGTGCAAACGCCCATGGGAGTAGCCCGTGTGGTCGGCAGCAACCCCCTCAAAGAAACGGTAATCGTGGAGCTGGAGACCCAGGTAACCGTGGAATTACCAATCACTGATGTGAAAGTTATCCCCAAACCCGCTTTTGTTCAACCAGAACCACTTGTCGTTAATAAAGAAATTAAAGAGCCAAAAGAAATTATCCTACCACCGGAAGATAAAGATAAGACCACGTTGCAATAACCGCTTAGAACATTTCGCGGATGGCCTTTTTAGTGGCGTGATAGCCGCACATGCCGTGCACACCGGCGCCCGGCGGCATCGACGATGAACATACATAAACGCCTTTAATTGGTGTCTTATAAGGTTTCGGCGTTAAAAATAGTTTTAATGGATTTCTAACTCCCGCTGCAATATCCCCCCCGATGTAATTAGGATTATCCGCTTCCATCGCCATTGTATTCATTTTACTTTTAGACAATATGCGGTTACGGAATCCTGGAGCAAAACGTTCAATTTGTGTCTCGATTCTCTCTGACATGTCAAAGGTAGAACCGTTAGGAACATGACAATATGCCCCCACGGTGTGTTTACCGCCAGGAGCGCGCGTCGTATCAAAAAGACTCGGTTGTGCCAATATGACAAAGGGATTTTCAGGATGCTGCCCATGCCAGACGTCATCTTCGGCACCGGCAATTTCGGCAAAAGTGCCGCCGATGTGTATTGTTGCCGCCTGCAGGCAATCATCTGATTTCCAAGGGATAGGGCCATCCAGTACCCAGTCCATTTTAAATACTCCCGGTCCATACCGGTGCTGCGCCAATTTCTGTCTATAATTCCCGGCCAAATAAGTACCAGCTACATTAGCTAATTGTCTTTGTGTTATGTCAAGTAATACGACTTTGGATTTCGGCAATTCGTCAAGGGAGTGAATTTCCATCCCCGTTTGTAGTTCACCACCAAGAGAACGAAAACACTTCTGCAGAGCCGCGGCGATATTCTGTGAACCGCCTTTGGCAATCGGCCACCCACTGACATGACCGGACGCTCCTAACAATAACCCGAAAGCGGCGCTCCCCGGCTTATCCAGCGGCATTTTTGAATGCGCCACGATACCCGCAAATAAGGTTCTTGCCTGTTTGGTTTTAAAATTTTTGAATATCACGTAACCGGCAGACTGACCGGCCATAAAACCGAATTTACCAAGCGCTAAAGGGTGTTTTGGAAAATGCAACGGGCTGAGTATTTCCGGCAGCAGTTTATCCCAATTTTTCACCAATGGTCTTATCAGTTTGTTATAACTGCGTCCGTCTGCGCCGAGATTTTTTACCGTGGTATCGAGCGAACGTTCCAGCAATACGGCGGTGCCGTCATCCAGAGGATGCGCCAGAGGAATGGGTGGATTAATCCATTCCAGTCCATAAGAGGCCAAGCCAAGTGAGGTAAAAAATGGTGACGCAATCCCAAGAGGGTGAACGGCCGAGCAAACGTCGTGAATACAGCCGCTATTTGTCAAGTCGGAGGAACGCATCCCGCCGCCAATTGTATTCTTGGCCTCAAGCATCAACACCGAATAACCAGATTTCGCCAGCTTGATCGCTGCCGCGAATCCGTTCGGCCCTGACCCAACCACTACCGCATCGTATTTCCTACCGGACAGATTATTTTTTCCCATTACGTTTACCACGATTCCGAACTTTCCCAACCCTTCGATCTGTGGAGATGAACAACAATATCAACTGTGGTTTCGTGTAAAATGGAATTTAAGTATCGGCGATACGGGGATTAGTGCGGAAAATATCTTTCCCACTCGCGTCGTAACTTCATATAATGGGTGGGAATATAAGAATAGCGATTGGCATGCGGCGGCGCCGGGGTTTTATGTAATTTCATATTGGCTTCTTCGGGTGTTCTGCCGGCTTTACGCCGGTTGCAGGGAGCGCAGGCGCTGACCACATTCTCCCAGGTATGTTGTCCCCCGCGGTAGCGGGGAATCACATGATCTAGCGTCAACTGCCGGGTCTGTTTACCGCAATACTGGCAGGTGAACTGGTCGCGATTATAAATCTCAGCGCGGCTTATTTTTCTTACATTATGAAAAGGGCGTTTGACGAGATAAGGAAGGCGAATCACTGAGGGAATAGGTACTTCCCGGCTGGCAGTATGAAGATAACCATAGCCATTTTCCAGCATCTCTGCCCGGCTTTGATAAAGTAGAGTTAAAGCCCGCCGGACATGGCATATGTTTAAAGGTTCATAATTCTGATTCAATACAAGTACAGAATGGTCAAGCATTACGACACTTCTTGTTCCAGAATTAGCTTTATTTTACTGTAAAAAAAGAGGAGAGTGCAAATTTCGTACGTAAATGGTGAATGTCAGCTCTTTCTTTGCGAGCGATAAGTTCTCTTCTGCGAGGTTAGGTCGCCACGGAAATCCGGTACATTTACATTAAAAAATACACTTATTTTCGGATCTACCAGACGGGAACTGATGCGGTTCTCAATCTCATCGAGCGAACACGATGTCGTGATTACAGTTGCCAGACGAGCATTATAACGGTGATTAATGACCTGGTACAGTTTTTCCTGAGCCCAGGGAGTCCCAGCCTGTTCGCCAAAGTCGTCCAGCACCAATAATTCGGAGCTTCTAACACTTTCGAAGAACTGGTCGTAAGATATTTTACTATCCGGACTAAACGTCGAGCGTAGGTGGTCAAGAAAATCCGGCACCACAATAAACAGCGACGATTTGCCGAGATTGTAGCGGTAATTGACAATCGCCGAGGCCAGATGCGTCTTACCGCAACCGTTTACACCGGCAAAAACCAGCCAGCCGTCCGGTGATTTAGCAAAGTCCAACGCCAGTTTATAGGCCTCTTCCAGATTCTGACGTTTTTCCAAGGATAAATTAACCCGCTTCCAATCGAAACTTTCGAAAGTCATTTTCTTTTGCAGTTCAAACCACGGTGCCCAGCCGTTAGAATACAGCGCCGGAGGTTTGGTTCCGATTGTAAACATCTGGCAAAAATCGGTATTCGTTAATCGGCTGCGCGCTCTATCTTCCAGTTCCTCGATGGGCACAATAGAGATGATTACTGTCGGTAACCGATCGGCATAACGGTGATTGAGCAACTGGTCAAGCTTTTCTTTGGCCCAGGAAGTACTTGATTGAGCGCCAAAATCATCCATTATCAGTAATGGCACATTCTTCACCTGGTCGAAGAATTCATCGTAAGGCATCTCACTGCCCGGAGTGAAGCTAGCACGGAGGTGGTCTAACAGGTCGGGCGTAGTCACATAAAAAGCGGGCTTTTTGCGGGTAATGCATTCGTTAGCAATCGCTGCAGCCAGATGCGTTTTTCCACATCCTGAAGGACCGGTAATTACCAGCCAGCCCTCAGGTTTCAAAGCGAATGCCTTAACAGCTCCATAAACCCGTCGGAATTGCTCCTGATTGGCAGTCTCTTTGACTCTACCTTCGGGAATCAGATTGGCAAAGGTAAGACGCGTCAGTGTACCGAGATTACTGTAGTTCTGCAACCGGGACTGACGTTTAGTATCCGATTCGTTCTCAACGCAGCGGCAAGATACAATCCGGCTATAGTCAGGTTTACCCGGCGATAATAACGGGTGTACAAACCTGGTACCTTTACAAATCGGACAAACTTTTTCAGGCGCAACTTCTTTGGCGTTCGACGCCTCAGCGTTTGACGGCATGTCCATATTTGCCTTTAATGAATTTGTCCGGGTCTGTTTTTTTAAAATCTCTGAGATGTGTTCCATTACTTTTGCCTTCGGTTTCCCAGCGTTCCAGAACAGCGGAAATGTAGCGCCAGTTCCGTTTGCCGGCATTTACCGATTCCTTAATGGCATCCTTTATCCATAACTCGGGGTAAGTTTTTTCGGCATCCCGCAGTTCTTCAGCAATCATTGGCGTTAATAACCCGACGTTTTCCTCATAAAGCGTAAAAATATTCGGTTGTTTTTCCGTGAGTATTTCAGGAGAAATATGCGTTGTTTCCAGTCCGGAAAGATGTATTTCTCCATTCTTGATTTTTTCTATTGTTTCCCGGTTACTTTCCGTATTCAGCAAGTAAATATCTTCATGATTGCCGTCTTCTGCGGCAATATGCAGGATTGTTTTTCTTTGTGTGGCCAATTCCAGCCCCCGATGGAGTGTTTCCTCGGGGTTAATATAGTTTTCTTTTATACTGCTCATTAATCCGGCATCGTTTGCCAGTCCATTGAAAGAAACGAATTGGGGAGAACCTTTTTTAAAATACAGCAGGCGAAAAAGGTGCAGAATTAACTTCAATTCAGCAATATCGGTGATTTCCGGTAGTAGATTGTTCAGGAATATATTGGGTACCGGAGTATATTCCATTCTAGCAGGAAAACCATTAAAATTGCTCATAGCAAACTTTCTTCCTGGGCCGCAATATTCTCAAATCTGTAATACTTCGGTGTGAAATGGACACTGGTTTCGCCGGTGGGACCGTTTCTATGTTTGGCCACATGCAGGTTAGCGATACCTTCCGGATATTCCTGGTCAGGATGATCTGCTTCCCATTTTTCTCTAGTAGGATAGTAATAATCCTGACGGTAGATAAAGATAACCACATCGGCATCCTGTTCAATCGTACCGCTATCTCGCAGGTCAGAGAGTTGTGGCTGACGGTCCTGACGAATCTCGGCAGCGCGGCTCAATTGTGAAACGGCTATTACAGGTACTTGTAAATCACGGGCCAGCGCCTTTAAGTTACGCGTGATATAGCTGATTTCCTGAACGCGATTATTCATAAAAGTATCGGCATCAATCAAACCCAGATGGTCAATAATAATCAAATTTACTTTCTGTTCATAAAGGAGACGGCGAGCTTTGCTGCGGATTTCGGAGATACGTAGTTTAGGAGAATCATCTATATATATCTTGGTTTCGGAAAGAGTTCCAATGGCATTTAAAATTTTCCTTTCGTCAATTTCCGAATGCATTCCCAGTCTGACATGGGTAGAAAGGACGCTGGCTTCAGTGGAGATGAGTCTCGTTACCAGTTCCTCCCCAGACATTTCCAAGCTAAAGATAGCCACACAGGCATTTTGTTCGATAGAGGCATTACGGGCAATGTTCAATGCAAAAGACGTCTTACCCATACCGGGACGGCCGGCTACAATTACCAGGTCGGAACGGTTAAATCCACCGGTAATGCTGTCCAGCGCATGAAAACCGGACATCACTTTTTGGATAGGAGCTGTCTCCCCCTCTTCTCCCACATGATGTGGTTCAAAATATAAGTCCAGTACCTGGCGGACATGAAGAAAATCACGAGTCCCGCGGGTCTGAGCCATTTTTAATAGGATATCTTCGGCCTTGCTGATACTGCTGCGGGGTTCGGCCTCTGCCTGGTAGCCGATATTAGTAATTTGCTGACCGGCAGTAATGAGATGACGGCTGATTGATAGACGATAGACAATCTGAGCGTAATCCTGGATATCCAGCGGGGTCGGTACCACCGAAATTAAATGTGACAGATAGGCAACACCCCCACACTGCTCCAACTTACCCAGACGATCGAGTTCCTGAGCAACCGTTATCTGATTAATCGATTCACTACGGGTGTAGAGAGTCATGCTCGCTTCATATAACCACTGATGCGGCTCATGGTAAAAATCAGCCTTCTGAAGGAGCGTGGCAATCTCATAAATCGCCGCGCCGTCAATCAACAGTGAACCGATGACTGCTTCCTCGGCGGCAATATCATGGGGTGGGAGTTTATCGTTATACACGATAGTCTGCTCCTCTTAAATCCACTAAATAAAGGCTAAGACGCCTCTTCAGCGACAACGTTTACTTTGATTTTGGTAGCGATATCTTTACCTAATTTAATAGGCACTTCGTAGCTCCCGACCGTTCTGATTGGCTCTGCCAACTCAATTTTCCTTTTGTCTACTACTGCTTTCAGGGAGCTTTCCAACCCGGCGGCGATATCAGCCGAGGTGATACTACCATAAAGCCGATTCTGCTGTCCAACTTTCGCTTTAATGATTATTTCTTTATTTTCGAGTTCAGTCGCCAGTACTTTCATCTCAGCTTCAGTCTTGGCGGCAATGCGTGCTCTGGCTTTTATTTGCGCTTCAACGGCTTTAATATCACCGATTCTGGCAGGTACAGCAAACTTATGGGGTATTAAATAATTTTTGCCATATCCGTCAGAAACTTCTTTAATTTGACCAGCTTTACCTACGTTAGGGACGTCTTCCATAAAAACAACTTTCATATTTTCTCCTTATTTGTAATTATACTTTGCACGATAGGAACCTTATAGATTATACCGTAATTTCGGTTAAATATTTCTGTGCATAGATGGCGGCTGTAGCGCCATCCCCAGCAGCGGTGATTGCCTGACGGGCTGAGTTATGACGGATATCGCCGGCGGCCAATATCCCCGGTAAGGATGTTTCCATTTTTTCGTTGGTAATAATATAACCGGATTCATCCAGCGGCAATATTCCCCGGAGGTATTCTGTATCAGGATTGGTCCCAACTGAAATAAAAACCCCGCTGACTTCCAAAATCGAACCATGATTTGTTTTAATATTCAATAAACTGATTCTTTCCACATTTTCTTTGCCTTCGATGGCGGAAATTATCGTATCCCAGATAAAGTCGATTTTTGGTTCGGACCGAATTTTCTGCTGTAGAATAAGTGCAGCACGGAGTTGATTGCGACGGTGAATTATGGTAACTTTGTAAGCAACTTTAGCCAGATGCAAAGCTTCGGTAATTGCAGTATCGCCTCCACCCACAACCACCACTTTTTGGTCGCGAAAGAAAGCGGCATCACAAACCGCGCAATAAGAGACACCCCTACCGGTCAATCTGCTCTCCCCTTCAACTCCCAATTTTTTCCTGACTGCTCCACCCGCCAGAATAACCGCTCGGCCGGCAAAATCTCCATTGGTGGTTATTACTGTTTTTTGTGTTCCCTTGATTTCAAGTCCGGTGACTTCAGCCGTTATCGTTTTTAGTCCATACTTTTCCGACTGAACATACATTTTTTCACCAAGTTCCATCCCGGTGATACCCTCCGGGAAACCGGTGAAGTTTTCTACATGCTCAGCATAAGTTATCTGGCCGCCAAAGATGCCTTTTTCAATTAATATGGCAGTTAATCCTGCTCTGGAAGCGTAAAGACCGGCCGTTAAACCGGCAGGACCACCCCCAATAATAATAACCTCATAGATATTGCCGCTCAATGCTTTTATACTCCAATAAAATAACTTAAATAACTAAGTACCTGGTTCGCCATTAGTTTCGTTAGTTGGCATGACCGGTTCAGTAAACTTGGATTGTTGAATAATCTGGCAAACATTACGGTCAATGCTTTGTTTGGCCATGCCGATGGCATTTCTGATTGCCTTCGCCTGACTGCGCCCGTGAGAAATAATGACGTTACCGTTAAGGCCCAACAAACACGCTCCGCCGGACTCACGGTAGTCAATTCTTTTAACCAGAGAACCAAACCCGACGTCCAGTTGGATTGAATCCGTAGGAGACGCTTGCTGCCCGCTGTTTTTTAATTTTAAAAATGCCTCCCCGACACCTTCCAGAGTTTTCAGAACAATATTCCCGGTGAACCCATCCGTAACCACAACGTCAGCTACCCCTTTGGAAAGATTTTGGCCTTCGATATTGCCTACGAAATTCAACTCCGATGCTTTTAAGACCTGATATGTTTGACTGGCGAGTTGATTACCCTTTTTCTCTTCTTCGCCATTATTCAGCAACGCAATACGTGGATTTGGTACACCAAAAACCTCTCTGACATAGATATTGCCCATCTGAGCAAACTGAAGCAGGTGTTTCGGTCGGCAGTTAGGATTAGCTCCGCAATCCAGCAACAGAAAAGGACTGGTGATATTAATGGTGATAATACTCCCGATTGCCGGACGCTCGATTCCTTCCACTCTGCCTAACATGGCAAACGCGGCAAACATTACAGCTCCTGTAGAGCCGGCGGAAACAAAAGCCGCCGCCTTCCCCGCTTTTACCATTTGAACGCCCACAACAATAGATGAGTTTTGTTTTTTTGTAACAGCTTCAATCGGGGACTCCGCGTCATCAATCACTTCCGGTGCGTCAACAATAGTAATATCCAGGTCCTTCATATAGCGTCTTGCCTGGACGTGAAGAATTTCCCGTTTACCAACCAGCGCAATCCCGATGTTAAAATCTTGAGCCGCTTTGACGGCTCCTTTCACTATTTCATGCGGAGCGTATTCCCCACCCGAAGCGTCAACAGCAATTATCATTTTTTCTCCTGTAATTGTCCTTGTTTGAATTCTTCTCTGACTTTTTGCATCGTCTCTACGTTTGACAGTAAATCAACTACCGTCATGGCAACCGCTTTAGCAGCGTCGAACAAACCGTGAATACCGGCTTCGGAAACTACTGCCGCCGCAAATTCTGTAGTGTGTTGGGAAATCCCTTTCGGAGCAATTGCTAACATGGGATGTATTGCCGCAGTCACCCAACTAACATTGCCCATGTCCGTGCTGCCAACATTCAGCGGTATTTCTGATTCCGATAATATAACTTCCCTACCTACAGAATGCATATTCCTCACATAAAGTTGCGCTAGAGTCATATTGCTGTGCATACTGGAATACCGTAAAACATCAGGTTTATATTCCAGGCGCGCGCCTGTAGCTGCAGCAGCGCCAATGAAGCAGTTTAAAACCTTTTGCAACAATTCGTCAAGGTAAGCATCATCGGCGGCGCGAACATAGAATTCGCCAGCGCTATGGGCAGGTACAATATTAGCAGCTTGCCCACCATCCGTAATAATACCATGGATACGAGCCGTACTCTGGATGTGTTGACGCAGGGCATTGATACTATTGAAAGAAAGAATCATCGCATCAAGCGCATTGATACCAGCCGCAGGATTAGCAGAAGCATGGGCTGATTTGCCGAAGAATTCTACATTCATCTGTTGGCAGGCAATAGCGGGCACTACCGCAATATCCACTGCGTCCGGATGAACTAACATCGCCGCATCAAGGTCGGAGAACGCGCCTTGGCGAGCCATCACTATTTTACCGCCATAGTTCTCTTCTGCCGGTGTCCCTATAACAACAATACTGCCGCCATACCGATCAACGGCCATTTTAGAGGCAACCGCCGCACCAATAGCGATAGTGCAGATAAGATTATGTCCACACGCATGTCCTATCCCCGGTAAAGCATCATATTCCGCCAGTAATCCAATATACGGTTTACCTTTACCGTAGGTGGCGCGAAAGGCAGTCGGCATTTCGCAGATACCGCGTTCGATATTGAAATCTCTCTGCATTAGATATTGAGTCAACCATTCGCACGCTTTGAATTCATGCAAGCCAAGTTCAGGATTGGCATGAATCTTCAAGGCAAGCTCTTGTAACTGCGGTCTTTCCGTATCAATTTGCCGGACAACCGACTGTTTTAGTTTATCTATATTAATATCCATAATCCCTGATACACAATAGCACGTTTAAGAGACCGAGTGCATTTGGATAAAAAAGTGGGTAGCTACTATTATAACCCAGCAGTACCCTGATTTCTAGGGCGGGAGTGATTTGGTAATTTATGACCTGTCGGAACAAAGTACAGACTGGGCACATAATTAACAGGTTTGGGTAGTAATCGAAAGCCCTGTTATCTTAAAAAATTAGTTATTTGGGGTTGAGGGGAAACCGGGGGACATCAAGGGCGAGCGGGGGCGTTGGCCCTCGTGTAGTCTAAATAATACCTTCTCCTCCCCACTGACCGAAGGTCCCTAAGGTTTAACTGTGGGAGATGAGATTAAAAGAGACGGGGAGTTGTGGTCGTATCAAGCCCGATACCAAGGGAATACTATTACCTTAGATTAAATTACCCAAATTGGAATATTCCAGACATTCCGACATCGTATTTCTACGTTTTTCCTAGTGATAAAAACATCCTGAAATGAATACAAATTTTAATTGGCTGCCATGGGGTATTTCAACTTGCCTATTTATTTTAGATATGCTATACTCCTAAATTGTTTGAAGTGGGTGAAATTCCCACTTTTTTTCTTGAAT
>Ga0182027_10006464_pt1 | contig 17512 bp, 11 predicted proteins | sample 712E1DmetaG_FD_121300 | JGI IMG/M metagenome (GOLD analysis project Ga0182027, IMG submission 121300) | Permafrost microbial communities from Stordalen Mire, Sweden - 712E1D metaG (Illumina Assembly) | ecosystem: Environmental > Terrestrial > Soil > Wetlands > Permafrost | place: Sweden... | reverse complement strand
TACGTCAAAGCGGATTCCGACCCGTGACGCCGAAGAAAAGGCACTGTCGAATGGCTAGAGCAGGCCCAGAAGGAATATTGCCCAATAATTGCCCAAGTGGGTACATTTCGCTGCTTTTGCTAGGGCCCGATGTTTTCTCCAGGAATCTCGTAAGACAATCGCCGCGAGGGACTACCGATGCCTTTGGATCGGTATTTAATAAATAACATTCGGGGTTCGAATACCGGTTGGGAAACAACGTGCCGGTGCAGGACGGACCTAATCGTGGGCAGTGCAGGATGAGCTGGACAATCTAGAGCGGTCACGCCATCCCCGTTGGGCGAGGCTGATCGTCCGACCAATCGGCCTTACGTCCCCAAATCCTGCTCGCAAGGCATGCCTGCGCCGAATTCCTCTTCGTTGCTACCGCGGAGTGATGTCGTCGGGGACATCTGGGGTGGTTTCGCAGCGATGCTGGTCGCGCTTCCTTCTGCTGTTGCCTACGGCGTGGCAATCTACGGGGTGATTGGCCCCGGTTATGTCGGATACGGCGTTCGGGCAGGTCTTCTGGGCGCCATTGCGATCGGGCTGGTGACGCCGGCATTGGGCGGCGCGCCGCGGCTGATCTCAGCGCCTAGCGCGCCGGCTGCAGCAGTGCTGTCTGCGTTCGTGGCGGAATTGGCGGCTGGCGGCGCGGGTGCGGCCGGATCGGCGGCGCCCGGACGGATTATCGTGTTGCTCACGCTGTTGGGGCTGCTTTCTGGCTGCCTCCAATTCCTCTATGGAGCCGTTGGCGGAGGCCGGCTGATCAAATACATCCCATACCCTGTGGTGTCGGGTTACTTGAGCGGCGTTGGGTTAACTATCTTTCTAAGCCAGGTGCCAAAGTTTTTCGGCTGGCCTACAAACGTGTCGCTTTGGTTTGGCTTGGCTTCACCCACCTGTTGGCAATGGCCGGCATTAGTTGTCGGCGTCGTAACGATCGCCGGAGTATTGTTGGGGCCGCGAGTCACACGCGCGATTCCCGCGACGATTCTCGGCCTGATCGCCGGTGTAACCGCCTACTTCGGCCTGGGGTTGATCTGGCCGGAGCTGTGGCACCTCGACCACAATAGGCTGGTGCTCGGTCCCATGGGTGGTGGTCTGGGCGCTGTCGTGGCTGGGTTCGGCGATCGCTGGTCTGCATTCGCGGAGGTGCGGCTCGCAGATCTCGGCAACCTTCTGGTGCCGGCTCTGACGCTCTCGGTGTTGCTCTCAATTGACACGCTGAAGACCTGTGTCGTGGTAGATACACTGACGCGTAGTCGGCACGACTCGAACCGCGAACTAATCGGCCAAGGGGCTGGCAACATCGCTTCCGCGTTGATTGGCGGAATGCCGGGTTCAGGCATGATGGGTGCGACCTTGGTGAACGTGAATAGCGGCGGCTGCACTCGCCTGTCCGGCTTGCTGGAAGGTGTCTTCGTGCTGGCCGCCTTCGTGTTGTTCGGCAATTGGATCGCTTGGGTGCCTGTGAGCGCACTGGCGGGGATACTTTTCGTAGTCGCGTTTCGCATGTTCGACTGGGGCAGCCTCCATCTACTCAGACAGCGGTCGACGGTGCTCGACTTCTGTGTGATTGCAGTGGTCGTCAGCGTCGCTGTGGGCGTCAGCCTCATCGCAGCTGCCGGAGCGGGCCTGGCCCTCGCGATCCTGATCTTTATCCGCGAGCAAATCAGAGGCTCGGTCATCCGGCGGAAATTGACCGGAGACCGCATCTCTTCTACCCAGCATCGTTCCCCCGAGGAGCAGGCGGTGCTGCAGCAGCGTGGCAGCCTTACTACCATTTGCGAGCTGCAGGGCAACCTCTTCTTCGGCACGACCGACCAGCTGTTCACAGAGCTGGAGCCGGATCTGAAGCATTGCCGGTACCTGATCCTCGACATGCGTCGTGTCCAGTCGGTGGACTATACAGCTGCCCATTTGCTTGAACAATTCGAGGCGATCCTGCGCGACAGCGGCGGCTATCTGATTTTTAGCCGGCTACCGGCTGCACTGCCGACCGGACAAGACTTGCGAACCTATTTTGCCCAGATCGGGGTGACGAACCAGAAACAAAATGTCCTCCGCTTTGAATCGCTTGATGACGCGCTCGAATGGGTTGAAGACAATATTCTGGCCGAACATCTTTCCGGGCGGAAAACTGGGGAAACGCTGCTTGCGGCGTCAGATTTCGAGCTTCTGCAGGATATCGAAGCCAGTCAGATGGGAGAGTTCCTCGCTCAGTGCGTTGTTGAGCGGTCCTGCGCGCCGGGCGAACTGGTCTTCCATGCGGGCGGGATCGCTGACGAACTGTTCCTTGTCCGCCGCGGCGTTGTGCGCATTGTCCTTCCGGTTGGCAATGGCAACTACCACAATCTGGCTTCAATCGGCCGCGGCGATTTCTTCGGTGAACTGGCCTTTCTCGACCAAGGTCGACGGTCAGCCGACGCGTCGGCCACGACCGCGGTCGATTTGTATGTGATCTCGCGGGCTCAATTCGATGATCTGGCCAGAAGCCAGCCTGGAATAGCGGCAAGGATACTCGGACGGCTCGCGCGCACGCTTGCTCTGCGACTGCGCCATGCCGACGCCGAACTACGCGCGTGGTACGAGGCCTGAAGCTCAAGCGCGGCACGCTGCCAAGTTTGGTTTTGCAGGCGAAGTGCCGACGGAGACCATCGAGAAAGACTGGTCGACGGAATCCAGAATCGCGTGCCACAATGCGTGGGCTTCCAAAGCCAGCGATTTTATCTGCGAGAAACCAGCATTTCATTCGAAACCTGTTTTCTTGGCGGCAATGGAGCCTACGAGCCACGACAACACGCAACCTTCCCCTATCCATGAATCGGAGCCCATCCTGTTTTCCCGGAAAATTCTTTGGATTGCCGGCACTCGCCCTGGCCCTTGTCGCCTCTGTCCCGGTAGCACGAGCGGGGCAAGATCCCATTGACGCTGTCAACGTGTTTACGGGCACCTCCAACTCGCGCTGGATGCTCTTTCCAGGCGCCACGCTGCCCTTTGGCCTGGTCAAGCTTAGCCCTGACAACCAGACAAACGTTTGGAACGGCGGCTACGAATACACCGTCGGCAGCATCTCGGGCTTCAGCCATCTGCACGCGTTCTGCCTGAGCGGCGTCAGCCTGATGCCGGTGACCGGCCCGATTGAATACAATCCCGGTCTTTTCCGAGTCTTCCCTGGCGCGCCCGACGGACCCTTTGGCCGCATGTGGACTTCCGGCTACCGCTCGCGCATCGACAAGACGACCGAGCACGGCGCGCCCGGCTTCTATTGCGTCGAGTTGCTCGATTATAATGTGAAGGCGGAGCTCACCGCCACGATGCGCTGCGGTGCGATGCGTTTCACCTACCCCGCCACCGACGAGGCGCACCTGCTGCTCGACTTCGCGTTTCCAACCGAGGAACTGTGCCGGATCATCGAGGCCTCCGCAACCCAGACCGGCCCGAACGAGATGGTCGGCCATATCCGCCAGTCCAACAATTACACGGGCGAATACACCGTCCATTTCGTCATTCGCACCGATAAACCGCTCGCCTCGCTCGACGCCTGGCGGCGCGATCCCTACGCCGGCGACACGACCAACTACGGCACGGACTGGCGCGCGCAGGTCCACTACCAGCGCGGCGTCCACGCTTTCACCGGTCATGACGCTTGCGGCGTGGTGTTGAACTTCCACACGACTGCCGGCGAACAGATCCAGGTGCACACCGGAATCTCGTTGGTCAGCGAAGCCGGGGCACGCCTCAATCTTGACACGGAGATGAAACCATTCGGCTGGGATTTTGCCGCCGTCGCGCAGCACGCGCACGATGCATGGGCCGCCGTGCTCGGCAGCGTCGACGTTTCCGGCGGCACCGCCGAACAGCGGGCTATGTTTTCCACCTGCCTCTATCGCGCCTATTCTGCCAAGAGCGTGATCAGCGACGCGGACGGCTCCTACGTCGGTATGAACCGGCAGGTGCGCAAGGGCGCCGATCCCGCTGCGGCGATCTACAGCAGCGACGCGCTCTGGGGCTGCCAGTGGACGCTCTTCCCTCTTTGGACCCTCACTCAACCAGCCATTGCGAGTTCCTGGGTCCATTTCTTCCTCGAAGCCGCCGATCGGGGCGGCTGGATCCCGGAGGCGCCGGTCAATGGCGGCTACTCGCCTGTGATGGTCGCCCAACATCAGGATGCGCTCATCGTCAGCAGCTATCAGAAGGGTATACGTGATTTTGATGCGGAACGCGCCTGGCGGGCGATCAAACACGATCTGACGACGCCAGGCACCGCGGTCTGCGATGGCGGCTTTGCCGGCGATCGCCACCTGCAGACCTACCTGGCTCACGGCTACGTGCCCGACGAGGAAGGCCCGACGTCGAACACATTTGAATACGCCTACGACGACTGGTGCGCCGCGCAGTTTGCGTCCGCTCTTCATCACGACGAAGACGCTCGGACTTTTCTTGCGCGCTCAGGCAATTGGAGGAACAGTTTCGATCCGGTGACCAAATATGCCCGCCGCCGCCATGGTGACGGCCGCTGGGTGGGATCGCCCGACCTTTTTCATTTCGGCACCGAAGGCGGCTGGAACGGCCCCGGCTTTGTCGAAGAGAACGCCTGGATCTACACGCTGTTTGTGCCGCAGGATCCCGACGGGCTTATCGCCGCGGTCGGCCGCGACGAGTTCAACCGCCGCCTGGAAGAAGGTTTTGCCAAGGGTTACGTTGATCTGACGAATGAGCCCAATCTGCAGGCGCCGTTTCTCTTCAACTATTCGGGCAAGCCGTGGCTTGCGCAGAAGGTCACCCGCCAATGCCTTGATCAGGACTATAGCCCATCGCCGCTGCGCGGGTGGATCGGCGAAGAGGACGAGGGCCAGCTCAGCGCGCTTTACGTGCTTTGGGCGATGGGACTTTTCGAAATGGACGGAGGGTGTGCGGTGAAACCGATCTATGATCTCAGCAGCCCGCTCTTCGACCGCGTCGTGATCCACCTCGATTCGCGTTATTACAGCGGGAAGGACTTCGTGATCGAAGCACACAACAACTCCCCGGCGAACATTTTCATTCAGTCCGCGCGGCTCAATGGACATACCCTGAATCGAGCCTGGATCACTCACGATGAGGTTGTCGCTGGCGGCAAACTCGAGTTCGAGATGGGCCCGCGACCGAATCCGGTGTGGGGCATCCGGCCCGAAGACGCCCGGCCGTTGTTGCAGACTCGGCCGCAACCCTGAACCGATCTCCATCAGGGCATTTTACCGCCCTTTTCCGCGGTTGCGACGGCTCTCTTTATGAGCATCGCCAAACTCACCGTTGCGGCGGATGCGGATTGCGATGTGGCATGCGCTGGACCTTCTTTTCGGCCGGCCGTACCACCACAATCCTCCGATCGCAACCGTCGCACGAACCCCTTTGAATTCGGGCTCGTTTACAGACCGAGCGACGTCCGGTAGATTCGCGGCACGCGTTTGGTGACGGAGCAGAGCGTTTCCCAAGGAATCGAGTCGGACCAGGCGCTGAACTCGGCGATGCTGATCTCGGCGCCGTCCTGCCGGCCGACGAGCGTGACCTGGTCGCCGCAGTGCACGCCGGGCACATCGGTGACGTCAACAATCGTCTGATCCATGGTCACCCGTCCAAGCACTGGGCAGCGGGCGCCACGAACCAGGACAAAGGAGCGATTGCTGCAGGCGCGTGGAATGCCGTCGCCGTACCCGGCACAAAGCACGGCGACCGTCGAATCGCGCTGCAAAGTCCGGGTGCGGTTGTAGCTGATGTCGGTTCCGGCCGGCAGGCGCTTTACCAGTCCGACCCGGGTTAGGAAGCTGAAGACCGGCTCGGTATGCACGCGGGCGAGCATTGAATTGGGGTGGGGCAGGATTCCGAACTGAAGCAAACCGACGCGCACGGCGTTGAAGGGCTGTTCGTCATGGGCGGTTTCGAGGCCGGCGCTGTTGTCCGCGTGGATCAGCAGGCGGCTTGGGTCGAGCCCTTCGCAGCTGCGCAACGCCGCCAGGAAACGCCGGCGCTGTTCGTCCGTGAACGCGGGATCTTCGTCTGCGCTGGAGAAATGGGTGAACGCGCCGTCAAGGCGGACATGTTCGGCGCGGCGAATGCGTTCATAAAGCTGTCCGGCGCAGGCATGCCACACGCCCAGCCGGCCCATCCCGGTGTCAATCTTCAGGTGGACGTGCACAACGCGGCCTGCTTCCCGTCCAACGGCATCGAAGCGATCCACTTCCTCCGGAGTTGATATCGCTGCGGTGATGTCATACTCGAGGAGGTATCGGTCCTCCTCTGGCAGCAGGGGACTCAGGAGCAGCACCGGCCAACCGGGCCCGAGTTCGCGAATTGCGGCGGCCTCCGTGACGTTGGCCACGGCAAAGAGATCGGCGCCGGCGTGCATCAGGCGCGCCACGGTCTGATGCAATCCGTGGCCGTAGGCGTCGGCCTTGACCACCGCGACGTACTTGATGTGGGCCGGAAGCGAAGCGCGGATGAGCCTCAGGTTACGTTCCAGCGCGGCCAGATCGATTTCGGCCCAACAGCGGAGTGAGAGTTGTGGAGGCGAGTGCATGGAGGAAATGGCTAGGAGTCAGCCCGAGTCCGCGAAGGGCTGACTCCTGCCCGGTGAATCTGCGGGGTCCATGTCGCATAGGTCACATCTTCGTGAAGAAACGCGTCGGGCGTCGGCGTGGCGCGCAACAAGTCGACGTCGCCCTGGTGGCGCCACAAGTCGGCCAGGGTGTACGGAACGATTGACACGTCTCCCGGGGGCTTCGCCCAGGCGCGGAAACCGGCGGGCGTATAGAGCTGGCCATCAAACCTGGCGACGGCGGCCGTCGGAACGCGTTGCAGCGGCCCAATCGCGCCCCCGGCCGGGATCTCGACCCAATGCCAGGAGTCGCGGCGTGCGTCGGCGATGACGGCGCAAGGCGCAGGAATGTAGCGGCGGCGGAGGTCGTGGGCCACCAGCTCAAGGCTCCGGTAGGCGAATGCGGGCACAGTGAGATTCTCCGTCGTCATCCAGATTCGCAGCGCCATTGCCGCCGATCGGATGCCGAGGATGGAGCCGGGGCCTTCGCAAAACACCAACGCGCCCAGGTCGGTCACGCCGATCCCTGCCTGCGTCAGCACGGCGTCGACGCCCGCGAAGATCGCGATTCCGGCCTCCTGGTTCGCTTCGTGCCAGATTGCCTCGGACAACGGCGGATCTGCTTGCTGGCGCTCGCAGCTACCGGAAACGGACGTATCCACTCGCTCACGCTCGCAACTACCAGAAAGATCTGCGGCGCGGTCACACCGCCACAATCCGACCTGGATGCAGGTCGAGGCAGAATCGATCAAAAGCACCGTGCGGTGTGCAGCAACCAGTGAACGCAGGCTAGGCATGAGGTTTCCTTGGAATTTGACATTTGGAATTTGGCCTTACCGCACAGCGGTTTTCGCCTGCAAGCCCCGCCGCTGCGGCGCGGGCAAGCAGGCTTCCTACACCGATCACCTGGTGACATTGATGTCCACGAATGAGGGCGGGGTTCATCGGATGGGCACGAACTATTCGGGCGGATGCGCCCGGATCGCTGCCGCCGCCATGAAGTAGTCTTGCGCGCAAAACGAAGGTTCGCCGTCGGAACGCGGCAGGGGCAGGTAGGCGCCGTTGACGTGGAGTTCCCGGGCATTTTCGTTGTCTTGGAACTCAATCGGGAACAGTTCGTCAACCACGCGCCGGCGAAGCTCGGGAGCATCGATCGGAAACAGGACCTCGACGCGGCGGAAGAAATTGCGCTGCATCCAGTCGGCGCTGCCGGCGAGGACCAGCGATTCGCCGCCATGATTCTCGAAATAGAAGAACCGGGCATGTTCGAGATAGCGGCCAACCGTGCTGCGCACCCGGATATGCTCACTCAGCCCCGGAACGCCCGGCACCAGACAGCACGTGCCCCGGATCATCAAATCGATGTGCACGCCGGCCTGGGAGGCGGCGTAGAGATTGTTGATCGTCTCCCCGTCGACGAGGTTGTTCATCTTGACGAGAATGCGCGCGGGCCGGCCGGCGCGGGCGTGGTCCGCCTCGCGGCCGATGAGCTCCTGGATGCGCGGATGGAGACTGTAAGGCGCCACCAGCAGATGGGTGAACACCGGAGAACGGCTGAAACCGGTCAGGGAGTTGAACAGACTGGCCACCTCGCGGGTGATATGATCTTTGCAGGTGAAGAAGCTGAGGTCGGTGTAGGCGCGGGCGGTGCGCTGGTTGTAATTGCCGGTGCCGAGATGGACGTAGTGGCGCAGGCCGTTCCCTTCACGACGGACCACCAGGCTGCACTTGCAGTGGATCTTAAAGCCGACGACGCCGTAGACCACGTGCACGCCGGCCTCCTCAAGCTGCCGCGCCCATTGGATGTTGTTGGCTTCGTCGAACCGGGCCTTGAGCTCGACCAGCGCGGTCACCTGTTTTCCATTTTGCGAGGCTTCGATCAGGGCTCGGACGACGGGCGAGTCTCCGCTGGTGCGATAAAGCGTTTGCTTGATCGCAAACACCTCGGGATCGCGGGCGGCCTGTTCGACGAAATCGATCACCGGGAGAAACGACTCGTAGGGGTGGTGGAGCAGGATGTCCTGTTCGCGAATGGCGTCGAAGATGCGTTCGGGAGGGAGCAGCGCGGGCGGGTGAACAGGCGTGAACGCGGGAAACTTCAGCTCGGGCCGGTCGATGAGGTCACACAGCCCCATCAGACGCATGAGGTTCAGCGGCCCGGGCAGCCGAAAAACATACTCGCGGGAAAGCGCGAGATGGTTGCACAGGGCGGTGAAGGTCCGGTCATCGACGCCCTCCTCGATCTCGAGTCGCACGGCGGCGCCGCGGCGGAGATTGCGCAGCTCCTCTTCAATCTTCTTGAGCAGGTTCTCCGCCTCTTCCTCGTCGATGTACAGATCGCTGTTGCGGGTGACGCGGAAGGCATGGGCGCCGTTGATCCGGTAGCCGGGGAAGAGCTCGCTGGCGCAAAGTTTGATGATTTCGCTCAGGAAGATGAACCGCCGCCGTCCCTGCCCGGCCGGCTCGATGTTGACCAGGCGCGGCAGGATGCGCGGCACGGGCAGGATCGCCATCGAGCCGGCGACATCGGGCGTGTCGGGATTGTCCAGGGACACGACGACATTCAACGATTTATTGCCCAGCTGGGGAAACGGATGCGCCTGGTCCACGGCCAGGGGTGTCAGCACCGGATAGACCTGCTCGCGAAAATAAGTTTTGACCCAGTTGAGCTCGGAACGGTTGAGCTCGTCGGCGGTTTTGAAATGAATGTCGGCCTCTGCCAGCGCCGGCAACAACTGACTGTGCCAACAGCGCTGCTGATCCGCGAGCAGCGACGCCACGACCGAGTGGATACGCCGGAGTTGTTCGCGCGGTCCGAGCCCGTCGATGCTCGGTTCCGTCACGCCACTGTCGACCTGTTGGATCAGCCCGGCCACGCGGATCTCGAAGAATTCGTCGAGATTGGAGCTGAAGATGGCCAGGAATTTCACCCGTTCGAGCAAGGGGTTGCTTTCCTTTTGCGCCTGTTCAAGCACCCGGCGGTTGAATGCGAGCCACGATAGCTCCCGGTTAAAATAGGCCGTGCGCGCAAGTCGCTGGGAATCGCCGTCCGTGGGCGGCAACGGCGGGTTCTCCACGGGTGTCCCGGCGGCCGGGACATCGGCGGGCGCGGCGGTGGTCTTCTTGGGACGGGACAAACGCTTGGCCATGAGGAAATGAGACGGAACAGACAAAGAAGGATGAGCGCAACATTCGTCCGAGGCAAAACCAGAACGAAGTAGAAGGTTACAGTCAGGTGACAACCAAAGACGTTGCGGTCTGACGGATGCGTGCTTGATGCCGGAGTCGCGCCCGTTGATGATGTCGGTTCGTTTGTTCCCATCGGCATTCGCGCGGACGTCCTACCCAAACTTAACTTCCCGGCAATGAATCCCGTCCTGTTTACATCCACCTTGTGCGGCACGCAGATCATCGCTTCAGCGGCCTTGTTCGCCTCGAGCGGCGGCGCGTCGTCCCCGGTCGGTCAGTTTGACCAGCAGGCCGACATCGGCGCCGTTCAGATTCCTGGCTCGGCATCGTACGACACCAACAAGCAGGAATACCTGATCCAGTCGTCGGGCACCAACATGTGGGGCGACCATGACGAATTTCATTTCGTGTGGAAGCGGGTCAAGGGCGACTTCATCGTGCAGACGACGGCGGAATTCGTCGGCAAGGGCGCGGAAGCCCACCGGAAGCTCGGTGTGATCGTGCGGGCGAGTCTCGACCCCCGCTCCCCGCACATCAACGCCTGTCGGCACGGAGACGGGCTGACGTCATTGCAGTTTCGCCGCAGCGAGGGCACGCCGACCGAGGAGAAGCGTTTCGAGATCAACGGGCCCGACGTCATCCAGCTAGCCCGCAGAGGAGGCGTTTACACGATGTCGGTCGCCCATTTTGGCGAGACCCTGGTGAGCCAGAGCTTCAGTGAGGTCGTGCTGGGCGACGAGGTCTATGTAGGCCTTTATGTCTGTGCCCACAACAACGGCGTCTCGGAACAGGCGGTGTTCCGAAACGTCCGGCTGATCCGTCCGGCGAAGGACGGGTTCGTCCCGTACCGGGATTACATCGGCAGCGACATCGAGCTGCTCGACGTCTCCGCTGGAAACAGGAAGACCGTTCATCACGCTGTCGATTCGGTCCAGGCGCCGAATTGGACGCCTGATGGCGCCGCGCTCGTATTCAACCACAACGGACGGATGTATCGTTTTGACCTTGCGACAGGACGGGTGGAGCTGATCGACACCGGCGCGCAGACGGCCAACAACAACGACCACGCGTTGTCATTCGACGGGCGCATGCTCGGGATAAGCAGCGGCCAGCCCTCGATGGTGTACGTGCTTCCGGTCACTGGCGGGGTGCCGCGGCTGGTCACGCCGACGGGGCCTTCGTTCTTTCATGGATGGTCTCCGGACGGGCGGTATTTGGTGTACACCGGATTGCGCCAGGACGCGGCCGACATCTACCGGATTCCAGTGGACGGGGGCGCTGAGGAGCGCCTGACCACTGCGAAAGGGCTCAACGACGGCTCCGAGTACACTCCAGACGGAAAGTACATCTACTTCATCTCAGAGCGGACCGGACGAATGCAAATCTGGCGGATGAAGTCCGATGGCAGCGGGCAGGAGCAGATGACGAACGACGAGTATAACAACTGGTTCCCGCACGTCTCGCCCGACGGAAAATCGATCGTGTTTCTGACGTATTCTCCGGATATCCCATCGAGTGCGCATCCGTTCTATCAACACGTATATTTGCGCCGCCTGCCAGTCGACGGCGGCAAGCCCGTTGTGATAGCGTACGTTTATGGCGGTCAGGGTTCGATGAACGTCAATTCCTGGTCGCCCGACAGCCAATCGATTGCCTTTGTCAGCAACGGCGATCCTCTCTGAGCCATGCCTTGGTACCTTTATCTCGCGCTGAAACAATTGTTCCCCAGCGGTCGGCGCATCGCCTTCTTCACCGCAGCGTCGATCGGCGGCGTCATGCTTGGCGTGGCGGTCCTCATCATTGTGCTCAGCGTGATGAACGGATTTGGCGATGAGATCCGACGGAAGATCCTTGAGACCAACGGCGATGTCGACGTTCGGCCTGGGAATGGCGGTATCATGTACGACCAGGAGGCAGTCATGGCGAAGATCCGCAGCCTGCCGGAGGTTTCAGCCGTTGCGCCCTATGCCCAGGGCGTCGTGATGCTGCAGGCAGGCAACCGGCCATCGTTTCCTTTCATCCGCGGCATCGACGTCGAACATGAGCAGGGTGTGGTGCCGCTCGCAAAGTTCCTCGTCGTTGGCCGGTTGGACGATCTTGACGATGACTCGGTTTTCCTGAGCTCCGAGCTGGCCGGATCCATGGGGATTCGTCCCGGGCAGAAGGTCGATGTCTATTCGCCGTTGCTGCTCGAGCGCCTGAAGAAGGAGGAGGTCTTGCTGCCGCGGGAGCTGCGGGTCGCCGGGATTTTCGAAACTGGCTGGAACCAGGTCGACAGCAATACCGTCATCTGTTCGCTGCGGCTCATGCAGGAGCTCTATGGGCTGCAGCCCGGCGTGCACGGCGTCAGCGTCCGTCTGAAGCCGGGTTCTGACTCCGATGAATTTGCAGCCAGGCTCAACGCGTTGTTCGGCGGGGCGGACCGCGCCGTTTCCTGGATCGAGAGCAACCGCGACTTCCTCTTCGTGATCCAGCTCGAGAAAAACATGATGATGTTCATCATGCTGTTCATCATCCTGGTGGCGTCGTTTGCGATCGCGAGCTCGCTGCTCACCGCCGTGGTGAGGAAGACGAAGGAGATCGGCCTCCTCGGCGCCCTGGGCGGGAAACCCCGTCAGGTCGCCGCCTGTTTTTGCTTCCAGGGTTTCTTCATCGGGGTTGCCGGGGCGGTGCTCGGCATCGGGCTGGCGGTGCTGGCGCTCGCCTTCCGCAACGAGGTGATGCACACCTTTGCGCACTTGACCCACAGCGAAGCGGCGTTGCTGCGCTTCTACCAGTTTTCCAACCTGCCGTGCAGCTATTCGCCGCATGATTTCGCGATTGTCACGGCCAGTTCGATCCTCATCGCCACGCTCGCCGGATTGCTGCCGGCGTGGCGCGCGGCCCGGCTCAAATCCGTCGAGGCGTTGCGCAGTGAATAGGCAATCTCACCATGTCTGACTCCGTTCTCACGGCCACCGGGCTTCGCAAACACTATTGCAGCGGCGAACGGGCGATCGAGGTTCTTCGCGCCGCGGATCTCACCGTCGCGGCCGGTGAAAGCGTCAGCATTCGCGGCGAGTCCGGGTCCGGCAAGACCACGCTGCTCAATCTGCTTGCCGGCCTTGACGCCTCTGAAGCCGGCGATGTCGCGTGGGCCGGTGCGAGCATCGCAGGCTTGAGCAACAACGCCCTGGCCGGGCGGCGTGCGCGGTTTCTCGGGATGGTGTTCCAGGCCTATTACCTGATTCCGGAGATCGACGCGCTCGCCAACGTCCTGATGGCGCGGCGGATGCTTGGCCGCATCGGCGCGGCCGAACGCGCGCGCGCTTGCACGCTGCTGACCCGCGTCGGCCTTGCCGAGCGTGCCGGCCATTTGCCGGCGCAATTATCAGGCGGCGAACGCCAGCGTGTGGCCATCGCCCGTGCGCTCATGAACGAGCCGCGAATCATCCTGGCCGACGAACCTACCGGCAATCTGGATGAACACACGGGCGACGCGGTGATCGACGTCCTGCTGGGCGCGGGCGCCGAACAGGGGGCGGCGCTGGTGCTGGTTACCCACAATCCGCAGCATGCCGCAAGATGCCGCCGGAGCCTGCGGTTGCACGAGGGAGTGTTGCAGGCGGTGTAGTGCGAATAGGTTGACCTTGAACCGCGGCTTGCGATCGCCGATCCTCGGCGCAGTGAATCCCGAATTGGAAGCAAGGAACAAGGTGCGTTGCGGTGTGGCGGGCGTTGGCTCGCTCGGACAACATCATGCGCGCATCTATGCGTCGCTGCCTGGGGCCGAGTTGACCGGCATCTACGAATCAAACGATGCGCGCGCCGCGGAGATCTGTGCCCGGCACGGCTGCCGGCGTTTCGCCACGGTGGAGGAACTGGGGGAGACCTGCGATGCCGTCTCGGTCGTTGTGCCCACCGACCGGCATGCCGCCGTGGCGCTGCCATTGCTGGACCGGGGTTGTCACCTTTTGATCGAGAAACCGTTGTGCGCGTCGCTGGCCGAGGCCGAACAGGTCCTGGCGGCGGCCCGGGCGCACAACTGCCTGGTTCAGGTGGGCCATATCGAGCATTTCAACCCGGTGATGGGATTTCTTGAAAAGGAAGTTGTGCAGCCGGGCTACATCACGGCGGAACGGCTCGCTCCGTTCACGCCTCGTGGCACCGAGGTTGGCGTCGTCCTTGACTTGATGATCCACGACATCGGCATCGTGCTCGAACTGGTAAGGGCGCCGATCACCCGCATTGAGAGCGTAGGCGTAAGCCTGCTCTCAAAGACCGAGGACATTGCCAATGCGCGGCTGGAGTTTGCCAGCGGCTGCGTGGCCAACCTCAATGCCAGCCGCATGAGTCTGAAAAAGGTGCGCGAGATCCGGGTTTTCCAGTCCTCGGGCTATTTCTCCTTCGATTTCATGCGACAGAGCGGCCACTTGGTGCGGAAAAGCGGCATGCTTGCGTATGCGGCGCAACTGATGGGCGGGGCGAAACCCGACGATCTGGCCCTGCCGGTCGAAGAGATTCCCCTGCAGAAAGGCGAACCGCTCGCGCTCGAACTGGCGTCGTTTGTGGACAGTGTGGCGAAGGCCCGACAGCCGAAGGTTGGCGTCACGCTGGGCAAGACGGCGCTCGAAGTGGCCATCGCAATCACGGAGCAGATCAGGGCGGCCAAGGGAACAATCCGATGAATGTTGAGGCCGGTAGGGCGGGACCGCCGGGCCCGCCGCACGAGGGTAGGGCGGGACCGCCGGGCCCGCCGCACGAGGGTAGGGCGGGACCGCCGGGCCCGCCGCACGAGGGTAGGGCGGGACCGCTGGGCCCGCCGCTTCCAACAAGAAGACCCCTGTCTCATCAAATCCCCGGCTGGATCAAGACTGATGCAGTCTTCTTTGTTACGATCTGCTGTCAGCCGAGAGGGTTGAATCAACTCTGCTACGAATCGGTGGCAGCCGTTTTGTTTGAGGCGATCGAATTTCGGAACCGGACAGATCGGTGGTTTGCGCATCTGGTCTTGCTAATGCCCGACCATCTGCATGCGCTCATTTTGTTGGGCCGGGATGGAGATTTGAAGAAGGAGGTTTCCAATTACAAAGAGATCACCGCGAAACGAGCGGGAGTTGTTTGGGAGCGGGATTTCTTTGATCACCGGCTTCGCACGAATGAGTCATTCCGGGAGAAGGCCGATTATATTTTGATGAACCCGGTGCGCAAAGGCCTCGTTGAAAGCCCTGAGCAATGGCCGTACTGCTGGACGCCTGAATCACATGCCGGCGGGCCCAGCGGTCCCGCCCTACCACCGAACCCTCAGAGGGCCAACGGCGGGCCCAGCGGTCCCGCCCTATCTTTTTGATGTCTCAATTTCTGCAACGGCCTTTCTCCTTCTCTCCGCCCGAAGGCGGCCGTGCGGACTTGCTTGTGATCGCGGGCGAGCATTCGGGCGACGAGCACGCGGCGCGCATGGTGAGAAGCTTGCGGGCTCGACAGCCGGAGTTGAAGATTTGCGCCCTTGGAGGGCCTTTGCTGGCGGCGGCGGGTGCGCAACTTCTCCATGATCTCACGGCATCGTCGGTCGTCGGCTTGGTGGAAGTGCTGAAAAACGCGCCGTTTTTCCTGCGGCTTTCCGCAGCGACGCTCCGCTGGATCGATCGCTACCGGCCACGGGCGGTGTGCTTCGTGGATTATCCCGGCTTCAATCTCAGGATAGCCCGGGCGCTGCATGCGCGCGGGCTGACGACCAAAGGCGGCGGGAAAATCCGGGCGCTTTATTACATCAGCCCGCAAATCTGGGCGTGGAAAGCCGGGCGTCGGTTTGAGATGGCGAAGCACCTCGACGCGATGGCCGTCATTTTCCCGTTTGAAGTGGAGAGTTATGCCGACACCGCTCTGCCGGTGGAGTTTGTCGGACATCCTTTTGTGGCTGATGACTACGAATCGCCGGTCAGCTACGATGGAGCCGGCCCCGTGCTCTTGCTGCCCGGCAGCCGGCGGCAATCGGTTGCCCGCATCTTTCCTGTAGTCCTGGCCGGTTACGAGGGATTCGCCGCGCGGCACCCGGACCGGGCGGCTGTCGTGTTATACCCGGTTGAGGAGATCAAGGGATTGCTCGGCCAGATCTTGCAGAGTCGTCCGGCCGTGGGTGCCAGTCGGGTCCGGTTTCAGCAGACCGGCGCGGCGGTGGCGGCGGCCGGGGTTCTTACCAGCTCGGGAACGATGTCGATGCATTGCGCCCTCGCCGGAATCCCAGGGGCGATTACTTACCGCACCAATCCGGTGACGTATTTTCTCGGCCGCCGGCTGGTGAAGGTACCGTACATCGGGATTGCCAATCTCTTGTTGGGCGAGGCGATGTACCCGGAGTTCATCCAGGGAGCCGCCACGCCGGGCAGCCTGTCCGGCGAACTTGCGGCCTGCATCGATGATCCCCGCCGGCGCGAGCGCAGTGCGGATCAAGCCGAACGCCTTCACACTGTCTTGCGCCAGCCGGTTTCCGGTACCGCTGCAGATTGGATTGCTCGGTGGCTGGCAAAGTAGCCGGTTGGCGAAAGCCTTGCCAGCATCTCGTTTGGAGATGCAACTCGCACAAAAATCTGCAGCGGATGGTTTCAGGTTTGCGTCGATTGACCGAGGTAATGACAGTACCGACGATCCCGAATGTCTCCGTCAGCGGAAAAGCCCAATCCTCGCACCGCAAGTGGGTCCAATTTTGTATGGCCCGTTGCGGTATTGGCGACTGGTTTGCTATTGACGGTTATTGCGGGCTGGCTTGTCCGTGAACAAGGAAAGGGGACAGATGGGGTACGGTTCCAACGACTCTGCGAAGTGGTGCGCAGCACTGTGTCCGCACGGTTGGAAGGTATTGAAGAGTCGCTACATGGGGCGCAGGGTCTATTCGCGGCCAACCGAAATGTGACTCGTCGGGAGTGGGCGATTTACGCCCGGTCCATGACTTCATGGCTGCGCCGCGGGGTTCGCGGGTTTGGTTATGCCGAACGCCTGCGCCGGGGGGAACTGCCGGCCTATTTGGCGCGGATGCACGTGGATGGCGCCCCCGATTTTGCGGTGCATCCCTCGAGTGCGCAGGACGAACTTTATCCGGTCACCTACATCGAGCCGGCTGAGCTGAATTCCGCGGCGTTGGGTCTTGACCTGGCGACGGAGGACAGGCGACGCGAGGCGGCGGAGCAGGCGATGCTCGAGGACCGCCCGGTGCTGAGCCGGCGCATCACGCTCGTGCAGGACGAGCTGAAATTGGCTGGTTTTCAACTCCTGTTTCCAGTCTACGAACACGGCAGTCATGCCGAAACGCCGGAGGACCGGCGGCGCGCGCTGCAGGGATGGGTTTTTGCCTCGATCCGCATCGACGAGCTCATGCAGGGAATTGTCGCCCAGACGGAAGACCAGGTGGAGTTCGACGTATTCGAGGGCGATGCGACCAATCTGGCGGCGTTGATCTATGATTCCGATGAGCGAGTCATCAAACAGCGCGACGGGGTGGTGACGGATGCCGACTATAGCAGCAGCCGTTTCCAAACATCGGTGCCGTTGTCACTTTATGGCCGCCAGTGGTGGCTGCGGATCGCTTCGCGCCCTGGATTCGGGAATGCGGTCAACCGTCTTTTGTTGGGTCTCGTGCTGGGCGGCGGGCTCGCCTTCAGTCTGCTCGGCGCCGCGATGACCTGGTTGCTGACTGGCGCTCGTTCGCGGGCCATGGCCCAGGCGGAGAAGATCACTCGCGAACTCCAGTTG
>Ga0182027_10006463_pt1 | contig 17512 bp, 18 predicted proteins | sample 712E1DmetaG_FD_121300 | JGI IMG/M metagenome (GOLD analysis project Ga0182027, IMG submission 121300) | Permafrost microbial communities from Stordalen Mire, Sweden - 712E1D metaG (Illumina Assembly) | ecosystem: Environmental > Terrestrial > Soil > Wetlands > Permafrost | place: Sweden... | reverse complement strand
CTCGCACAACCGATATCAATAAACATATCTTCATATTTAAGCGGCTTTTTCTTTTCCTCTTCCTTCTGTAGATGCGGAGGCTTGGCGCCGATAATCCCGAGACAGTCGCCTTTTTTAGCTTTTACTATCACTCTCTGGGCAGGGAGGATCCTATCATCTATACCGCCAAGCTTTATAAAATACAAAAACCCTTCTTTTGTTATATGCTTAACCATCAGCCCTATCTCATCCATGTGCGCGGCAAGCATGATTTTCTTTTTACCTTTGCCTTTTTTGGCAATCACATTACCAAAATTATCTATCTGCACTTCAGTACAGCTTTTTTTAAGTTCATCATAGATTATTTTGGCAATCTGGCTTTCATAACCCGAGATTCCGGGAGCCTCAAGAATTTTCTTTAATAATGTATCCATTTGATCCTCCTGTTATTATACAAAACATGCATTAAAAAACGGTCGCTGTCCCTATTTATTATAGTAAACTTTTGGTCTTTAACAATAAGATTCCTGATATGAACTCATAAGTGTTTACTGTAGCGGCATTAACAGAAGCTCCCGCCAGCGCTTTTGCCAACCATGATTATGTGAAACGCCATCTACAACGGTGATGCGCGCGTAACCCTTGTCTCCTTCCATCCTTACAAAAGACTCTGCTATCGAAGGCGGAACAATTTTATCTCTTGAACCAACAAAATGGCGTTGCGGGATATGGGCTACTTTCCCCGCGGCATCAATTGGATCTTTCGAACCGTCAAGCTGGCTTACGCGGTGATATTTAGATAATTCCTTTGGATCTAAGTTACCTGCTACAGTACGAACTCCGACTACATCACTGCGCCCTGCGGCGACAAGCACAGCAATTGCGCCCCCTCCTGAATATCCAACTAACTCCACGTATTTAGCTCCTGATTTCTCCTTTAACGTATCAATGGCTCTACTAAACGAATTTATAACTTCCGGAGCAAACCTAAACCCCGACCAATACTTAGAATCACACTCCGGAAAACCCGAAAAAGAATATTGTCCGGGCCTGGCGATATAGGCAAGATTATCCGCAGGGTCAAGCGCGGCTAATCGCAACGCGACAGGATTTAACGGCGTGGGATCATCCGAAAGCCTATGTTTATTCTCCCAAGCCATGCCGTCTCCTTCAATATAAATACTTATATTATCGAAATGCCGGTTAAATCTTTGATAAATCATAAGAGAAAAATCGCCTGCCCTGATATATTCTTTTATAAAGCCTGCTTTAGCAGCAATATCATCGGCAACAGACGCCCTATCTTTGAAGAGTGGAATTGACGCGCATCCAAGAATAGATACTGTTACTAACAATAATATAAGTGTATAAATATTTTTCTTTATATTCATAAAATAAACAGCCCCGGATTTATTGCCGGGGCTGTGCAATTAAAACTTATAACCATTATGATTAGAACTTATAACGTAATGTAACCGAGCCATAGACACCAACGAATTGATCCCTTAACTCTGTATCGCACTCTCCGATTACAGAGATATTATTTTTAAGATCAAAAGATAACTTACCACCGAGGTTTGCGCCATTCTTGGCGGGTTTAGCGCCGCCAGAGGCAAATGAGGTTCCCCCGCCGGTATATGTCGAAGTAAGCGCCACAGCATCATTGATAAAATCATAGAGCCATTTCACATGAAATTCAGGAATAAAATTACCCCATTTGCATTTTACCTGAGAGGAGATTCTGGCGCCTAATGCGGATTGCAATATATCATAACTTTGCCTATTAACGCTTAAATTCATGGATCCGGCTTCGGTTTCAGTATAGCCTGCTAATCGAAGGTGATCCCACTGGATCGAAGCTAGAGGCGTAAGCTCTATATTCTTTCCTAATTTAATCCTGTATCCACCTCCTAAATAAGTACCGTATTGTTGGCCATCATAGGAAGAATTAGCGGTTCTATTTATACCGCCTATACTGATATCGCGCTTGCCTTCATACTGGTTCCAGGCAAAAGAACCTGCCGCGTCGATGAAATAAGGAATATTCGCATCCTGATACCCGGCGTATATTGTGCCTTGGCCGCTACTGATATTTGTACTGGCGCTGTTAGCGTCTGAACTTACATGACCGTAGGCATAACCGCCGCTTACGCCAAGGGTAAAAGTATCACTAAGTAAGCGGTCTATGCCGATAGCTGTGCCGGCATTCCAGGCGTTATATCCCTCGATACCCTTGCGCGTGCCTTGAGATAGATAGCTGCCGTACTCTTTTGCCCAAATGCCATTTAGCTTGCTATCATCGCCTGATGAGATACCTGTATTTGCGGAATTTCCTGCCGCGGCGGTTAAAACGCTTTCCGATCTTTCTAAAGATGCACCGATAAAATTATTCAGTGCTGCCGCGCTGTTATCTAAAACACCGGAATTGACCGGAGGACCAACTGTATTAAGATCTGAAGTTGTTTGCGCATCACTTAAGCCTTCGAGCGTATTCAATACAGTTGTCATATCGCTTGATGGAGTTGTAATATTATCGAGAACTGTACCGGCTGCCTGAGCGTTGGAATTATTGGCTAAAGAAGCGAAGCCGGATGCAGTGCGGTTGGCGGTTAAAATAAGATCGCCGTTTGAAGCTTGGCCCACAAATGAGATACGTGAAGTGCTTAAGGAATTTATCGCTCCGGGGACACTAACACCGGAGCCAACTGTATCTATTATTGTAAACGTCGCGTTATTCGGGAGATAAACGTTATTCGCTATAGTCACGTCGACAGTACCCGCAGTAGTTACAAGCGCAGCGGAAGAAGATGAAATTTTGCCTGATGTTGTCGGGCTATCGATCGTCAATTTAAGCTTTGAACCGGAAGTATTCTGAGTATAAACTCCTATTCCGGAAAGTTGCGTCGAACCGATATCAAGCGTTGCGTTATTGATAACAGCTCCTGCGCCCAGAGCGCTTGAATTATTTGCTACAAGCGTGCCCGCGCTTATTGTAGTTCCCCCGGAATAGGTATTGATACCGCTAAGTGTAATAGTGCCGGAGCCTGTTTTGGTAATACCTTGACCGCTGCCCTCGATAACTCCACCTAAAGCCATAGTGCCTGTGCCGCCGAGGGTGCTGTTTCCGCCGAGAGTTATATTGCCGCTAAGAGAGGCGCCAGCGCCAGTACCGGTTAAGGTGCCGCCAAGAAGTGTAATGTTTTGCGCGATTGCCACATTGTTAATATCCAAAGTACCGGCAGCTCCCACGTTAGCGTTAACATTCATACCGAGGCCCGTTGCATTGCTAAGCGATAAGGTTCCCGCGTTAACGTTAGTAATCCCGGTATTGGTATTGGCACCGCCCAAAGAAAGGGTACCTGTGCCAGATTTTGTTAAGGAAGAGCTACCGGCAATGATGCCGTTATAGGTCAAGGTCGTGCCGGTATTGGTAGAAAGAGTAGTCCCTGAACCAGTTAAAGTAATGCCGCGATTACTATCGAGCGTCATGTCCGCCGTGGTCTGCAGCGTTCCACCATTGGAGCTCAACTGGTCGGCTACTGCTGAACCAGGCGCAGTACCCAACCCCGAGTCAGCACTAATTACCAGCGTGCCGCCGTTAATCGCTGTCTTACCAGTATAGGTATTGACGCCTGAAAGAGTTACTATACCGCTGGTAGTCTTAGTTAAGCCCTGGCTTCCCGCTAATATGGTCGAGGATGAACCACTGCGCGCGTCAATTGCCGCGCTATTAATCGTCAAAATACCTGAACCAGTTATTGTGCCGCCATTAAGTTCAAGCGTGCCGATAGTTTCGTTCTTACCGTTCTCATCGAAAGTGCCGCCGTTAAGGGTTACGCTAGCGGTATCCAAGATCTGACGGTTTTCATCACCGGCCAATTGCAATGTCCCGCCGTTGACGGTCAGGCGCGCCGTGGCATTAATACCCGAATCAGTTGTCACGGTCTTTGCCAATACCAACGTGCCGTCATCAACCGTAGTGGCTAAGCTGGTATTATCCGAGTGGCCATTTAATGTAAGAGTACCTGTGCCAGTTTTATCAAGGATCTGAAAACCGGACCCCGTTGAACCAACAACCGATCCTGAAAGAGCAAGAGCTGTGGCGACATTAACGGTGCTGGTTCCCGTAACTTGAATAAGTCCGGAAATGCTATTCGTCCCGGAGCTTGATAAAAGTGTGCTGCCACCGGCAAGAGTAACGTTTTCAGCTCCAACGGAAAAATTACCGGCGAGCTCCAATGTCGCTGCGTTAGCGACAGAAGTCCCGCCTACAGTCGACCCCAAACCTCCCGCCGTAGTAATGCTTAATTTACCTTCACTTATCGTAGTATTACCGTCATAGGTGTTGTCGCGCGATAAAATAAGCGTGCCTGTGCCGTCTTTTGTGAGACCACCGGTGCCTGTGCCAATAATACTGTTAATAGTAGTGTTACCCGCCCCGCCAACGGTCAAAGTGTTTCCGGATCCGGTGATAGTTCCGGTATTGCTTAGTATTAATGAGGCTCCGGAATCAGAGTTTATCCTCGCGCTGCCATTGCCAAGCGTAACTAAACCAGTATAGGTATTGGCGCCAGAAACACTTTCCAGCCCTCCATGTTGGCCGGAGTCGCCCGCGCTAAATAACGTGAGCCCGACAGCATTAGTAGTAGTGATACCGCCCTGAAGCTGCAAGATCGCTCCACTGTTAACAGAGATGCCGCTTCCTGTTAATGCACCGTTACTCTGCACATTAAGCGTGCCAGCGCTCACCAGCGTTCCGGCTGTATAGGTGTTTGTACCGGTAAGAATAAGGGTGCCGGTTCCATATTTAGTCAACCCCAATATTTTGGTGGTGGGGGCGCCATCCTGAATCGTTCCAGAGAAGATGGTCGAGGTGTTATCTGCGCCGACGTTTAAAAGTGTAGCGCCTGTCGCGTTGCTGCTGATGATACCGGACCCAACGAGCGACCCTACTGTTGCGCCAAAAGTATTCAGTGTGCCGTTAACTATAAGCCTTCCGGAAGCTGTAGATGTACTATCAAGGTTCAAAGTAGCGCCTGAATCAATCTGCAGAGTGTTAAACGCGGAAGTACCTGTAACTTCACTTGTTCCTTTCCAGGCTTCGCCGTTCCAGGTATTGCCTGTGCTACCTATATTACCGGTTATTTTCGTGTTAGCTGAAGCATCGGCTGCTGATCCGGTATAACCAAAATTTACTATCGCGCCCCCTGTTGCGCCTGCATTTATTAGATTACCGGTAACGGTCGCAGCCCCAAACAGATTGAGCGCATTCCCTGTTTCAGTGCCAGATGCCCCTCCTACCTGTATACCAGTACCACCTGTACCTGTAGCTTGAATAGTACCACTACTATTAATTGTACAGTTTGAGCCCTTAAGCGCTACACCTACACTACTAATGCTACTACTACCCACACCCGTTCCCGGGTTGCTTGTTATAGTCCCTGTATTGTTAACAATGATGCTGTTGCCTGTTGCAGAAGAGACAGCGGCTATATTAAGATATCCCGCGGTAGATTGTATAGTTCCGGCATTCGTCAAAGTGCTGTTTGAAGCTATGTCTATCGCCGAACCACCCGGTGCGTTATCAATTACCTGACCGGTCGATTGAACAGAAATAGTGGATCCCGTACCAACTTTGATACCAGGAGAGTAATTATTGTAACCCCACGCTCCTGCCGGACCACTAGTTTCATCAGTCTTAACCAGTCCGCCAACGGTAATATTAGCTCCCGTACCGGTTACTATCGCGCTGTTAAGATAGAAATTTGTATTAATATTGATGCTAGCGGCGTTATCAACAGTACCACCATTGTTCACATTAATAGTTGCGTTATTCCCAAGGGATATGGCGTTATAATTCGCAGTATTATTTTGCCCTCCCTGAGAATAGATCCTACCGCCGCTATCAACCGTTACAGTAACACCATCAACGCTTGCCCCATCTATGCCATTATTGTAAGTAGGCGGATTTATAAATCCTGAATTCGTAACCTCATAACTTGTGCTCGCAGTAACGGGGTAGTTAGCGTCAATTTCGGTATTAATCAGCGTTGCTGCTTGTGCTTCAATAGCCGAAGATATAAGAATCAACATGCAAGATACTGCTATTGCGCAGCATATCTTTTTTATGTTGGTAGATCTCATCGCCCCTCCTTAACTTTATTTCTCAGCCTACTTCTGTATTTCTTTATTTTTAGACGCCGCGGCCTGCGCCTGCTGGTAATTTTTCACGTATTCGGCTTGGATACTGTGCCACTTAGTGAGCTGTGTGCCGGTAAGCTCTGTTTCTATAGCCCGGTTACTTGCTATATCTTCATAAGTTGCATCTGCCTGAATTTTAGTTATATTATTTATCTTTACTTTTATTTTATCTAAGTCCGCGCTCTGCGTAATCATTTTATTAAGTTCAGTTCGCAAACCATTAAGCTCTTCCTGCTTGTCCGTAAGATAGGCCTGGAATTTCGCGACTATGTCCTTAATATTTTTTTCCTGCTTATCGGTAAGGGAAAGCTCTTTTTTATAATCAAATATAGACCCGCTGGGTTTATTTTCCGCGGAAAAAACAACAGTGCCTGTAAATGTAAAACCCATAGTTATCGCTACTAATAAGAACGCTATTTTTCTCATTCTTCCCCCGTTTTTTTAATAAAAGGCTGAATAATCTGAATTAAAATAAGTTACTAATGCATTATACACGTATATGTTTATTTGTCGAATAAAAGTTAAGATAGATCCACCCCCTGCTACTTCCAAATAACCCTGGGAGTGTTTCTTGCCGGTATCCGGCTGTAGCGGTACTTAGAATACCCAACCATCATCACTCCTCCGGCAGAAGCGCGCGGGGATAAGCCTGTGAATTTTATTACCTCTTCCGAGATATTAATTGCCATATTCACATACCCCGCCCAACAGGCGCCCAGACCTAAACCAAATGCCGCAAGCTCAAGGTACTCCGTCGAAATAGTGCATGATTGCGCGGCCATCGAATCATCTTTAAGCCCATAGGCAATCATTACGCAAGGCGCGTTGCGGCAGATTAAATCTTTCCCCTTCTTCCATGATTCAACAATGCTGTTAAAACCAAGAGACTCTGCCATCGGGGATTTAGCATGCAAAAGTCCTTCCATCCATTTGCAAACAAGACCCCCTAAATCATGAACTTTATCTTTACCAGCAACTATCACCCAATTAACCGGCTGGCGGTTAATCCCTGACGGCGCATAGCGGGCGATATCCAAAAGTTTTTCTATTGTTTCTTTAGCAACGGGTTCATCTTTATACGCCCGGATCGAACGCCGGCCTTTCAAAAATAACTCAATTTGCTCTGCGCTGGGCAGTTTAGAATAATCAAGCCGCGTTGAATCTTTAACATCCATTGTAGAAAGTTTTATCGCCCCGGGAGGGCAAAAAGCAAAACAATGCCCGCAGTTAATACAAATCTCTTCACCGCCGACAATAAACTCCGGCACACGCTCTTTCTCATTCATTTTCAAAATATGCCTAGGGCAGACTTCGATACACTTGCCATCACCCACGCATGTTTTCTTATCAACATCGATTTTAATCATGTATGCCCTCCATTTCCGCCAAAACCACTGAATTAATTAAAGTATTATTATATTACAGGTCAGAGAGATTTTCCAGATATTCCCAGCGAAGGTTGGCTTTGTCCAATTCAGAGGAAAGTTCTTCTGAGCGCGCCTCAGTCTTAGCTTTCTCCTCAGGGCTTTTCTGGTAAAAGCTGAAATCCGCGAATAAAGCGTAGAGAGCCTTTTGCTCCTCTTCCAGTTTTTCTATCTTTAAGGGCAGTTCATCTAATTCTTTCTGTTCTTTAAAGGTAAGCTTGCGCGGGATAATCGGCTTTTCTTTTTTTATCGCCTCTTTTTTAATTTTAATTTTTGGCGGCTCGGAGGTTGTTTCAGGATGGCGCTGGCTTAACCAATCATCATATCCTCCGGGGTATTCATTAACCACTCCGTTACCTTCCAAAACAATGGTTGAGGTAACTACATTATTCAGGAATTGCCGGTCATGACTGACTAAAAGTAAGGTGCCGTCATACTCCGAGAGCAACTCTTCCAAAAGCTCTAAGGTTTCAATATCCAGGTCATTGGTCGGCTCATCCATTACCAGCACATTAGAGGGTTTAGAAAAGAGCCTGGCAAGCAGCAGGCGGTTACGCTCCCCTCCGGAGAGAACCTTGACCTTAGTACGGCTGCGATCCGGGGAAAAAAGAAAATCCTGCAGATATCCCAGGATATGCCTGGGTTTACCGTTAATGGTTATAGTGTTACCTGAATCACAGACATTCTCGGCCACGGTTTTTTCTTCATCCAACTGGCCGCGCAGCTGGTCGTAATAAGCGATCTCCAAGTTGGAACCGAGAGTGATTTTTCCTCTCTGCGGCTCAAGCTTACCCAAGAGAATACGTAAAAGTGTGGTCTTACCGCTGCCATTGGGGCCAATCAAGCCAATCTTATCCTGGCGCATGATATTAGTGGAAAAATCCCGGATCAAATATTTATCTCCGTAAGAAAAATGAAGCTGGGAAGCCTTGATCACCTTGTGCCCGGAGAGAACGGATTTTTGCGTGCGCATGCGCACCAAACCTTCTTGTTTACGTTGGGCCTTCTTCTCCTGTCTTAAACGCTCAAGAGCCTTAACCCTGCCTTCATTACGGCAACGCCGGGCCTTAACCCCCTGACGGATCCAAACCTCCTCCTCAGCTAACTTTTTATCAAAATGATTCCATTCCGATTCTTCAATATCCAATGCCGCCTGTTTACGTTCTAAGAATGTTTTATAATCGCATGACCAACTAAAGATCCTGCCCCGGTCAAGCTCAAGTATGCGCGTTGCCAAGTGCGTCATAAACAAGCGGTCATGGGTAACAAAAAATACTGTGCCCGAATAATCAGCTAAAAAAGACTCCAACCAATTAATAGAATCGATATCCAAATGATTTGTCGGCTCATCTAAAAGCAAAACCTCCGGCTTTAACACCAGGGCCCTAGCCAGAAGCACCCGGCGCTTCTGCCCTCCGGAAAGAGTTTGGAAATCACTATCGGCGTCCAGCTTCATCTGGGAGATAACATACTCCACCTGGTTATTCACATCCCAACTTGCGGTGCGATCCAATTCTGCTTGCAGATTATCCAGCTGGCGAAGTAACTCTTTGGTATGTTCGGCCTGCAGGCGATGCGTAAGCTTATGGTAGCGGCTTAAAAGATTGGCCTGATCTCCCAGGCCGGAGAGAACAATATCATAAACATTACCTGCCATCTGGGTCGACACCTCCTGAGGAAGATGCGCGACATGAATGCCTTTTTGCAGGACAACCTGGCCATCATCAGGCGTAAGCTCCCCTGCCATTATCTTCATTAAAGTGGTTTTGCCGGCGCCGTTACGGCCAAGCAAGGCTACCCGTTCGCCGGGCTCTAACTGCAGGCTTAGGCAGTCAAAAATAAGCGGGCCGCCGAACTTTAAACTGATATCTTGTAAACTAATTAACGCCATAGTACCTCACTTAAAAAGATTATCAACGAAGATAATTATTTAGATTATATTTGACGGATGGAAATAAAGGGATCGCTTAGACGCGATCTCTGCTGCGCTTACGGAAAGTTGGCTTCCTTCTTCCGCCGAAACCGCGGTCTTCCCGGACAGGAGCCCCTTCTCTATCTTTACGCTTAGAAAAACAATCTTTACAGTATACTGGCCGGTCTCCGGTTGGCCTAAAGGGAACCTCGCATTCAGTTTTGCATTCCGCGCAGATAGCTTTAGTAAAACTTCTTTCCTGAAAACTATTTTCCCGTCCACCTCTATCGCGCCGAAAAGAGTTATCAAAGCGCCGAGGAGGCCTGCCGTATTCTTTTCTCTCTGAAGGCTTTTCCGCAGATTTAGCAATCAAGGTATCAAGTTTCTGCTCCAGGAAAGTAAGTTGCTGTTGGATCTTACCAATTGCGCCAGATAGATCCAACTGAGCAGAAGGCTCAGCTGCGGGAATTTTGCGTTTAAATATTTTCTTCATTTTGCTCCTTATTTTTTGTGCGGTTTAACTTACTGTGTTTTGTATATCTACTATACACCTTTTACAGGATAAAGCAAATAGCTTCGGGGCTCGCAATGACTATTTTAGCGTAGAGCCGGAGAGAAGCTCTCTGGCTCCATTCTTATCTTGAATATAGACTTCCGGGATAAATTCCATTGAATTAGGTATAAGATCAGCTATGACTTTCTTTAAGCGCTGCTGCTGCGTTTCATTTTGAGGATCAAAAATGGGATTCTGGCTTAAATCGTTTAATAAAAGTATAACCGGCTCAGACGCAAATATAAAATCCTTCAAGAGTTGTTTAACAAGAAGGTCTAAATAATCCGGCTTGTCCTTAAACACATCCACCGCGGTTTTAAAAGTAATCTTTCCCCAATCGTAATCTACGGTTTTATGAAAAAGCGCGTACACGGAGGAATACTTGAGCATTCTGATTTTACCAGCTGACAACTTAACCGCCTCATTCATAATGAGAGTGGTTAGCTCCGCATGCTTAAATGTTTTAATTTCTTTGTGTATATCGATAGTCAAAAGGTCAAAAATAAATACACCGCGCACGCCGGATGTAGCGCTGATTGTGCTGCGCTTTATAAAATCCTCTACCGCATCCCAAAGGATTTTCTCATCATTGCGCACAAAATTTAAAACCAAAAGAGTACAGGCTTGTTCTTCGCGAACCACCTTATATTGACGGACTTTATCCTCGTTACGCCCGACATATGAAATTTCGTCAAAAAGCGGCATATGCTGGAAAAGGTTTGATTTTTGGAATCCGAAATCGATTAAATTCATAATGTTAAATTAATCATTGCTTCCATTTCGAGACGAGTCTTGGCGCGCGAAGATTTTTCCCTTAGCGGCCGGATGTTACGGATACCCTTGGTGTACCAGGCAAAAAACTTGCGGAATAGGATTACGCCGTTTCTCTCTTCATAAAAAGCTATCGAAGCATCCAAATGCTCCAACATTATCTTGACCACCTTTGCTCTTGCGGGTTTTGGAAGGAGCTTGCCGGTTTTTAAGAATTCTTTTATCTCTTTAAATATCCAGGGGTTTCCAAATGAGCCGCGGGCAATAACCAGGCCATCGCAATTTGTTTCGTTAAACATTTTTTTGGCTGATTCTCCTGAAAACACATCTCCACTGGCAATAAGCGGAATACTTAAAGCCTTCTTAACCTTTGCGATTACCGCATAATCCACGTTACCGCCATACTCCTGGGCCTTGGTCCTTCCGTGGATAAATACAGCGCTAACTCCGGCATCCTGAGCATAAAGCGCTGCTTCCCTGGCGTTGATACTGTCCTTATCCCAGCCAATACGCATCTTTACGGTTACCGGGATTTTAGAATTTTTAACCACTAACTTAAGTATTTTATTAAGCTTTTTGGGATCTTTTAGCAGAGCTGCCCCTTCTCCGCGGCGGACTACTTTTTTTGCCGGGCAAGCAGCATTAAAATCCATAATATCAAACTTGTAAGTACTCAAAACATCCAAAGCTTTTAAAATATATTTCTCCTCGCATCCTAATATTTGAATACCTAAAGGCTTATCTTTAGGCGCGGTAGAAAGCATATGCCGGGTTTTCCTGCTCTTGTGCGAGATTGAACGGCAGTTGATCATTTCTACAAATGCCAACTCCGCGCCAAATTTTCGGCAGAGCATGCGAAAAGGGAGATCCGTAATTCCGGCCATCGGCGCCAGAATTAAATTAGATTTTAGTTTTAAGTTACCGATTTTTAACATAAGGGGATAAATCAGGGGACGTTTCTATTTTTCCAAACCAAGCGGAAGAAAAATAGAAACGTCCACCGATTTTCAAAGTATAAGATCTGGGTTTTTGGGAAGAGGGTGAGTTTTTATCTCATTGATTATGTCTTGAGAGACGCCAGGTTTTCCCAGCTTGTAATACATGTAATTCTTATACCCTTCCACTCCGGGCTGGTCAAAGGCGTTTACATTTTGCAGCTCCCCCTCAAAAGCGGTAGCCATCTCAAAGAAAAACAGCAAAGCCCCCCAGTTAAAAGGAGTTATTTCGGGCATAATAATCGTGCAATTCGGCCGGCTCTCCCTAACCAGTGCCCACTCTGTGGCTTCCTGAGCTAACTGCATAAGCTGGCAAAAGCTCTTGCCGGATAGAAGATCATTCTTACCGGGGATCTTTAAATCTGTCTTAAACTTCTCTACTCTAATAAAAGTAATAACTTTGTTGTTTTCCCCCTCAACGTTATTTTGCTGAATTGAGTGTAAGTCATTGGTGCCTGCTGCCGAGATCGGCGTTCTGCCTTTACCAAATATATTATCCCAATCATTGAGCCAATCTTCAACGCCATCCGCGGATATCGAAACATTACGGTGATATTTTTTGCCGATACTTTCCGCTAAAAGCTGAACATACCAGTCCGCGGTAGATTTGAGGCCCTGAGAAAACGGCATTAGTATCGCCAGTGATTTCGCTTTTTTACGGTAGAGGATAACATGCAGTAACGCGTACATATAAGCGGGGTTTTTTAAAATATTATCCTGGCTGCATCGATCAAACATCTCTTTTGCGCCGGCGAAGAGCTCATTAATGTTTACGCCAACGATTGCCAGGTGTAAAAGCCCCATGTTAAACTCCGAGAACCTGCCGCCTACGCCTTTTAACAGAGGAAAAGAACGAAAACTTAAAGCGTCTTTTTGCTGCTCAGCAACAACCCTCTTATGCAAAGATCCAGACTCCGGATCAGTTATGGCTAAGATTTGCCTGCCGTATTTAGCGCCTGCAGATGCCTTAAGCCAGGCCTCAACAATGATCAATGCCGCTTTAGTCTCGGTAGTCTCACCTGATTTAGAGATCACCACAACAAATGTTTTTTTGGGATTGATATTTTTGAGCAAGGTTTTAAGGGGATCAGGATCCAGATTGTTGCCTTCGAAATAAACACGCGGGGATTTCTTTCTTAAAGATTTAAACTCATTATAATAAGGCAGGCATAAAGCATCCTGCGCCGCTTTCAAACCAAGGTATGAACCGCCGATACCTAAAAAAATCACATTTTCGTATTTTTTAGAGATCTCCCGGCCGATTTTCTGGATTTGCTCAATAACCGCCTTGTCCTGCTCAGGCAATTTTGCCCATTCCAGGTTTAATTTAACGCGCGCTTTAGGATTAGAGATAATCTTTTTTAAGTGGCTGGCCGCTTTTTGAGCTTCAGGTAAAATTTCATTAATATCATCCTGGCTTACGCCATGATCAGCAACGCTGGAATTAAACATATTGTTAAAATCGAATCTTAAGCTCATATGAGACTCCTTATTTACTCAAATCCGCTAATTTCAAAATTAATTCCTTAGTATCAACCCACCCCAAACAGGAATCCGTAATTGACTGACCGAATACCTTGCCATTAACCGTTTGTGAACCTTCTTCCAGGTAACTTTCTACCATAAGACCTTTGACTGTTTTTCTTAAATCCTTAGACCGGGCCAAACTGTTCATTATCTCTTGCGCTATGCGGGGCTGCTGGGTAAAATCCTTATCGGAGTTAGAGTGATTAGTATCAACGATAAGCGCGGGACTGGCGAGATTACGTTTTAAATACAATTGCACAAAATTAATTAAATCTTCGTAATGATAATTCGGGATGCTTTGGCCCTGGCGGTTAATCGCGCCGCGAAGGATACAATGCGCCAAGGGATTACCGTTAGTCTTAACCTCCCAGCCATTGTAAATAAAGGTGTGCTCAAACTGCGCGGCTTCCACGGAGTTTAGCAAGACATTCAAATCTCCACTGGTGGGATTTTTCATGCCAACCGGAATATCCAAACCGCTTACGGTCAAACGGTGCTCCTGATTCTCTACAGAGCGCGCTCCGATTGTAACATAACTTAGAATATCCTCTAAATACGGATAATTACCCGGATAAAGCATCTCATCAGCCGCGGTTAAGCCGGACTCACTGAGCACTCTAATGTGCATACGCCGGATAGCCTTAATCCCCCGGGAGATATCAGGATCACCTGAAGCCTTAGGCTGATGCAGCATACCTTTATAGCCTTTGCCGGTTGTACGGGGCTTATTGGTATAAATACGCGGGATTAAAATCAGCCGATCCTTGACTTTGTTCTGGATAACGGCAAGCCGTGATACATACTCCGAAAGCGCATCCTCATTGTCAGCCGAACATGGGCCGATAATTAAAAGCAGACGGTTATCATTGCCTTTTATAACATTTAAAATATCTTTATCCCGTGCTGCCTTAACCTGCTTTAACTTCGCGGGCATAGGCATAAGCTGGAGGATCTCGGCGGGAGTGGGAATTTTCTGCAGATATGTAAAACTCATCTTCTAGTTGTTATTATTTTGTTGGATGATCTTAATTGTGGTGTGCTGGCCGTCTTTCCAGGGCCAAAGCATGGCAAGAATACTATAGGTATCTGAAGCTTGATAATACAGTGTCTGGCCCAACATAATCCCCCCAAAGCCATCGACTGTTTCCTGCACTTTATGCGGCAGCCTGTTTTTCGAAGGGAAAACCGGTTCTCCCATGCGGCTCTTTAACTGGAGGTTAAGCTTATCAAAATCCTGCTGGCCAACAACTGCCTCAAAAAGATTATTATAATCATTGCGCAAGGCTTCAAAACTAAGCCGCTTTATATCTCTTTTAAGGCAATTAAAATCCATAGCTACTCCTCTATTACAACAAGTATAACATATCTAAATGGTATTTAAAAGGAGATTTCTGCAAATATATAAATTATCTTCTAGTTGTTATTATTATTTTGCTGAATGATCTTGAGCGTGGTGCGCTGGCCATCCTTCCAAGGCCAAAGCATGGCAAGGATACTGTCGGTTCCTATAGTTTTATAGTATAGTGTCTGGCCCGGCATAATACCACCCAATCCATTCACTGTTTCCTGCACTTTATGCGGCAGCCTGTTTTTTGAAGGAAAAACCGGTTCTCCCATGAAGCTCTTCAGCTGCAGGTGAAGTTTATCCAGCTCCTGCTGAATAATAACCCCTTCGAAAAAATTATCACAATCAGTGCGCAAGGCTTCAAAATTAAACCGTTTTATGTCTCTTCTAAGAGAATCAAAATCCATGGTTTCTCCTTTGTGAGTTATTATAACATAGCAAAATAATATTCAAACTTGTTTTTTACACTAAAATTCTTTATACGGCCGCATGGTCGCCCCGACAAAACGCGAAAGCTCACTGCGGCGCGCTTCATCAAGGCCTTTAAAAGAAACACCTAAACGAAATTCATTTTCATACGGCATGCAGGTTTTTACCTCTGCCTCAACCTCAACCGGCTTGACTATGTTAACCGAACCGTCATTTTCGCCAAAGAAGATAAACTTTAAGAGCAAAGTAGACCAAACCGGAATATGATGTTTAGATAAAAAAGCCAGGCCTATCGTGCTTAAATCTAAGGTAGTTGCCTCCATATCTTTCTCGCCAAATTTAAGCCGTAAGTCCTCCGGGGTGCGCACTTTATACCAAATGGTAAGATTCAAGAGTAAGCGCTGGAACCTTCGCCTGTCTTTACCCCAGTAGCGGTTAAACAAGAGGCCTCCCTAGAAAATTGAGCCCGTCTAATTAGTGCAGGGACGAAATATTTTTGTGGCCATTAGACCACAAAAATAAAACCACGGTTATAAAGGTCTTGCCTAAAAAGAAACACCTTTATTACCGTGGCGGTACATTTACAAAGTAAGTATATACTATATTTTGCTAAATTTCAAGGGAGGGGAAAAATAGATCCGACCCCAATTTTTAATAAGTTGAGGCCGGTTTGAGGGTCAATATCTTTGCTGGCTTTGACTCCTTTTAACTCAAAGAGCACTGCTTCAATAACCAGAAATACCTTTGATTTGCCGCGCACACATCCGGTCAAAACTTTATTCTTCTTACCCATACTGCCATGGATATGTATCTGCGGGCCTTTAGAGTTTACAAAAACTGTGCCGATACCCATAACCTCCCAGCCATCTTTGAAAGTTACTTTATTCGGCTGCGGCGGGATTACCGGATTTTTTGGCCCGGTGACCAGGTCGCCTTTTCTAAGCGCGCCGATAAAAATCATGGTCGCTGCTTTGACGCGCTCTTTTGTAACCAAAAGGCTGAGCTTATCAATTACGATATCGTTATTTTCGAATTTTATGAGGAAGACCCTGCCGATTGAACCTTTGCTATATTGCATTTTGTAATAATTGATAATAACTGCTTAAAGATTTTATTGATCTTATAAAAACCGAGGTTAATAAATAACTCACAATAACAATAACCGCAGTAATAATGGTTTTAGTCCTCTTGCTAAATTCGGGATTATACCAAACTAAGGGCAGCATAAAAGGCCCCACAGAGATAAAAGCAACTACCAACGCCCAAGTTTTAAAATACCACTTTTTCGGCTGTTGATTCTCCATTACCGCTTTTTATTCCCGGCCTTAGCCTTTTTTATGCGCGATTTGTGCTCTACGCACAAAACATCAGCTATGGGGGCAATTTTACCCCCCTCGTAAGGGAATTCTTTGCAGGTCACCGGCTTAAGGGCATAATCAATTTTATGTATTCTGCATAATCCGTCAGGATCCTGAAAAACACATTGCTCATCCTCGTAACTAGTGCCTACCTTATACCCTGAAGGGAAATCTTTGTCTATCTCCAGGTGGAAGAAGTCTCCTTTTATACCAAGCGACAATATCTTCTTGGCCTCCTCCAGATCAATCCAGGCACCCATGCGGCAGCAATCCGCCTGATTCCTGCATTTGCTGCAATCGATAGCTTCATTTGTGATCTTATTATTTTTCATAGGTTATATTATACACTTTTTAGCTTAAAATCCCAAATACATTTAAGTATTTGGGATTTTAAAACCAACATTTACTTAATTAGGCCAGATGCACATTGATTGCGCGCGGGCCTTTATCGGATTTCTCAATATCATAAGAAACCGCCTGCTCTTCAGTTAAAGCTTCAAATTTTACTTCCACTAAACTATTCTGATGAAAAAATACTTCTCTGCCATCAGTATCGCTGATAAAACCAAATCCTCTATCACGCACTAATTTCTTTATTTTACCTGCATTCATTTGTTCCTCCTCGCCCACAAGGGGCGTACCCACCACGAGGCGGCACTGGCTCAATTTGCGCTAGCTAGCGCACACCAACACAATTCCTTTAGGTGTTTGGTGCCGATCTGAACCAGGTGCCTAATCAGACGGGGTTCTTAAAAAATAGCCTGGCCTCAAAAATTTGAAGCCAGGCTATCCTTACCAGTATTAAAGCTTGACTACGTTAGTAGCCTGCTCGCCTTTAGGTCCTTTTTCGATGTTGAACTCTACTTCCTGACCCTCAGCCAATGATTTATAACCCTCACCCTGGATTGCGCTGTGATGCACAAATACATCGCTACCGGATTCAGGTGTGATAAACCCAAAACCTTTCTGGTCTGAAAACCACTTTACTTTTCCCTTTGCCATTATTTACTACCCCCTT
>Ga0182027_10006462_pt1 | contig 17523 bp, 9 predicted proteins | sample 712E1DmetaG_FD_121300 | JGI IMG/M metagenome (GOLD analysis project Ga0182027, IMG submission 121300) | Permafrost microbial communities from Stordalen Mire, Sweden - 712E1D metaG (Illumina Assembly) | ecosystem: Environmental > Terrestrial > Soil > Wetlands > Permafrost | place: Sweden... | reverse complement strand
GACGAAGCTGTTCTCGAATTCGCATTGCCAGCCGGCGTCGGGCGGGAAGGCGTGGCCGGGCTGGGAAGCGCGGGCGGCGTGGATGGACAACATTTCGCCGGCGAGGTCCCGGACGGCGCCTTCGGCCCTGGATTTGGTTTTGGCCCAGCGCGCGCCGCCGAGGGTGTTGAGTCGGGGGCGCGCCTTGCCGGAGCCGACGTATTTGCTGACCAAATGCGCCTGGCTGACCGGCACGTACAATTTGGGAGCGGGAGCGTCCGCCTCGCTGGAACGATATTCAATGACGAGGCATTCGTCGCCGGAAGACGGGGCATGGGGAAGGAGAGGGGCGGCCAGACGCGAAGGCATGGCTTGCAGGCCCAGGTAGCGTCCGATGCCATGCTGGAGATGGACGACGTAATCGCCCTCCTCCAATTCGGAAAAGTTGATGTCCAACAACGAGCGGCTGGTCTGGGCGTGCGGGGATTTGAGGCGGCGCGGACGCTGCACTTTGTAGCGGCCAAAGATCTCCGCGTCCGTCACAACGGCCAATTTGGCGGCCTCAAAGAGAAAGCCGCGGGCGAGCGCGCCGGAGCGAATTTGCAATGGACGGGTCTGGCCGAGGCCGTAATCGCGCCAGACTTCCCCGAATCGCTGCTGTTCGCCGTCGTTGTTGCAGAAGACGACCACGGAATAGTCCTGCCGCGCCCAGCGATGGAGTTGGCCGAAGAATTCCTTGCGCTGGGCCTCGGCGATGTGCGCCTCCGGGGGATGGTCGCCGATGGGGCGGAACAGCTCGAGGCCCTGGAAGCAGAGGGCTGCGGACAGGGCCGGGCTGGGCGAATCGGGGGATGGGAGGAATGGGAGGAATGGGAATGATGGGAAGGATGGCTCTTGAGGATGGGGCAGGGCTTGGAGCGCGGGGGCTTCGGAGAAAACATTCTCCAATTCGCTCGCGCTGATGGAAATCATCCCGCGCCGCGCCATGTCGTCTTGGAATGCCTGCCAGGAAATCAGGAGGGGGTGGCCGGGCTGGACCTGGGATTCGAAATGTTGGGCGCGCTCGCGCAAACTGGCTGGTTCGCAGAGGAGAAAAATGGAACCGGGCGGCAGATAATCCAGCAAGGTGGCGGCGGGCGGAGCGGCGTCTCCGGCCCCGACCGGTGCTTGTTTCAACAAACCGAGTTCGCCGCCTGGCGGGATGATGATTTGCGAGATTGGATCGCGCGAGATTTGCGTGAGAGGATCGAAGTTGCGCAAGGATTCCAGTTGGTCGCCGAAGAATTCCAGGCGGACGGGAAAACGGCTGGTCAAGGGCCAGAGGTCAAGAATGCCGCCGCGCAGGGAAATATCGCCTTTTTGAGAGACCTGGGCTTCCGGCTCATAGCCCTGCTCTTCGAGCCATTCGATCAAGTCCAGCGGGTCGGTGTGATCGCCCTGTTGCAGGCAGCGGGTGCGGCGGTCCAGTTCGGAGGGGGGCAATGTCTTTTCGAGCAAGGCCGTGACGCTGGCGACGACGAGCCGGGCTTGGGGAACCGGTTTTTGGGCCAGCGCGACCAGGGTTTCCAGGCGTTCGCTGATGACATCAACGTGGGGAAGGCGGGCTTCATGGGGCAGGACTTCCCAAGAGGGATAAAAAAGCGAGGATGGAGGATGGAGGATGGAGGATGGACCTGTTAGGTGCGCGAGCCAGGTTTGGATGTCTTGCTGGAAGACTTCCTGGATTTTCAGGTCCTGGGCGACGACGATGACGGGACGGTTGGGGAACAGGGATGACAGGAGAACGGCCAGGAACGGGTGGGCGGCGGGACTGACGGCATCCAAAGACAAAAACTCCCCCCGCTCCACGCCTTCGCGCAGGCTCTGCACGGCGGGAGTTGAAGCCACGACCGAAAACAAATCGCCGGTCGCCAAGACTGACGGCTTTATGCCAACAAGGAAAACTGGCCCCGGTTGGCGAAAAATTCAAGGCCGGCTTTTGGCGGGAGTTTTGCTTTTTTGGTTGAAGCGCGCTTGGGTCTTGGATAATCATCGCCATCAAAGCACCAACTATGCGAACTATGAAGACCACGACCACTATTAGCGTTTCCGTTCTGATTGCGTTCCTCACCGTCAGTCATTCCCTGCCGGGCCGGGCGGCACCTCCCATCAATTTGGACACCAGGAATCTCCTGGTTCAGGTGGATGCGGAGAACGGGCGCTGGTCGGCGCAAGTCAAAGGAACGCCGATGCAGTTGAACAACGTGTACTTTCTTCCCGGCGACGACGCTTCGGGCTGGACCATCACCAGCGCCGTCAACAACAACGACGCCGGCCTCTACGGGCCGTTCGCGACCGTCACGCTCAAGGGAACCAAGCCCGGCCAACTGGATTTCGAGTATCAGGTCTCGGCCAGCAAAACGGGCAATGACATCCTGGTCAGCCTGGGCCGCTCGAACAACACAGGCAAGGCGGTGGATATAGGGGACATGGATTACTTTGTGTCGAGCGATGCGCGGCTGGGCGGCACCGAGGACAAATGGGAAACGCTGGGCACCTATTCCCGCAACCGCGACTACTACGAGTTTTGGGCGGTCATCAATATGACCCTGCCCAAAACTTATCAGGTCAATCATGTCATCCGGGACAGCGACACCGGGAACAGCCTGCTGATGGGGCATGTGACGACGCTCAAGGGCGCGTCCAGGTTCGATGTCTCGAGCGGGTGGGGAGGGAAGCTGCCGGACCGGATGCAGGTGCGGGGCTATTGCAGCTACAAAGTGACGGTGCCTCCCGGAAAGAGTTTCGCGGGCGAGAAGCTGCTGATTGACTTCAGCCAGGACGCGCTGCGGGCGATGGAACACCAGGGGGACTTGATCGCGCTGGCCCATGACATCCGGCTCAAAGAGCGCCGGCCAATCAATCTCGAGGACAAGGAACTGGTGGCCAACAACTACAGCCGGTTCCACGGCTGGATGTCCGGCGGCAGCGAGGCGGGCGCCAGACAATTCTTTCAGAGCAACGGCCTGGTGGATTTCTACTGGGGAATGGGCGGACCCGGCGCGCAGGGGAGCTTTGGGTTTTATGGCATGGGTGGAGGCACACAGGGACGCGCCTCCCGGGTCGGTTATCCTGCCGGGGACTATCTTCCGGTTCACACCGTCAGGTACGCCGGGGAGAAGGTCATTGATTTTTCCAATCCCGACGCCATCCAGCGCGAGCACGACCGCGCGTTCGCATGGGCCTCCAATCAACCGGGCACGACGGGCCGGGCGGAAATGGATTTTGCGGATTGGTGGGACAAGTGGCCCGGACAATTCGACCCCTTTATGAGCGCGTTGGAAACCTACCACGCGGGGGGGATGCCGTGGCGCGAGGCGATTGACCAGAAGGCCCCGCGGCGGGTTGTCCGCTCCAACATGGAGCCGGTGGACCATTCCTACGGGATGGTGGACATCTGCCGGATATCCGAGGATGCCGATCACAGCTATGAAGCCAGCCTGTCCTCCCTGGCGCAAACGGACGACACGGCACAAATTCCCTTCACGGGATCGTTGGCCGAGTCGGTGCTGGGCGGGGCCAACCGCTTCTTCTACAACGGCCGGGTGTTCTGGAACGACTGCGACGGTTTCCACATTTACCGGTACAGCGGAACCGAGTTCAACTCCAACCAGGCCAAGGTGGATGCCAACTTCCACGCCCTTGCGGGCAACACGCTCTTCGTCTCCGAAGCCTTCAACGTCCCCTATCCCCCGGACCGGATTGAGCTGTTGAAGCGGATCTGCCCGCCGACGATGGATGTGGCGTATCCGGTGGACCTGTTCGTCCGCCGGCCGGCCCAGATCTGGAACATGCCGGTGGAGCGGCCGTTCGGAAAGTGGTGCGTTCTGGCGGTGTTCGATTGGATTGGCCGGGGGAATCGCGCGTTCTCCACCACGCTGGACGCGGCCAAGGATCTGCGCCTGGACCCGGACAAGGATTACCTCGTCTATGAATTCTGGAGCAAGCAACTGGTCGGAACGTTCAAGGGCAAATTCGCCCCGCGTCCGGTCAAGCCCTATGATTGCGACGTCTATAGCATCGTGGAGAAACAAGACCACCCGGTGTTGATCTCAACCAGCCGGCATGTCCGCCAGATGGCCTTTGACATCAAGGACCTCGCCTACGACAGCCAGCAGCGGATGATCAAAGGCACTTCGCGCGCGGTGGCCGGCGATCCGTACCAGTTGCGCATCTATGTGCCGGACGGCTTCACCGCCAAGCGCGCGGAGATCAGCGACGGCATCGCGGCCACGATGAAAACCGACGGGAATCTCCTGATGGTGGACTTCACAACCACCACGGGCAAGGACGTGGATTGGAAAATCACTTTCTGAAACATGAAACATTCTGTTTGAGAGATTTCGAATGAGCACGGCGAATTTGGAGTGCGGGAGCTTGCTCCCGCTTTCAGGCTGGATGCGTTTTGTAGAACGCAAAGCGGCGGCAAGCCGCCGCACTCCAAAGATTCGCCGAGGAACCAGCGTTTGTCTATGAAAGGAGAGAGTATCGTGAAGATGATGCGTGTATATGTTTGCAGCGCCATCGTGAGTCTGTGCATCCCGGCGTTTGCCGACCAAACTGTGGAGGTCAAGGGCGACGCCGGCGGCAAACGATTTGACGGCATTGGGGCGGTGAGCGGCGGCGGCGCCACATCGGTGCTGCTCAAGGATTATCCCGAACCCCAGCGCAGCCAGGTGCTGGATTTGCTGTTCAAGCCCAAATTCGCCGGTTCCATGTCGGCCCTGTTGGTCGAAATCCCCGGCGACGGCACCACGCAGGGCACCGAGCCGAGCCACATGCATTCGCGGGGGGATGAGAATTACAACCGCGGCTATGAATGGTGGATCATGAGCGAAGCCAAAAAACGGAATCCCGCCATCACGCTGGACGGCGTGGCGTGGAGCTGCCCCGGATGGGTCGGAAACGGCACGTTCTGGTCCCAGGACATGTGCGATTATTATGTCAAGTGGATCAAGGGCCTGAAAAGCGAGCACGGGCTGGATCTGGACGCCATCGGCTGCCGCAACGAAAAAGGGGTCAGCGAGGATTTCATCAAGAAATTCAAGGCGACGCTCAACTCCAACGGCCTGAGCGCGGTCAAGCTGCATGGATTTGACAATTGGCAGAGAGACAAATTCGACTGGGTCAGGGACATGACCAACGACCCGGCGCTGAAAGCGGCCGTGGACATCGTCGGCAACCATACGATGGGGGAAAATCCCACGCCGGCGGATGTCAGGAAAATGCTGGAGGAGATGGGCAAGCCGATCTGGAACACCGAAGAGCACGTCTATAAGGAGGACAACTTTGATTGTGAAATCAGCGTGGTGCAGGCCCTCAACAAGAACTACATCGTGAGCGGCGTGACCAAAATCGTCACTTGGTTCATGACGGGTTCGCTCTACCCGATCCAGCCGCTGCCCGAGACGCCGTGCATCATTGTGGCGCACGAACCCTGGAGCGGCAATTATCGCGCGCGGAAGGTCCTCTGGGCTTACGCCCATTACGGGCAGTTTTCCCAGGTGGGCTGGCAGTATCTCAACGGCGCGTGTGGCAACCTCGCGGGCGGCGGCACTTACGTAACCCTGAAATCACCCGGCGCGGATTACAGCATCATCGCCGAGACCAAGGGCGCGCGAGAGGCGCAGACCGTGACCTTCAACATCAGCGGCGGGCTTGCTTGGGACAAGACTGTTTGCGTCTGGCGCAGCAATGAACGCGAGCAGTTCGTGAAGTTGGGCGACTTCCCCCTCAAGGTTAAGGCCGAGGGCGAGGGGATATTCACCATCACCTTGGATCCCAACTCGATATATACCATCTCGACCACGACGGGGCAGCAAAAGGGTTCTTTCGCCGACATTCCCGCCCCCAAGCCGTTCCCCTTTCCTTACTACGACAATTTCGAGGGATACAAGAGCGCGAAAGCGTGGGGCTATCTGCCCCATTACTTGACGGATATCAGCGGCATCTTCGAACTGGCGGACCGCCCGGACAAGACGGGCCATTGCCTGCGGCAGGTGATCAGCCAAAAGCCCCAAAGCTGGTCTCAGGAATGGATGCCCTATACGGTCCTGGGCGACAAAAGTTGGACAGACTACGAAGTGAGCGCGGATCTGTGCCTGGACAACGGCGGCTGGGCCGGCGTGATGGGGCGTGTCAACAACCTCGGCAACGGCACGACCTGCCTGCCCCGGGGATACTACCTGCGGCTGGCGGAGGATGGAACCTGCGCCTTGTTCGCCGCGACAGGCGCTCCCGGGCGCGGCGGCGGCACGGCGGCGGGCACCCAGCTTGCCAACGGCAAGGCCGGCAATGTCGCCGGCAATCAGTGGCATAATGTGAAACTGCGCTTTTCGGGCGCCACCATCACCGGCTTTGTGGATGACGCTCAGGTGCTGTCAGTGACGAACAACCTGTATGCCGGCGGCATGGCCGGCTTGGTGACGGGCGGTGAAAACAATGCCCGCAACACCGCCTTCTTCGATAACCTCATTGTCAATGCTGTTGGCGGCGCAAAACCGCAGCCGACGGTGTTCACCCAGGATGCCAGCCCCCTCTATAAACCGTAAGGGCATTGTCCTGGCGTTCGTGTTATTTCTTGCCGCCACCTCGGCGTGGACGCAGAGCCGTGACAGCATCGCGGCCCAAATCGAATACAACCGTTCCAATTACGCCAAATCCGAATACCAGATTCCCATGCGCGACGGCGTCAAGCTGTTCACCGCCGTCTATGCGCCCAGGGACGCCGGCCAGCCCTATCCGATCCTCTTGCAGCGGACCCCGTACAACGTCGCCCCCTACGGCGCAACCAACTATCCCCCCGCGCTCGGCCCGTCGGATTTGTTCAGCCGGGAAGGATTCATCTTCGTGTATCAGGATGTCCGCGGGCGCGGGCAATCCGAAGGCCTGTTCGATGATCCGCCCGCCCACAAGCTGCGTTTCAGCGGACCGACGGACACCGACGAAAGCACGGACAGCTACGACACCATTGACTGGCTGGTGAAAAACATCCCGAACAACAATGGCCGCGTTGGCACCTGGGGCATTTCCTATCCGGGCTTCTTTTCCGCCTTCACTCTCATCAACGCGCATCCGGCCCTCAAAGCCGCCTCCCCGCAAGCCCCCATGGCGGATGTCGGCAACGGCGACGACGCGTATCATAACGGCGCATTTTTCCTGGCCGAGAACTTTGATTTCTACATCAACTTCAGGCCCAAGCCATCCGCCTCCGCCGCTCCGGCCCCGCGAAGCGGGCTGTTCCGGATAGGAACGCCGGACGAATACGATTTCTTTCTTCGCATGGGAACCCTCGCCGACGCCGAGAAGAAGTATTTCAAGGGCCAGAATGAGTACTGGACCGGCTTGGTCGCGCATGACACCTACGACCAGTTCTGGTCCTCGCGCGCCCTGGGGCCGCAAATGCACAACCTCACCGCCGCCGTCCTCATCGTCGGCGGCTGGTTCGACGCCCAGGATCTCGGCGGCACGCCCAAGCTCTTCCAGGCCATCGTGCAGGATGGCAGCGCCCCCGCCGCCACGCTGGTGATGGGGCCGTGGTCCCATGGCGGTTGGTCCGTCGGCGATGGCGACACGCTGGGCAACCTGAAATTCGTCGAAAAAACAGGGCTTTTCTACCGGGAGCAAATCGAATTGCCCTTCTTCCTCCAGAATCTCAAAGGAAAGGGCAGCGGCGTCACGGGGGACACCGGCGCGGCACTTCCAAGAGCCTGGATCTTTGTCACCGGCAGCGACCAATGGCGCCAGTTCGACGCCTGGCCTCCGGCCAGCGCCGCCCGGCGCTCGCTCTATCTGGATGCGGACGGAAAACTCTCTTTTGCCACGCCCCTGGGCCGCAGCGGCCAGTTCGACGAATATGTCAGCGATCCGGCCAAGCCCGTGCCCGTTGCCGGTGATATCGCCGTGGACTTGCGCGAGGACTACATGACTTACGATCAGCGGTTTGCCTCCAGGCGGCCCGATGTGCTCGCCTACCAAACCGAGCCGCTGGAAAAGGCGCTCACCATCGCCGGGCCGGTCACTCCCGTTTTGCGCGTCTCCACCTCCGGCACCGATTCGGATTTCGTGGTGAAGCTGATTGATGTGTATCCCAACAACTATCGTGATCCCCAGGCGGCGGCGGGTGGCCGGCGCAATCCGCCCGGCGCCGTTCCCATGGGCGGCTACCAACAACTGGTGCGCGGCGAGCCGTTCCGCGGCAAATTCCGCAACAGCATGTCCAAACCCGAGCCGTTCAAACCCGGCCAACCCGCCAGAATCCAATTCGCCATGCCGGATGTCATGCACACCTTCCTGCCCGGACACCGCATCATGGTGCAAATCCAAAGCTCGTGGTTTCCTCTTACCGATCGGAATCCCCAGCGGTTTCTCGATATTAGGACCGCCACGGCTTCTGATTTCCAGAAAGCGGTCGAACGCGTCTATCGCGGCGGCGCGGACGGCAGCCGGTTGGACATCCTCGTCACCGAGTAACCGGGGGATCGCTTCCAGGCGGAAGCCGGCAAACTTCTCAAGGAAGCCAGCCAGCATATCCGGCGGCAAGACTGGCCGGCCGCCCTTCCCCTCCTCCAAAAAGCCTCCGCCTGCGACCCGGACCGCTATGAAATCGCCTATCGCTGGGTGCAAGCCGTCCGCCACACTGCGGACGACCACGCCACCGCCCGCGCCGTGAAAAAAGCCCTTGCCCAAAGCCAATGGTCCGCCAACGAAAAGGAAATGCTCCGCCAGTTGCAGCGCCCTGTTGCCCCGAACAAGTAACCGGAGTTCCCCCTCCCCGTCAGTGACGCGGCACATTTTCCGGCCTTTTTCCCTTGACAATCTGAGCTTACATGCTAATCTTGTGGCGTGAGGGCAAGAAATGTATGGGATGACGGGAAGGGGACCATGACGGGGTCTTTTGGGGCAAAGCTGAAATTGGAAAAGCAGAAAGCAGAAATCCGGATTTCCCAATTTCAGCCCGCGCCAAAGGCGCAACTCTCTTATGTTGTTCCGATCTCTCAATTTCTGCTTTTCCCTACAGACGGCGGCGAAAAACCGCACACGGCCTCTAATCATACATTACTCTATCTACTAAGTATGCTTTATGATGCCATCGCTCCCAGCACGCTTTTTCCCGCCCGTTTTGACCATTTTGAGGAAAACCAACATAAGTCACATCGCATGAACTATTTACGATCAAAACCAAGCTTTCCCAATCAAGCCCAATCAAGCCTAATCAAGATATTTTCGTGCCTTTTTCCCGCAGCCGGTTACACTCGTCGAATGGAAGTCTCCGAATTGATCCAATGCCCTTATTGCGGGCATACTCTGCCATGCTAAAGATCGCCACCGCGCTGTTCGTTTTCCTCGGCGGGTTCGCCGTGATGGTCCTGGAGATCATCGGCGCGCTCTATTTGGCCAAGGATTTTGGCGGCTCGTTCTATGTCTGGACCAGCCAGATTGGGGTGATTCTGATCGCCCTGGCCTTTGGCTATGCCATCGGCGGCGCGCTGGCGGACCGTTTCCAACGCGCCGGTTTTCTGGCTCTCCCCATGGCCGTGGCCGGATTGTTCATTTTCTTCATCCCCAAGTTCACCCCGTCGTTACTGGAGGCCATCGTCATGCGCCATCCCCCGGGGGACATTCCGGCCCTCTGGATCAAACTGGACCCGGTGATGGGCAGCGCCGTGGTTTTCTTTCTGCCCTGCTTTGTGCTGGCCGTGATTTCCCCCTACATGGTCCGCATGGCGGCGCGGCGCCTGGACCAAGTGGGGACAATCAGCGGCTTGATTTACTCCGCCAGCACGGTCGGCAGCATCGCCGGCGTTTTTGTTTCCGGCTATATTTTCATTGATTACCTCTCCGTCACCACCATCTTCCGGGCGACGGGCCTGGTGACGCTGTTTCTGGCCGGGTTAAGTCTGGCCATGGACAAATGGCTCAGGCCGCCGGAACGTGAAGCGGCACAGCAAACCGGAGACGGATCGCCGTAACTTTCAACCTGCCATGAGCGTCTTTCCCCATGACCGGAATTTTGTCACAATGAATCGCACGAACCCTGCATCAATCCGCGTGTCTTCCATCTCCGCCCGGTGGCTCCTTTGCCTTGCCGCGTGGCTCTGCGTCTGGAGCAGCCAGGCGCAAACCGGCAAGCAAGTGGTCTTCGAGCGCATCTCCCAGTATCATCACATCCAGGTTTATGATGAGGAAGGCGTCCGCACCCTCAGCTTCAACGGTTCGTGGGAGACGAAGATGTCGCTGGCCAACCCGTTGACCGGGCATTTCGAATATACCGAGTATTTTCAGATGCCGTTCGTCTGGAATCCCGAGATCAAGAGCGTGCTGATGGCCGGGCTGGGCGGCGGCAGCACCCAGCGCGCTTACCAGCATTACTTCACCAATGTGACGGTGGACACCGTGGAAATTGATCCGGTCGTGGTGCAGGTCGCCAAGGACTACTTCCGCGTTACCGAGTCTCCCATCCTGCGGATTCACACCAACGACGCCCGCCAATTCTTGCGGCGCGCGACCAACACCTACGATGTAATCCTGATGGACGCCTATGCGACGACCCGTTACGGCTCCTCCCTGCCGCCGCAACTGGTAACGAAGGAGTTTTTCGCCGATGCCAATGAGCACTTAACCGCCAACGGGGTGCTGGGTTACAACGTCATCGGCCAAATCACCGGCACGCGCGACAGACTGATCGCAGCCTTGTACCGCACCCTCAAGGAGGTCTTTCCCCAGGTCTATCTGTTCCCGGCCGACGAAAGCCAGAACGTCGTCTTTATCGCCACCAAGTCCAGGGAAGTTCTAACCAAGGCCCAGGTGCAGCAGAAGGGGGAGGCGCTCATCCGTTCCGGGGTCATCAAGCTGCCCACCTTCGCGGCCCGGCTGCAAAAATTCTGGAACATCCCCCCGCCCACCGCCGCCACCGCCACCGTCCTGACGGACGACTTCAACCCGATTGAAAGCCTGATGGCAAATTAAGGTTGGTTTTCCGCAATTTTTGTCTGTTGACGCGAACATCTCAACTATTAACATAATCTCAAATCCTGGGGTAGGCACTTGTGATTGCATTCACCGCCCTCCTCTTGGATGCCGTGAAAGGAACTATTTAATCATGAAATACAATGCTCTCGACCGTCGGAACTTCCTCAAGATGTCGCTTTTGGGCGGCGCCACGCTGGCTATGCCCTGGGGCGCCAACCGCACCCTGGCCGCCGCCGCCCAGCCCGCCGCCGCCGCGCCGCCTGCCGCCGCGCCGGCTGCTGCCGCAAGGCCGCCCAGCCGCGTCGGCTTCGCCGCCGGCGAGGATCGCGCCGACATTGCCTTGCAGTCGCTGAAACCCTTCTCGAAAGAAATCGCCGCGGCCATCGGCAACAAGCGGGTCATCCTCAAGCCCAACATGCTTGTGACCAATCGTCCGCTGGCCGCCACCGATGCCAAGAACTTGGAGGGTATTCTCGAGTTCCTCAAGTCCATCGGCAAGGATGGGAATGTGCTCATCACCGAGTCACCCGCCATGGGCACGGCTCAGGTGGGGTACTCCAATTACGGTTACGACAAGCTGGCGGCCAAATACGGCGCCAAATTGGCGGAATTGGACCAGGATGAAATCGAAACGATCTGGTGCTATAGCGATACGGATGTCCGCCCGCACGCCTGCCGCGTGGGCAAGACCCTGCTGGATCCGAACAATTTCATTATTTCGGCGGCCAAGTTGAAGACTCACGACCGCGTTATTGCCACCCTATCCCTCAAGAACATCGTTCTCGGCTCGGCCGTCAAGCGCGCCGGTGGCACTGAGCCTGAGACTTATATCCGCAACAGCGACAAGCCGATCATGCATGGCGGCGGCGTCCGCGGCACCAACTTTAACCTGGGCATCCTGGCCCAGCGGCTCCATCCGCACCTGGCTGTGATTGACGGCTACGAGGGGATGGAAGGCCAGGGACCGGGCGGCGGCACGGCGGTCAACTCGCGCGTCTGCGTCGCCAGCCTGGACTGGCTGGCGGCGGACCGCGTCGGCATCGAGCTTATGGGGATTGATTTCGCCAAGGTCGGCTACCTGAATTATTGCGCCAGGATCGGCCTGGGCGAAGCCGACTTGAGCAAGATCGAAATCGTCGGCCCGGCGCTCAAGGACCACATCAAGACCTACAAATTAGCGAACAACATTGAAGAGCAATTGATCTGGATGAAGCCAATCACCCCCGCTTAATGCCGTCGCAGAATCAAGCGGTGGTCAATAGACTTCATCATGTGAGCCAATGTTGATGAGGATCAGAACCTCCTCACCGGTTTGAGGGTGTTTTTGTTTGGAAAAAACGATGCGGCAGTCGTAACCGACCGAACAGGCGTGGAGTCCCTCCAGTTGGCAGCTCAGGCGGTGCGTCTTCAGCCGGGGGTCGTTACAGCCTGTCTCCAAACGCCGCAAAGCCATTTCAATTTGCGTCCGCAGGGGTGGATTTTTCCCGGCCAGACGGCGGAACGCCCGCTCAAATCGCGGCGTAAGAACAAGTTCACTCATGGCTCACTTGGCACGGCGCAGGCGAGCGATGACGGTTTCCGCGGACTGGGGTTTGAGCTTGCCGGAACGCAGTGCGGCGGCGGCCTTCTTGGCTTCAACGGCCGTGTCCGCGCGCCAGGCTTCGATGCGGCGTTTGCGCAGTAATTCTTCCAACATCTCACGCTCGTCCTCCGGGAGGGCTGCCGCGTCCGCCAAGACTCGATCCAAGGTGAGAGTTGTCATGGATTCCATTCAGTTTCTATGGAGATTATGTACTTCCAATGACCCAAAGCGTCAACCCCGCAGTTTTCGTATTTCGCAACGAGGTCAAACTGTGTCGTCACCGGCCTATTCTTAAAGGCACTCATTTTGCCGTAGCAAGAAGCGGCAGATAGCACGAAGTCTTTCCACCGCTTGTTCCCGAGAAGCCGGTCCCGCCGGGCTGGCCGCTTAAGGTCTTCGCAGAATCAGCCGGTGGTCAACGCGCTTGGCTTGATGGGATTATTGACTTTCGCAAACGGTCGCCAGGCTTCCTTGCGGTTCACGGTCCTGTCGGCGTGGCATCAACCAAAGGCTGATAAACATCATCAAGAGGCCAGTAGCCGACGGGGCGAGAGGACAGGATTTGCTTGGCGTACCCGGCGTTATTGGTGGTGGCGGCGGCATAGTGAGCAGCGATGATATTCGCGCTCAAGGCGTTGGTGTAAATGGCCACCTCATCAAGCCAGCCGTCAAAGGCCTGGCTTGATGGGGCACCCGTGCCCATGGGCCAGTCGCCCACCCCCCCGATCCCAAGCGGCGCGCTTGCGTTAGGTCTGAAACCGCTGGCGGCGGTTGGGCCGGCCACCGGCTGGCCATTCACGTAGAGGGTAATGTTGGTTCCATCGTAAACTCCCACGATATGGTGCCACGCAAAGGCCTGAACACTGCCCCCGGCGAGATTGGCGGCATAGCCCTTGAGTCCACCGACTTGAAACTCCCAAGTGTTGTTCTGGTAAAAGACCCACCCGGAACCGTTGGTGTCAACTGAGGTCAGAGGGCACGCGGCTCCCAGTTGCGTCGGCCTGGCCCAAAATTCGACTGTGAACGGCCCGTTCGGATTCAAGGCAGGGAGGTACGGGACTTGAATTTGCCGAATTTCGAACGCGGAAAACCGGTTGCAAGTGCCTACAATGCCCGGATCGCCAAGCAAGGGCCTCATGCCATCGGCGTCTCCCGCAGACCCTATGGAACCAGCATTTGTGCCTGCGTACAACGCATCATCGGCAAAATAATCAGTTGGAGGCGAAACCGGCGACATTGCGACCCGATAAAACCGCTCTGGTGAGGCAGGATTCGTGTCGGTAAGAGTTGCAGGGGCAAGGCTGCGCGTCCCGGCCACCGCGCCAGGCAGGTTGGTCCATTGGTTCGAAGCGCCAATGGATTTGCTGGATTGAGCCGTATAGGCATAGCCGGGAACCGCTGCGAAACCGAGTTGGAATGCTCCCTGTGCGGCGCCTTCGTTGAGGATGTTCGGTTGAGACACCCAATTTGTTGAGGGCATGGCGAGCGGCTCCGGGTTGCCATCCGGGTCCATCGTGTTGGTCACGCCCCATTGCGACTGCGGCAGACTGCCGTCAATGATGGCCTGCCGGATGCGATAAACACCAGCCGCATTTGTGGCGCGTCCGTTCGCCGCGATGTAAAGAGCCACCAAACCCGCCACATGTGGCGATGCACCACTGGTGCCGCTCTGGTAAGTGTACCCGTCTGTTGATGTAAGCCAGGTTGAATAGATGTTCACGCCTGGCGCTGCCACATCAATGCCCAGACCGGGAGAGGTCACGTAGCTTGGCACCTTGTTCATTTTGCTGGAGTTGGAAAAGCTCGCGATGATGTTTTTCACAGGGTCCATCGCGCTGACCGCCATCACCTCGGGCAACGAGGCCGGGATAAAGTCATCGCACTTACAGGTGGCGGGGTTGACTCCCCAGACACCATCTGCTCCGGCAATATCCTGTCCGTTATTGTTTCCCGCGCCCGCCACGAACACGACGCCCATGCTGACAAGATTGCTCACCGCTTCGTGGACGGCTGTGCAGGGGAGGTCAGTGCTGCCGGGCGTAGGTCCAAGACTGGCGTTGACCACCGAGATTTGGTCCGCGTGCTGGGCGATGTAGTCAATTCCTGCAATGATATTGGTCCATCCGCTCTGCGTCGGGCCCATGACCTGCACGGACCAGAGGCGGACCCCTGGAGCGACTCCCACCGTGCCAAAAAAATCGCGAATCGCGCCAATGATTCCGGCGACCCAGGTTCCATGACCGTTCCAATCCACGCCGTTGTAGCCAGGGTCGGCAAACCCGACACTCTGATAGACATCCAAGTCGGGGTGAAGAGGGTCGATTCCACTGTCAAGCACGGCGACATCAACATTGATCCGTTGGGGATCCAGACTGGTGTAGGCAACCGGGAAATTGGTCAAACCCATCCTTGCGATTCCCGAGGGCATGTGTGAGAAATTCCAAACAATACAAGGCGCCACCAAGCCGTCCTTTTCAACCGCGCGCACACGGCCATCCTGTTTCAGTCTCTGGATGGCGGCGGAATCCATCGGTGCCGCGAAGCCCGTAAGCGCGTGCCGATAAATGCAACTCGGGGTCAATCCGAATTCCTGGACCAGAGCATCCACGTCCACGCCTCGCTGGCAAGTCACGATGCGGGTTTCCAATGGCGGCGGATTGGTCGAGACGACGTTGGGACCGGCGGCGCCAGCCGGGAGTTCGGACTGAGCCACCGCTATGCCAGTCGAAACAGCCATAGCCCAGGCAATTGCGATCAGGAGCTTTCTTCTCATTTCTTAGGGCGAGTTATTGTCAAGACGTTGCTGGTTCTTACGCGCATAAAAAATGCAACCGATGCCGTCAAACATCTTCGTGGAGCGAAATGTGCTTCGCGATTGAAATGCAAGCGTGTGCGGCCAGTGATGTTCGGACATGATTTCAATAATGAAAACGCTGCCGGAGAACCCTTTCGTTGTCCAGAGAATTCCAGCTTAACGGCTTCGCAGAATCAAGCGGTAGCCAGTACTGTAGCGGCGGTCTGTGACCGCCGCTGATTAAGTTTAGCCCGGACATTTGATGCTCCGCACGAAATACCGACAATCCGGAGCGCCGGCATGTTGCCGGCTTACAGCCTCCGAACGTCCCAAGCCGGCAACATGCCGGCGCTCCGGACCCGAGAGTGTGAAAGGTCCGGGTTAGTGCCTTGTCAGAATCAAGCGGTGGTCAACGCGCTTGGTTTGATGGTATTCCAGCGGGGGCAGTTCGGTCAGGGTGGGGGATGTCGTTTCTTGCAAAATGGCCCGCGCCATTTCCTGCAACTTCTTCCACCGCGCCCAATCCAGGTCGGGCGCATGGACGATGCGCCGCAACAAGCTGCGCCATTCGATGATGATCCGGTCAATGTCGCCCGCCCCCAAAAGGTCCGTCACCCAGAGGTGCTTGCTCAACGGGTCGCGGTGAACGCCGGCCACAACCGGCCCGGCGCCGGCGCCGTACTTGGGCGGGACCCCGTTTTCCAAATAACCGGGAATGGTTTGAGCGCCGTAGGTTTTTTGGCAAATCTGCGCCAGGCGGCCCGCCCAACGGTTGTCTTCCCCGGAAAAACGGTGGCTGGCATCCAGGTTGGCGAGGTCGTACGCCAATTCCTCCATCGGATAGGTTTCATCCTCCAGCGCCGCGGCAATGGCCAGCCCGTCCCCTTGGGAAAAAAAGCCGGCCACGCGTCCCCGCCGCGTGGGCGCGCCGGAGTCCTCAATGAGGCCCAGGCGGCGCCAGAGCAAGGCCACGCCGGTGGCGGTGGGAAGCTCGCGGCAAACGGGCACCAGGGAACATTGGGTGCAATCCGGCGGCAGGACTTCGCGCTCCGGCGGTTTCCATAGCGCCACATTGTGGCTGTCCACCGGCACGCGCAAGGCCAGGCCGGCGATGCTCAGGTGGGCGATGATGCGCACGGACTCGTCCACCAGGCGAACCAGCGGCGTTTTTTGCGCGGCCAGTTTTTGCTCCAGCAAGGGAACGATCTTCTCGGCCCATACCTCCAACGGCGCCTGGCGTCCATTCCACTGGAGGAGACGGCGGACCCATTTGTTGAGGAGGACGCGGTTGTTGCCGAGGCGGTCGGCCACGGTGATGGCGCGTCCGTATGTCTTGCCCTGGGCGTCTTCGTTGAGGAGACACAATATGCCGGGGCCGACTTTTTCGAGCGCGGCGCTTTCGCCCAGGATGCTGTGAAGCCGGGGGTGGTCCGGGCCGGGACCGTCGGCGGACATGACCAGGATTTTGTGAAGGGGGATGTCCTGCGGCGTCGGATAATCTTGCCATTCGCCGCGGCTGTTCTGCATCTGACGGACCAAGCGGCGGACGTGGCGGGCGCGTTCAGCATCCATGCGGAGGCCGCACGGGGTCCGCGGATGTTTCATGGATTCCTCGATGCCCAAGGCGACAGGCTTGGTGGTGAAAAGACGTTCCTGCACACGCACGGCTTGCTGGAGAGGATCGGCGCCTTGATCGGCGGCAGCGGCCATCAAACCCAGCAGAGCGTTCCAATCCACCAACCCGCCGCGGGCCAGATGGCCGGCATGGGCGTCCAAAAGGCGAAGACGATTGGCCGTGATGAGGATGAAACCCGTCTCGTCCAAACCCCGGCGTCCGGCCCGGCCGAACATTTGCAGAATTTCATCGGGGCGCAGGAGTTGTTCCTGTTGGTCGCGTTTGTAGGATTCGGCGGCCAGGGCGACGCTGCGCAGGGAAAAATTGATTCCCGCCGCCAATCCCATTGTGGCCACGACAACGCGCAACTGGCCGGCCTTGGCCAGGGGTTCGACGACGCCCGCGCGCGCCGCGTAGCTTAAACCGCTGTGATGATAGGCCACGCGGCTTTTCAACATCTTGGCAAGCGGCCCGCCCGCCAGCGCTTTTTGTTCGGCGCTCAGGCTCAGAGGATTGGGCACGGGCAGAGTGCGGGCCAATTCG
>Ga0182027_10006461_pt1 | contig 17525 bp, 14 predicted proteins | sample 712E1DmetaG_FD_121300 | JGI IMG/M metagenome (GOLD analysis project Ga0182027, IMG submission 121300) | Permafrost microbial communities from Stordalen Mire, Sweden - 712E1D metaG (Illumina Assembly) | ecosystem: Environmental > Terrestrial > Soil > Wetlands > Permafrost | place: Sweden... | reverse complement strand
TACAACTACAACTTCTACTGATCTTCCTCCTACTCCTAGTGCTCCAGGTACAACTACAACTTCTACTGATCTTCCTCCTACTCCTAGTGCTCCAGGTACAACTGATGCTTCTAGTCCTAGCGGTCCCCCTCCTCCACCTAGTAATCCTTAAAATATATACCTAAAATATATGATATTTTTTAGAGATTTATACTTAAGTTATTATTATACAACAACTTTTTAAACACTATTTTCTTTCCAAATTCATGTCTGATGAGTACTCTTTATGGACTGAGAAATATAGGCCAGAAACATTTGAAGAAGTTAAAGGTCAGAAAGATATTGTTAAGAGAATAAAAGCATTTGTAGCAAATAAAAATCTTCCACATTTATTGTTTGTTGGTCCAGCAGGAGTTGGAAAAACAACACTTTCTTTAGTTACAGTAAAGCAATTATATGGTGATTCATGGAGAGATAATTTCTTAGAATTAAATGCATCTGATGAAAGAGGAATAGATGTAGTTAGAGTAAAAGTCAAGGAATTTGCAAGGACAAAAGCAATAGGAAATGTTCCATTCAAAATAATATACCTAGATGAATGCGATGCTCTAACAAGAGAAGCACAACAAGCACTAAGAAGAACTATGGAGAATTATACTCAGACATGCAGATTCATATTAAGTTGTAATTATTCTTCAAAAATAATTGAGCCAATACAATCTAGATGCGCTGTATTTAGATTTAAGCCATTAGATAAATCAGAAGTATATGAAATTATAGATAATGTTTCTTTGCGAGAGAAATTAAAGTTAGATGAAAAAGCAAAAGAAGCATTAGTCATTGTTTCAGAGGGAGATTGTAGAAAGTTAGAAAACATCTTACAAGCATGTGCTGTGTTAAGCACAAAAATTACTGAAGAAATTGTATTTGAAGTTGCAGCATTTGCGCGCCCCAAAGAAGTTCTAGAATTATTAGAATTAACTGTTAAGCAGGATTTTCCTAAAGCGAGAGAAAAATTGCTTGATACTATGTTAAATTATGGATTATCAGGATTAGATATAATCAAACAAGTGCAGAAAGAGATTTGGGCTTTGAAAAATATAGATTCACATAAGAAACTGGAAATGATCAAGGATTGTGGTGAAGTAGAATTCAGGATGATTGAAGGTTCTGATGAATTTTTGCAGTTAGAATCAATGCTTGCTAAATTTGTGTTAATCAATTCTGAATAATACTTTATACTTTTAGATTAATCCTTTTCATTAAATTATTATAAGAACTAAAAAAAGAAATAAAAATAATTTAGATTTTAACTGTACTTGCCGTCTACAGAACCAGTCTGACTTAATGTTTGGCTAGTTTCATAGTTTACATATGGGAATGTAAAGTCTGCTGAAAACTTAGAACCAACTTGTGCACCCGGATTTGCTGGACAAGTAAATGTCAATAGGAAACTTCCTCCATTCTGGATTTGTGTCACACCTGCTGTAATTTGTTGTTGTCCGCCTGTCGAATTCGTATATGTGCTACCTGGATTATTCATATTTAATGCTCCATTACAATTTCCTGTTCCTGTTCCTGTTAGTGGTAATGTTATTGCTACACCTTTATTATTTTTAAATGCTATCTGTACTGTTGGTGCGGTTGCAGAGTAAGTTACTACTGCATTATCTACGTTTGGGAGTGGTGCTGTAAATGTTGTTCTATCTGGTAACAGTTTTTGCGGACTTAAAACACCAAAGTACGCGAGAGCACCAATAGCAGCTAATACTACTACAATTGCCCAACCATAAGTCATCAAGAACTCCATGGCAGCTTGACCTCTTTTATTCATACTAATTCACCTCTTATTTTTTATAAACAAATCTTATAGTATACCTTTATCTATACTAATATATAAATGTTTCGCTTTGGTGATTGTTCTGAGCTTGCATAACTGAAAAATTATGTGCTTAAATTGTCACAGTCGCTCACATTTTCTTTGTTTTTTTTAGGAAAAGTTTATCAATTGTAATTTTATTAACTTTTCTAGATTGTACATTTCAGATACTAACAATAAAGACGTAATAATTAGTTGTAAACATCGTTTTAAGCACTATCTTTATATAATACCTCTACACAAATACTAAAATCAAGGGTGTTGAAAAGATGGTGAGTAAATGTTCTAAACTTAGTTTGAAAGCGCAAGTTAGCATGGAATATCTAATAATCTTTGGCATAGCTTTCGCGATGACTCTTCCATTAATAATAATTTATGTTAAACAAACTGGAAATATACAAGCAGATGTGACACAAATGCAGATCTATAAAGCAGCAAGCAAAATAAGTGATTATGCTGAACAAGTATATTACATGGGAGAGCCATCTAAGAGAACGTTAAACATTAATTTTCCTGCTGGCGTAACAGGAGTAGAACTTAATGGTACATTGATTATATTTGATGTTACAACAACAGACTTATCATATCAGGTTGTTAAAGAGACGGTTGCAAACGTTACTGGTAGTATAAGGCCTTTTGAAGGTCAACACATATTGTCATTTGTGGCACAAACGAATGTAGTTAATATTACAGATAAATAATAATTAGCATAAGATTAGAAATTATGTGAAATACAATTCAGTAGATAATATGTTTTGATAAACTCATATAATGAAGCGCAACGGACAAATAGCGATAGAATTTTTGCTCTTATTAGCGATGGCTTTTTTTGTCGTTTTAACATTACTAATCTCTATATTATCTATATCTGATAGGAATACAAAGATGAAGGCATATCAAGAGATGGATGATTTAGGAAAGTCAGTACAACAAGAATTCTTATTAGCATCAGAATTGGAAGATGGATATACTAGAAAAATAAATTTGCCTCTTACGATGAGCGGTGTAAGTTATACTGCTATAATCGGAAGTTCAAATCATACAAATGTTACAAATAGCTATTTGCTGCTTACTTTTGATCAAGCAGAATTATTTTATGCATTGCCTCCAGTAGCAGGAAATATTACTTTAGGAGACAATATTTTGGTGAAAAATAATAATACATTGAGGATAAATTGATTCTAAGTCATAAAAGAACTAAACATGGACAAGTATGGACTATGGATTTTATCATAGGACTTATGCTTTTTGTGGTAATGGTACTTATATCTGTAAAAATTATTTTTGATATGTATCCTTCGCAGGACAGCATTATAGTATATAGAGATGCAGTGCATTTATCTGATAATTTATTATCTGCCGGATATCCTTCAAATTGGACTGGTGATTTAACATCTGTTGTTTTGCCAGGAATAGCAGAAAACAATAGAATAAATAATACAAAGCTTGCCCAATTCAAAAATATAGATTATTACAGAGCCAAAACTTTAATGCATGTTACAAGCGATTACATATTTTTTATACGTAATAGCACCAATATTGTGAACACGGGACAATGCATATATGGATATAATCTGGCTACTGATGCTAATTGTAATCCTATATTGACGACCAAACAATATGACAATTTAGCGCGCATAGATAGAGTTGTAATATATAATTCCACTGTGATGTTGATGACTGTATATACGTGGAATTGACATAATATGTATAATGCAAAATTTAAATTAAGATGAAAAACGCTATAACGAAAAAGGCAATATTTTATACAATGGATGCATTACTAGCATCGATGCTTCTAATAGGAGCTGTTATGCTAATCTATTATACCTATAGTCCTGATGATACATCAATAGAACAACAAACATTCATATCACAAGATGTTTTAACAGTATTATCAGAACTTAAGATGAGTGAGATAAACAACTCGTTCGTAACTAGCGAAATCCAATCAGGAGATATAGTTGACTTAAATAAATCTGTGCTTGATCAGATAGGAGAATATTGGGCACTAAACAAATTAGACAACGCAACAACCTTACTTCAATTGTTAATCAATGATTCCTTACCTAAAGATATGGGTGTAAAAACATCGATGGGAAACAACACCTTATTGCTTAGAAATGTTAGTGGAAAAACAAATTCAGTATCTTCCAATAGAATGATAGCAGGCATAGAACAAGGAAAACCAATAACAGGATCTTCAGGAACAGCATCTTTAGAAAAAATTCGTAGTAAAAAAACATCATCATATTCATATTTTGGAGGATTTGTAGGACAAGGAAACATTTCTATAAACATCAATTTGCCAACAGATTTTAATAGTTCTAGATTAATAGATGCATTAATCAAGGTAGATACTCCTGGAACATTTAAAATATATATAAATTCTATACAATGCGGAGCATTGTACACTGGAAGTAGTGCGCAAGTTTCTATTTGGGATCTTGCATCATGCAACAATTCATTATATTCTGGCACAAACGTATTTTCTATAGCGTATACATCAGCATTAAATAGTTCATATATATCAGGAGGATTTGTCAAAATAACATATACTACAGACAATTTAATTGAAAACACCACACAAGGACATTATAGATACTATTTTCCAGACATAAATGGATTCATAAACTTTTATGATACATTATCTGTACAAGGTAATATACAAAATTGGACGCTAAATACCACATTCTATAATGCATACCAAACTTTTTTCACGTTTGGTAATGAAACAATCTTTATTACTCAAGGAAATATTACCACAAATCAGAACGAGACAATATCAAGATATAATCAAATGCTTCCTCAAGAACCCATTCCTATAAGGTTTGCTGTAACAAATTTCTCTAATATTACTACTGTTTTATATGGTTTACCAGCAGATATATTTTTGGTTACTGACGTATCTGGAAGTATGGGTGATTGTATTCCTAGTATGTATAATTGTAGTTATCTTTACAGAACTGCTTTAAACCCTACATATTTCCCTGTGGCTTGTGTAGTGGATAACACAAATAAGTGTGATGGAGATCCTGATAATCCTTGCAATGTCACATCTTTTTTTAAAGGAAAGACTTATCTGAATCCGTGCGTCACGAAGATAAATATAGCAAAAAGTGCTGACACCGGTTTTGTAAATAGCATATTTAATAATTCTTTATTACATCGAATAGGACTTCTGGATTTTTCATATCACGCTAATACATTAACAAATCTTACTAATAATGTTCCACAATTAGTCAGTGTTATAAATCTTTATGCGGCTGACGGAGGTACATGTTCGTGTTGTGCTCTAAATAGAGCAAGGAACGCTATAAATAGTTCAACTAATAATAGGTATATAATATTTTTAAGTGATGGAGATCCTACTTATTATTGTAAAAATTTGTCTGATTACTCAGGTTCTTATGTGTGGGGTTCCGACGGGACTGGAGGAACTTCAGAATTTGCAGACAGGAATTGGACTATTGCTGCAGGTAAGGAAGCTTGTAAAAATAATATTACAGTATATACAATAGGTTTTGGAACAGGAATGACTGCTGCTGGAATCGATACGATGAAGAACACTTCATGTAATATTTCGTTATATTTTAATGTCACGGATACATCAAAACTACAATCTGTATTTGATAATATTACGCAGCAAATATTAATCGCTGCTAATTTCTCTTCTCAAACTGTCACCGTTGTAGGAAATTATACTCCATCAAGATTGTTCGGTTCGTCATATATAGATATAGACTATGTCCCTTTAGTGGATACTCTGGAGCAGAACAAAGTATCTTTAGTCACAGAAACACAGCAGTTTAATGGGTGTAACGCCTCAGTGTACATTCCTCCAAACATTGAAATTCAAGATGCATACGTTACTTCATATTCTGGAAGTCATTGGACAAAACAATTGCTTGTGAATGGTATTACAGTATTTAATTTAACAAAGTGGGGTTCACAATATTTATTGTTAGGAGATCCTTTTGAAATACAAATACCATCTGTAATTCTTCAGCCAGGAATAAACAACACTTTTATTATGAGTGTAGGCGATTCTCCAACAAATAATTCAAACTGTTCAAACAATAATACGTTAATATATACTGCATTAATAAGTGCTTCAACAGAACGTACTGACGCGCTGCCGAATCAAGTGGGCTGTAATTGGACAATAGAATCTACAACAGGCTCAATGCTTAATATACTTATACCCAGTTCCGCTCCAGTAAACAAGACTTGCTATTACACGAGCATGTATAAGACTAATGCTTCTTTTTATCCTAATGCCTATCGATATGAGCTACAGATGAATGATGTTTATGATGTGACTGTATATAACTTATTAAAACAATTAGATTACGCAAATAGTGGCAAAATCTTCTTCGATTTAACACAAAACGATTTACAAATAATATTATCGACTACAGGAAGTGTTGCCTATATGTGGGGACCATCCTTGATGAATATAGAGGTATGGCAATGAATATTATTTTGCTTGATAAAAAAAATCACGAAAATAGTTATAAAAAAAATAAAAAATATATCTGGAATACTAAAAGAGTTTTTAGAAAGAAGGGATTTACATATTTATTAGTTACAAGTTTTCTAGTTGTTGTATTATTAATGATTTTCTTCGCGACAAGTAATTATAAGTATCAAGATCAAGAATCTTTACAACAAGTAAGAATAAGAGCGATGAATGATTTTATGAAAAATTTGGATAATGATATTCATAGAGCGACATATATTTCTGCATTCAGAGCACTTTTAACATTAGAACAGCGTATGATTAATACAGGAAGTTTCAGCAATGTAAGCGATTCATTTAAAGAAGCTTTCTTTTATGGCACAATAAACGGGACTACAGAAGGAACAACGATGATTAATTCTACATTTAAAGAATATCTTTCACGTGTACAAGAGATAGCTGCTTCTACAGGAATAACCTTGGACATAAATGTTACAGATATAGAATTAACGCAACATGATCCTTGGTCTTTAGATGTAACCATGATGATGAATATAACAGCAATAGACAACAAGAATACTGCCTCGTGGCATATTTACAAAGCATATACTACTAATCTTCCTATAGACACTTTGAAAGATCCATTATATATCAGAAATACTGGAGTATTTCCTCCTGAAGGAATACGTCGTCTTAATACTACAATTCTAGTCAATGGATCAGATGTTACTAACTTACGACAGCACATTGAAGGCGTGTATTATATTGCATCACCTTATGCTCCTAGTTATATAATGCGATTTGAAGGTAATAGTGGTTCTGATCCTAATGGTATTGAAAGTATAGTTAATTATCAGGATTTAGAAAATATACACGATGTTAATCCAGGAATAATTTTGGATCCAAATAAGGTAAAAATTGATTATATATATTTTGGTGCTATAGTAAATTCTACTGATAAAGTGTGTAATGTTTCTGGAATTCCGATAAATGATTATTTTGTAATACCTCTAAATAGAATAAATATGTATCAGATTGGTAATATATCTTTTTTAAATTCAACAAACTGTCCATAAATGATATTAAAATCCTATAAAAATAATATGAAAGATAAAAAAATAGAAAAACTATAATAAAACATCATTAAAATAGTAAAAGCTGAATATATTTTGTATATATTTGATAGTCGTAACAAAATTATATAAGTAGTCTTGAGTTTAGAGTATAAAGATGGTGGGAACGAGTATAAAGACAGGGGTAGATAAGCTAGTTGAACTAGTTTCTGAAAAAAAGAAAGTAACTGTAGATGATGCTGCAAAGAAATTAGGTGTAGGAAAGAATGTAGTTCAAGAGTGGGCAGAATTCTTAGAGGAAGAAGGCCTAGTCACTTTAGAATATAGTTTCTCAAAAGTTTGGATTACTGAGAAGAAAATTACAAAAGAAGATGTCTTAAGCGGTGCCAAGGAAGTTTCTTCTGAGAAAGAGGCTCTTGCCAGGAAAATAGATGTGGCAATAACTTCTCTTCAAGATGAAACATCAGGATTTGAGGATATACGAAAAGAATTTTCTAATATTCAGAGTCATATAAAAGATGAGATAAATGTAGTAAAAAGTCAACTCACACAGTTAGAGCGTTATGATTCTCTTAGACAAAATTTAGATAAAGATGTAGCAAAACAAAGAGATACTTATGATTCTTTTGTTAAGGATGCGCAGGAGAAACTTAAATTAGAATCGCAAAAATATGAGGAATTAAAGGTAGTTATAGAAAAAGAAAGAAAAAATATTGAGCAGTACGGTCAAAAGTTGGATGAATTGAAAAAGTTAAGAAATGATTATGATAGAACTCTTAATTCGCTTAAAGATTCTTTGAAGAATATAGATGGTGTTATGAGTGATTATAAAGGCAGATTTGATGATTCAAATAAAATGATTGAAACTTACAAGAAAGCTCTTGATAGATTAAATGCCGAAATATCTGAAAAGAAAGATAGTTTATTGACTAAAAAACTAGTTGAATTAAAAGCTAATGAAGATCGCTTATTCAAAACCCAGTTACAGATAGAGGAAGAGATCAATTCAAAGGTCGGAGTAATAAAATCATATGCGGGTGTAGGTGAAAAAGTTCATCAAAGTTTCGATGGTTTTTTCTCTAAAAATATTAATACTGAAAAATTAATATCAGAAATAGAGAATGACAAGACTGATCTAACAAAAGAGTTGGAAGTATTAAAGAAAAAAGTCTTGACATTTACGCTAATGACTAACAATTCGACGATAAAGTCGCAGTTAAAAGAATTAGCGTACTCACTTGAATCATTCGAACATAAAAAATTATCCATAAAATATAAGATTGAAAAATTGCTAGGCATAATTAAAGGAACACAATCAAATGAGATACGTAAATGAATATAGGTGACACGTGAAAAAGAATTCAAAACAAAAAAAACCTAAATCTAATGTTAAAACAACTAGATTAGAAACTAAACAAAATGCTTCAATTAAGCCAGAATTGAGCTATGCTAATAAAGAAGATGTAATCATGGATAATTATACTTTCACTTCTGAGCGTATACCAATAAGCGTTACCATTGTCAAAAAAGGTGGAGAGTTCGTACCAATATATACTCTTCAGATATCTGTAATTAGCAAGACAACTGAGATGATTCTAGAAAAAGTCAGGCTTGAATTAATTCGTAGAGTCAGTCTTGGTATAGAAGATATTGGCGATGTTAAAAAAACTGATTTAGTAGAGGATAAATTTAATGAATTAATAGATATTCTAATAGATAAATATTTTCCAGATAGCAATCAAGAAACAGTTAATTTCCTAAGATCATATCTAAAGATTAACAGTTTAGGACTTGGAAACTTAGAACTGTTAATGAATGATGAAAATCTCGAAGAGCTTGTAGTAAACCAGGCATCAGAGCCTGCTTGGGTATATCATAAAAAATATGGTTGGTTAAAGACTAATGTTTATCTGAAGAGCGAAGATCAAACAAAACATTACGCCAGTATCATAGGTAGAAAAGTAGGAAGACAAATCAGTGTATTATCTCCATTATTAGACGCACATTTAGATTCTGGAGATAGAGTTAATGCCACACTAAGTCCTGTATCTACAAATGGAAATACGATTACTATAAGAAAATTCTCCAAGGACCCGTGGACTATAACAAAATTCTTGAAGACGAGAACTATTGACCCTGAAGCTGCTGCATTGATATGGACTGCTATACAATATGAATTGTCAGCACTGATTGCAGGAGGAACTGCATCAGGTAAAACATCTGCATTAAATGTATTCGCAAATTTCTTTCCACCAAATCAAAGAATACTAAGTATTGAAGACACTAGAGAAATTGTTTTGCCGAAATTCTTACATTGGGTTCCTTTGAATACCACTCTTCCAAATGCAGAAGGTAAAGGAGAGATAAATATGGGTGATTTGCTCGTCAATAGTCTAAGAATGAGGCCAGACAGGATACTTGTAGGAGAGGTAAGAAGAAAAAGAGAAACTGAAACCTTATTCGAAGCTATACATACTGGACACTCCGTATATGCTACATTTCACGCCAATAGTGCTAAAGAAACAGTGGAAAGATTAACAAATCCTCCTCTGGATGTTCCAAAAATCATGCTTCCAGCAATATCATTAATTATAGTTCAATTTAGAAATAGGCGCAGTGGTATGAGAAGAACATTTCAAATTGCAGAAATACTTCCTAATGGTGAGGCTAATGTTATAATGCAGTACAATATAAAGAAAGACGTACTTGTACAAATCAGCAAATCCAAAGCTCTTTTCGATAATATCTCACTGTTTACTGGAATGACTGATTCAGAAATCAATAAAGAGTTGGCTGATAAAGTCAAAGTTTTAAATTATCTTGTTAAGAAAAATATTGATGATGTAGATGGTGTTGGAAGGATAGTAGCAGAATATTATACAGATAAAGATAACTTAATGAAATATATAGTTAATAATAAAGATTTCCCGCTAGCTTCGCAATTGCAGTTAGAAATACCTGTAATCACAGAAAAATCTCTAGACAAATTGAATATCGAATCTTCCAAAGAATCTACCGAAAAAATTGAAACGAAAGAAAGCAAAACATCAAAGGATACTGCAGCTGTAATTATAGATGAGAAAGCAACTAATAACCTAAAACCAGATGCTGTTCAAGATAATAATAATAATAATAATATAAAAGATAAACAATCACCTGAGCAACCAGCATCACATAAGGTACAATCTCATAAACTTTCGTTACTTCCTATTTTTAATAATAAAAAGAAATAATATTATAAAAGACAAATATATATTTAAACGATAAAATACCGTTAATATTGATTAAATAATTTGAATATTTAATATTTATATCAGAACATATATAGATAATACGTTGATAATAATATAATAATAAATGGTACTTGTTTGTCTAAAATTGTGATAAAATGTTATACTCATACATCGCTAAACACATTCATGGGCTAAGGCTAAAACTTAGGCAAGCAGGGATATTTCAGGAGCCTGAAGAGTATGTAAAAGCAACTCTTGGTACAAGTATAATGTTATCTATTGGCTTATTTTTTATGTTCTTCTTTTTTACGCTATCCTTATGGGCAATTTTAGTGATTCCATTAAGTATTCCTTTATTGTTTATGTATTTTGTAAAATTTGTAGATGTAAAAATAGAAAAAATTAAGAAAAAAATTGACGAAGAAATAATATTTGCAGGAAGATTTTTGATAATAGGATTAGAATCGGGTGTACCTATGCACAAAATATTCGAAGATATGGAAAAAAATTATGAATATGTAGGTTACTATTTTGGCGATATATTAAATAAAGTATATTTAGGAACAAGCATGGAAGAAGCCGTCAATGATACCTTGAATGCTTCGCCTTCTCCAAACCTTCGTAGACTGCTTTGGCAAGTGATGAATTCTCTTAAGACAGGAACAGAAGTTGGAGGAGCTCTAAATTCAGTATTAGATCAGATTGTTAGAGAACAGGCAATTGCAGTAGAAGAATATGGTAAAAAATTAAGTCCTCTAGCGATGTTTTATATGACTATATCTATTATAATTCCATCACTTGGAATAACAATGCTTGTAATACTTGCGACATTTATAGGATTGAAAGTTACGATGCCAGTATTGTTAGTGTTAGCTATATTGATTGCATTTGTGCAATTTATGTTCCTATCACTAGTCAGGTCATCGAGACCTTCAATAAGTACATAAAAATGAATTTGACATGATTAAAATATTGATTAAATTGAAATAAAATGGAAAACTTACGTCCCAAAAAAGCAAAGAACGAACTAAAAACTTTTAAAGAAGAAATGATATCAGCTCACGACGATAGATTTAGCTTTAAAGATTCTAAAAGTTTTCAAGGCTTTAAAGAAAAAGTGAATAATGTATTAAAAACACATTTTGATCAAAAAGCATTTGAAAAAGAACAGCGCGAGCTTGAAAAAAACAAAGGAAAGAGTAGATTTGATAGAAGTCATACAAAAAAGAAGAAGATAATAGGATTATTCGCAGAACTCGCACTAAAATTAGGATTTGATTCTACAGCAAGAGATATTAACAAAAAAATATTATCCTTCGTCACAACAATAAATATAATATTATCTTTGATAATTTTGGGATTTGTTCTCGTGAATAATAAATCCTTAGACATACTGGTAGTTTTCTTAATATTGATATGGACGCTTTTATTTATAGCATTATATCTCTTAACTGCGTTAGTAGTTTTCTTATATTTAGATATAAAGATGTATAATCATGTTAAAGAGATAGAAGAATCACTTCCAGATTTTTTACAGTTAGCCTCAGCAAATATAAGTGCCGGAATGACTGTGGACAGAGCTTTATGGTATGCTGTCAGATCAAAATTTGGGATACTAGCAATAGAGATGGAGAATGTTGCCAAAGCAACAATTGCTGGTGAAGATTTAGAAATCGCTTTAGTGAAATTGGGTCAAAAATATGATTCTAGAATGTTAAAAGAAACAATGAATTTAATAGTTGAAGGAATACAAAGCGGTGGAGAGATGGCAGGACTTCTTAACAAATTATCCACTAATATCAAGGAAACACAATTAATGCGTAAAGAGATTGGTGCAAGTGTAACGACTTATGCTATATTCATAGGTGTCGCCACTGTTTTAGCCGCTCCAATATTATTTGCGTTAAGTACACAATTGCTTCTAATTATTCAGAAAATATTCGGCTCAATAAATCTGACACAGTCTGCAGGCGTATCAGGAATGTTTAGCTTTAATTTTTCTGGAGAGAGCATAGACATAAATGATTTTAAGAGGTTTGCGATATTAGTTTTAGTAATATCATCATTCTTTTCAGCATCTATAATAAGCGTAATTAGAAAAGGTAGTGTGAAAGACGGTTTAAAAACCATTCCTATATTTATAATCATATCGTTGCTTCTTTACCTAGGTGCTTCAAGAGCATTTGAATATTTGCTTGGCGGATTATTCTAAAACTGTCAATAAAATGTTTATTTTAATAATGCATGAACAGGGTTTAACTCCATAAGGCCTAGATTTTTGCTGTAAATCGCATCGAAATCTATATTCATATTAGATTTAGACTGTAATAATTTATTAATATTTCTTAAATTATATTTTAAAGATTTAGATAAAGAATTAGAAAAAATAAAAATAAATATAATCCTTTAGGATTATTGTGTTATATGTCTTATTGTCATGGGACTTGTTATGTGCTGTAGATATACATAGCTTAGTTCTAGACTGATAGGAACTTCTACAACATTATCGCTTCCAGCTACATTAACTGTACAATATAGTGTATATGTTGCTTTACCGCTTGTTGCATCTTTATACAATCTCACATATCCATTTGCATCAGTTCCCTGACATACTACAGGAATGTTATTGTTTCCAGAGACTTGTACAGGATTGAATGTAACTTTCACTTTGCCTGCATCAGTATTGCTTTCTACATCTCTGCAATCTAATTTATCATCCTTAAAGAAGTTATCTCCACTACCTTCATGACTTAAAGTCAATGTTAAGCCTATCTTTCCAGCACCAGCGTACGATTCCTTTATTGACGTTACTTGGATTGGTCCACCACTATTCTGAGGGTTCTTTTCACCTTCAACTTCACAAATTTCTTTACTATTCAATGCTTGCTCAACATTATTCTTTACACATATTTGCGCAGCAACTTCAGTTTTATATTTATAACATACATTTGCCCAGACAGTTTGTTGTATATCTCCTTGTATTACTGGCACATATTTTAGATCTGAAAACTCCACTGTAGCAATTCCTCCACTAAGTATATTTCCAGCATTCATCCTAGCACTTCTAATTTCTGAATCAAATGGTTTTTTGAAAGCATCAGGTGTGGAACCATATGTTCCTGCATCTAATCCCCATATCTCGATATATCCATCATTAGCAGCAACAGTACTTTCTCCAACATTTTCTAGTTTAACAACTATGCCGAATCCGCTTGATCCTCCATCAGTGGTTTTATCTGGTGGACTTCCGGGAAGAAATGATGCTCTCAAACCTTCTGTACCGCCAATAAATGTTTTTCCTGTAGTTGTTTGTGTTGTACAACCAGTCAAGAATAAAGTTATACCTAAAATCACTAATAACATTAATCCTTTTTTCATATTATCACCTTTATTTATATTATAATTTTTAAACATATTTTTAGTCTTATATTTGTGAAACATATACATCTCTGTATATTGTCTTCGAAAATCCATACCATAATTCTATTTCCATAGGAGCTTCATATGCGCTAGTTGACATTCCTGTAGGGAAATTTACTGAGCAAGTTATCTGTCCGTTGCCAGACTCATCAAGTCTTATAATTTGGTTTGGCATGCATGTCATTGTGATATCATAATCGGATAAATATACATAGCCAACATAAATTACATTCTTATCGTTAGTCTTTACTGTTTCTCCAGATGTAGGATCACATTTGTATAGACTAAAATAATCGTATAATTCATCATATGTATCTTTTTTAGTAAGATGTACGTTTATTACAAATGTTGTTCTGCCTCTTCCAGGTCTTTGTTCGATTGTAGTTATAGCTACTGGAGCTCCTTGTCCGCCACCAAGACTTACAGTTGTTGGTATGCACGCTTTTTTGACATTTGAATAAGGCTCAGGATCTATACATACCATTGATGATGCATGTGTAGCATAATCAAAACATGATGTTACCATAATTCTTTGTCTGAATTGTTCCAATGAAGGAGGTAATGATAGCATTGTTGCAGGGAATTCTATTACATCCATTCCACCACCAGGATTGTTAGAATTCCTGCCTTCTAATTGGAAGTGTTTTAACCATCCGCCCCATCCAAATCCGCTCATTAATCCGATAGTTATAGTATTAAGAGCAGATCCTACTCCGCCTTGGACTACTCCTGCACTTATTGCAGGATATGCACCAATACTTGCTCCCGCTGTTTGAAGATGCATTGCGTTAAACAGTTGTGATCTATCGCCGAATGTTTGTCCATTAATTCCTATTGATGAGAATGTTATCGCTTGTTGACCGCCGACACTTATTAGACCGAGATTGACTGAACTACTTCCGATTGGTATGTTCAGGCCTGTAAATGCAAAATTACCACTATTATCATAATATCCTCCAAATGTGTTAGCGCCTCTTACTGGTCCACTGTAAAGAGAAGTAGGATAAGTGCTTGTGTAACCTGCTACTGCAACCATATTTGGATCAAAGCCGTGAATAAATAATGCACCATAACTGTTTGAAGAGCCTCTGTTATATACTTGTACATCTATTGGGATAGTATTTACTTTAATATCTGTTGCTTGACTATCATATAAAAATGTTGTAGGAGGACTATTATCTAAAAAGCTCATTTCAATACTATCATATCCTGTAAAATATTTTTGTGGAGTGCCTGTCGTACTACAACCACTAATTAGAATAAGTAATGTTAGTACACTTAATGTTAAGAATATTTTATTTTTTGACTCACGCATCATTTTATTTAACCTCAGTATGTATAATATATAAAGATTATGTTTTTTGAACTCGCTTAATTAGATTTTTTTGTCGATTATTTTTAATATCTGTTTATTTTTTATGTTAATTTTTATATCATATTTTGATAATTGTATATTATTATAATTACTTCTGATATTAGTTTATTATTTAACTGGCACAACAAAATATTCCTGAACCCGCGCCACAATATGTGTCTGAAGGTACAAAATCTCTACCAGTTAGCGGGTTGTCTGCTGTTGGCTTACAGTTACACCCAAAATTTGGTAGGATCTTCTTTGTTTGACTATTATCAGTATATTTACATTTAGATTCACTTTGTCCATAATGTGCACAATAATCACATAAGTTCATGCATGTTCCATCAGGACTAATTTCAGTTAATGAAGGATTATTTGCTGGAGGGCAATTAGCATCGATTTTCTTTTGATTAGCACAGTATCTAACGTTTTGATCTCCAGGTTGACCACCATTAGCAGTATCCGCACCACAATATCCTAATATGCATGCACCTTTTTGCAGGAGGTCACTACAATTTTCTTGTTGCATAGGTATGCATTCGAATTTTGCAAAATTAAAATTCTGAGCACATATTTGTGTATCATTAGGATTTATTTCGCTGCAATACTTGCATTTGTCAATACATTGTCCTTGATATTCTACTTCCCACTGGTCGCAATTAAGTCCGCTGCAACAATATAAGTCTCCAGCACAATATCCTCTTATACAGCTACCTTTACTTTCTTTATCATTACATTCTGTGAGTGTACATTTACATGAGAAATTAGCTCTGAACTCAAATCCGGCATAAGGCTTTCCTTCTTGACACATCGGTTCTAGCGAATGTTCTGGCATGGCGCAGTAATCACATGCATTTATACATGAATTATTATATTTTACTTGGTATGATAGACATAAGCCTTGTGTAGAATCTGGTTCTATCATGTCATTATGCTTAATTTCTATATCTTGCTTTTCTAGATCAATATATGTATATTCTACTTTGACTGTTAATGGTGTAATATAATTTTTTGTCGTTCTAGAATATTTGTTTTGATTTGTATTAGAAAGGTAACATGTGATGAAAGAGTCACTGTCAACTAATTTTAATGTTCCACTTTTGTCTGCGCCACAATCTAACTTTTCTCCTGATAATGTGGCATAAACTCTTACTCTTCCTGAAACATTATTATATGTATCACTGAATGCATTTGTTTCAGCTGAGTCACATGTGTTCTGACTAGTAACATATCCACCACCAAGATTTTCGATATATATCTTGTATTGAGGTCTGATATAATTTTGTTGAAGCATTATTTCAGGCTCAATTTTTGTAATTACTATCGGTGCGCCTTGTCCTGCTGCACCGTTATATGTCTCGCTTGTGCATGCTGCTGCAACATCTGCATTATTTGCTGTTTTAGTATCTATACAAGTCATCGTTGTAAATTCAGTTACATAAGGATAACATAGATTATAACTTATCGTAGTTTTTGAGCTTTCTCTTAACTGTGTTAAACTGTTGGATTCAAAATAGACTTCTACAGGATCTTCTCCTCCTGTAGGATAATATATGCTCTTTCCAGCTAGCGCAATACCTGAAATTTCAACATTAGTTTTATTATCTTTGCCAGAAAGTCTATAAGTATCAAAAAGCACTTTTAATTTAGCAGAATTATTTAGAGAAACATCATAGCTACCCATATTTTTTATAGTTAAAGCCGTACCAAATTCTTCATGTTCATATACGCTTGAAGGATTTAATTTAGAGAACTCTATCATAAGCCCGTTGGTCCCTGTTTTATATTGTTGATTAGACGTACTTTGTGTACAACTTGTAATTAGCATAGTTGCAGCTAATAATATTATAATTGTAAAATTTAATATGTATTTTTTTCGTATATTTTTCATAATAAACCTTTTTTCTTAATCGCGTAATTTTATTGCAATTTTAGTTATACTACTTTTTATTATTTTAAGTGGTATATTAATATTATACTATTATCTTTAGTTTTTCGCCACTATAATTGTTGTCGAACTCTCAACAGCATATTCATATCTAGCTGTTGCAGCAAAAGTTTTAACATTCTTTAAATCACCGCCAAGTAAATCTCTTATATTATTAAAATACATTCTACATTG
>Ga0182027_10006460_pt1 | contig 17530 bp, 15 predicted proteins | sample 712E1DmetaG_FD_121300 | JGI IMG/M metagenome (GOLD analysis project Ga0182027, IMG submission 121300) | Permafrost microbial communities from Stordalen Mire, Sweden - 712E1D metaG (Illumina Assembly) | ecosystem: Environmental > Terrestrial > Soil > Wetlands > Permafrost | place: Sweden... | reverse complement strand
TGGTCTACTGCGCCCTCCGTCCGCCCGTGGAGCGCATGATGGCAGATGCGGCTACCTCCATCTTCGGCCTGTTTTATGTGGGATTCACGTTGACCACCGTCCTGGCCTTGCGCGAAGAGGCCAATGGCCCGTCGCTGGTGGTTTTTTTGATGTGCGTAGTCTGGGCTGGAGACGCCGCCGCGCTCTACGTGGGGCGCGCCTGGGGACGGCACAAGATGGCGTCCGCGATCAGCCCCAACAAAACCTGGGAGGGCGCACTGGGCTCGGTGGCCGGCAGCCTGTTTGCAGCCGGAGTTCTGCTGGGCCTGGCCGCCCTGTTTGAGAAGTGGGACTCGACGATCCTCTACTACGACAATGAGATTTGGTACTGGCTGGTGCTGGCCGTAATAGTGAACGTGGCGGCGCAGATAGGCGATCTGGCCGAGTCCGCGCTCAAGCGTTCGGTTGGGGTCAAGGACTCGGGCTCCCTGCTGCCCGGCCACGGCGGGGTTCTGGATCGCATCGACGCTCTGCTGCTGGCCGCTCCGGTGCTGTGGTACGCTCAGGTGATTCAACAGCGGTTTTGAAAAACAGGGATCAGGGAACAGAAAGAAATAAATTGGGCGCATAATAATCAGTAGGAGTTGACCCAATGACGACTCGAATTGTTCGCGTGGGAAATACGCTCACCGTCGAAATTCCCGAGGAATTGGTTGCTCAGGCCTCTCTACCGGTTGGAGAGCCTGTAGAGTGGGTTTCGAACGGGCGCGGCAGCTTGGCACTTGTGAAGTCTTTCGCATCGGCTCCCGCAAATCCTCGCAAGCGCAAGACGCTCGACGAGATTCTGGAAGGCATTCCAGAGGGCGCTTGCATGCAGGAAATTGACTGGGGCCCTGCACGCGGAGCTGAGGTTTGGTAAGCTCATTCATCCCCGACTCCGGCGACTTGGTTTGGTTCGATTTCGACCCGCAGGCTGGTCATGAACAGGCTGGCCGCAGACCGGCTTTGGTGCTTTCTTCCAGACGATTCAACCAGAGAGCTACCTTGGCTTTAGTTTGCCCGATCACTAGCAAAATCAAGGGATACGCATCTGAAGTTCCACTGCCTCCGGGATTGCCGGTGCATGGTGTTGTCCTTTGTTCACATTTGCGAAGTTTGGATTGGCAAGCACGCAACCCGGCATTGATTGGCAAAGCTCCGGACGACGTTCTTCTCGAGGTTCGCGAAATTGTGGGCTCCATCGCTGGCATTACTCCATAAGTGAGATGCTTTTCCATCATTCTTGCGTGGACTGAGAGCTGAAGGGGCGTTTAATGCCAAGAGGAGATACGGAGATGGTGCAGCGTCCATTTCTGAGATGGTTGGATGCATCCAGTGGTGGATCAGTCGAGCGATAATTAAGGCAAGAGGTAAATAAATAACACCTTGAAACGACTCGCCATTCTCGGTTCCACCGGCTCCATCGGCCAAAGCACCCTCTCCATCGTTGAGCAGTTTCCTGATCGCTATGCGGTTGCAGCTCTCGCCGCCGGGCGCAATCTCGAAGAAGCTTTCGCGCAAGCCGTTCGCTGGCGGCCTCGTGTGGTCTCGATGGCCACTGAAGAGCTGGCCGCGGAGCTGACCCGGCGCCTGCAAAAAGCCGGCTTTACCGGCATCGAGGTGGTCTACGGCACCGCGGGCACGGTTGCCTGCTCCACCCTGCCCGAAGCGGATTTTGTAGTTTCGGCCATCGTGGGCGTGGCCGGCCTTGAAGCCACTCATGCCGCCATCCTGGCCGGCAAACCCGTGGGCCTGGCCAACAAGGAGTGCATGGTAGCCGCCGGCGAGATTCTTACCCGCGCCGCCCGCGAGCGCAACGTGCCCATCCTGCCCATCGACAGCGAACACAACGCCGTCCATCAGTGCCTGCAGGTGGGCGCGCACGCTGAAGTGAAGACCATCTGGCTGACGGCCTCCGGCGGTCCGTTTCGTCAGCTTCCGCTCGACCAATTTGACGCCATCACTCCCGCGCAGGCGCTCAAGCACCCCACCTGGGTAATGGGCCGGCGCATCACCATCGACTCCGCCACCATGCTCAACAAAGGGCTGGAGATCATCGAAGCATGCCGCCTCTTCGACGTGCCGCCCAGTAAGGTACGGGTCACGGTGCACCCGCAATCCACGGTCCACTCGCTGGTGGAGTATGTGGATGGATCGATCCTGGCGCAGATCTCCGTCACCGATATGCGGCTGCCCATTCTGTATGCACTGGCCTACCCGGAACGGCCGGTTTCGACGCTCACTTTTGACCTGGCTGCCTTGCGCCACCTGGAGTTCGAGCCGCCCGATTTCGAGCGCTTCCCTTGCCTGAGATTGGCCTATGAGGCTGCGGAAAAAGGCGGAGCGCACTGCATTGCCCTGAACGCTGCCGACGAGGTTGCCGTCGAGGCATTCCTCGAAGGTCGTACGTCCTTCAACGGTATCCCGCGTACAATTGAAAAGGTACTTGCATCCACGCCGGAGGCGCATCCCGCCACCATTGCGGAGGTGCTCGCCGCCGACCGGAAGGCGCGTCAAACGGCTCGTGAGCTGCTGGCGTAAGGCCGCTGGAGCGCTGAACGCATTGCCGAGGGAAATAACCGCACATCTATGCATGAATTTCTAGTTGCTTCTGCCGCCTTTATCGTCCTTATTGGCCTGATGGTCGTGGTCCATGAGTTCGGTCACTTTGCCGTCGCCAAGCTCTGCGGCGTCCGCGTCGAGTCGTTCTCCGTGGGCTTTGGGCCGCGCCTCTTCGGCTACAAGTACGGCGATACCGACTACAAGATCTGCCTGCTGCCCGTGGGCGGCTTTGTCAAGATGACCGGAGAGGCTCCGGAGCAAAACCTCGAGGCGCCCGGCTCGCAATCTCAGTTTCCACCGAACGACCCCGGGTCTTTTCTGAACCATCCCCGCTGGCAGCGGATGCTGATCGGCCTGGCCGGACCGTTTTGCAATTTTGTTTTGGCCTTCGTGCTGATGGTTTTCTACTTCGGCTGGATCAATGAGGTTCCCAAGTACGAAGTCACAACGACGACCATCGAGTGGGTCACTCCCGACTCGCCCGCGGGCAAGGCCGGGCTTGAGTCCGGCGATATCATCCGCCACTTTGACACCGTGGACAATCCCACATGGGAACAGGTGAACATGCGCGCGGCCGTGAATCAGGGCCAGATCGTGCCCGTTACGGTGGACCGCGGCGGCAAGACGGTCCAGCTCTCCTTTCACCTGCCGGCAGCAGTCAAGGGCCAGAATTTCGATGTGGGTGACACGGGCGCCATCCCGCAATTCGTCCCCGGCCCCATAGGGGTTGAGGAAGTTCAGCCGGGCATGCCTGCGGAGCAAGCCGGCCTGCGCGCCGGCGACGCCATCCAGTCCGTGGATGGTCATCCCTTCCATTACGTGCAGGCGCTGCTCGCCTACCTGCAGACCGGGCAGGGCAAGCCGGTTACGCTCACCATCTTGCGCAAAGGCGCCACGCTGCAGATGGTGGCCCATCCCACCAAGCTCGATACCGGCTGGAAACTGGGATTTGCGGCGCAGCCCATTCCATTCCACAGCGCCCCGCTCACGTTTGGTGACGCGGTTTACAAGTCAGAGGGGTTCTGCGCTGACAACTCTTCCCTCATCCTCGATGTGCTGGGCCGCATCTTCACCCGCAAGGTATCCGTCTCCCAACTCTCCGGTCCGGTGGGGATTGCCCGCATGGCCGGCCAGGCGGCAGAGATGACCGGCTGGCTGCCCAAGTTCGAGTTGGCCGCGGCCATCAGCCTCAACCTGGGCATTCTCAACCTGCTGCCCTTCCCCATCCTCGACGGCGGCGGGATTCTGCTGCTGTTGATCGAGAGCGTGATCCGCCGCGACATCGGCATCAACGTGAAAGAGCGCATCTACCAGGCAGCCTTTGTGGTGCTGGTGGTCCTTGCCGTCTTCGTCATCTTCAACGACGTGACCAAGCTGCCGATCTTCACCCACTTGAAACCGTGAAACGAGTGAAGTGGTGAAAAAGTGAAAGAGTGAAAGAGTGAATTGGTGAAGTCGTGAGTTAGTGAGTTAGAGAAATAGTGATCAGTGCGATCGATGACGGTGAGAACTTTTTCACTCCTTCACCAATTCACTTTTTCACTGCTGCACCGTCCACTGATAGAGAGCCTGCCGTATGCCCGTTACCACCGAAGTCCGCGTGCGCTATGCCGAAACCGACCAGATGGGCATTGTCTACTATGCCAACTACCTGGTCTGGTTTGAGATTGGCCGCGTGGAGGTGCTGAGGGCTCTCGGTTTGACCTATAGCCAGTTGGAAACCGATCACAAATGCATCCTGCCGGTGATCGAGGCCACTTGCCGCTATCGCGCCCCGGCTCGCTATGACGACGAAATTCTGATCGAAACCCGCCCTTCACTGTTGCGCGGCTCGGTGCTCAAGTTCGCCTATCAAATCTGGCGAAGGGCGTCCCAAAAGGGAGAAGAGCGGAAGCTCCTGGCCGAGGGCGAGACAGTGCACGTGGTCTGCGACGACCAGTTAAGCAAGAAGCCTCTGCCGGAGCACTATGCCGCGGCACTGCGGGCGATGATGGCGGACGAGTAAGCCGGCTACTTGTCCCGCGCCACCACAAAATCCGGCACCCACAGCAGTGCGCGCTTGAATTCTGAATCAGGCAGTGGGGCCAGGGCCTTGCGGCTCTGCTCGGCATAGCGATCGGCAATGCCCATCGCATACTCGACTGAGCCGTTGCGGACCAGAATCTGCTGAATCTGCTCGCGGGTCACGTGCTCAAAGCTGCGGTCGTCCAAAACCCTCTGAATGGTTTGGCGGTCAGCGGCTGTCCCGTGGTCGATGGAGTGGATCACCGAGAGCGTCGCCTTGCCTTCGCGCAGATCGCTGGCCACGGGCTTGCCCAGAACCTCTTCAGTGGCCGTCAGGTCGAGCACGTCGTCCACAATCTGAAAAGCCAAACCCACTGTCCGGCCATAGGTGGCCAGGCTTGCCTCCACGGCCACGGTGGCGCCGGCCAGCACCGCGCCAAGACTCATCGAAACGGCAAAGAGGCACGCGGTCTTGCGAAAGATCAGGTCGTAGTACTCGGCCTCGGAGACGGCTTTGCCCAGCTTTTGAATCTGCAACAGCTCGCCCTCGACCATCTGCTGGGTAAGACCGATGAGCAGGTCGAGCACGCGCAGGTTCTTCTCGTCGAGCGCCACTTTGAAGGCCTGCATGTAAAGCCAGTCGCCGGCCAGAACGCACTTTTCGTTGCCCCAGGTGGTGTTGGCCGAGGGGCGTCCGCGGCGTGTGTCGGCGCCGTCGATGATGTCGTCGTGAACCAGCGTGGCCGTGTGCACCATCTCCACTACCGCACCCAGCCGGATGGCGCCCTGCCCTGAGTAGCCCAGCATATGCGCGGAGAGCAGCAGGAGCGAGGGGCGAATGCGCTTGCCGCCGCCCTCGCGCAGATATTCGGCGATCTCCGTGATGGTGCTTACGCCGGAGGCGGCATCGCGGCCCAACTCCTGCTCAATCGCCACGAGGTCGTCGCGCAGCAGATCGAAGATCTCTCTCGCCGCCGATGTCGCCAATGTGCTCAAATCTCTCCTGTTCTCGTGCTTCCTTGATCCCGAGGGTGCCCTATCCTCGCCGCGTTTTTGTCTTTGCGGTACCCAGAGGGTTCCCAGGTGGGATGCAACAACCTCTCAGTTCGTGCGGTAGTTGGTAAACTGCAACTCCACGCCCAAATCCTTGCCGCGTAAGAGGGCAATAATGGTCTGCAACTCGTCGCGGTCCTTGCTGGATATTCTGACTGTATCGCCCTGAATGCTGGCCTGCGCCTTCTTTTTCGAGTCCTTGACCAGGCGAACGATCTCCTTGGCCTTCTCGATAGGGATGCCCTGCTGCAAGCTGATCTTCTGGCGCACGCTCTTGCCCAGCGCGGGCTCCAGCTTGCCGTAGGTCACATTCTTCAGCGAGACCCCGCGCTTAACCAGCTTCTGGCCGAGAATCTCCTTGACCGCCTCCAAATGGTACTCGCCGTCGGAGGCGAGCTGTATCTCCTTGTCGCCCTCGGCCAGCTTGACCTCGGAGTTCGAATCCTTCAGGTCGAAGCGTTGGCGAATCTCCTTCAGCGCCTGGTCGATGGCGTTGCGAACCTCTTGAATCTCCACCTTGCTCACAATGTCAAACGAATTCTCCTGGGCCATATTTCTCTTATCCTCAAATGTCGAACTGTCGCTCCCGCGCGAAGCGCCACAGGCTGCCGTACGCAGCGCCTCTATCAGTTTCCCACGTCAGCCCTTATGTCAAACAGCCGGAAGAAGTTTTTCGTGGTCGCCAGGGCGATTTCTTTCTCATCCACCCCCAAAACCCCGGCCAAAACCAAGGCCGTCTGCACCACCCAGGCGGGCTCGTTGCGCTTGCCCCGATTCGGCGCTGGCGCCAGCCAGGGGGCGTCGGTCTCCACCAGAAGTCCATCCAAGGGCAGCTTGGCAGCCACGTCGCGCAGCGGTTGCGCCTTGGGATAAGTAAGATTTCCGGCGAACGAGACTAGAAAGCCCAGGTCGAGCGAGCGCCGCGCCTGCTCCCATCCGCCGCCGAAGCAGTGCATCACGCCGCCCAGCCCAGTGGGCCGCCAATGGGTCTCCAGAATCTCGAAGAGATCATCCCAGGCGTCGGTGGCTCCGTCTTTTGGCCGGCAGTGAATTAGGATAGGCCGCTTGCGGGCGGCGGCGATCTCTAGTTGGCGGATCAGGCCTTCGCGCTGCACCGGATGGGGCGCGCCCTCGTGGTAGTAGTCCAGCCCGATCTCGCCGCAGGCGATCACTTCCGGCTCGGCCAGCAAGCTGTCCAACTTGGCCAGCACCCCGTCGTCGGCTTCGTGCGTGTTGTGCGGATAAACGCCGGCGCTGGCGTAGAGCTTTGGAACGCCGGGCTGCCCGTTGAACTGGCGGCAGATTTCGAGTGCGCCGCCCATCCCGGCCGCCTGCTCGCCAATGCCGATAGCCAGCACCGTGCCCACGCCCGCCTCCCAGGCGCGGCCAAGCATGGCGGCGCGGTCATCGGCGTAGCGTTCGCTGTCCAGGTGTGCGTGGGAATCGATCAGCATGGGAGCCTCAACTGGGGTTGCAGAGAAATCTTCGCGCGTCGAAGTTCAGTGAGCAATGGCCGGAGGATGCAGCACACGCAGCCCGACGTGCGCCTCAAAGGCGTCAAAGTCGCTGTCTTTGTGCAGCAATTGATGGCCATATTCGATGCAAAATGTGGCGATGATGCAATCGATCGTCTTGCGGATCGTAAAGCCCTTTTGGCGAAGCGTTCGATAATTCTGCGCGGAAAGGATGGCCAGTTCGGTGCTGCCTGTATCGAAGATCGCGAACTGCAGCAAGTCCCTGCGAAATCCCCGAAACTGGGAATCACTTCTGACCCCCTGCAAAACCTCGCATAGAACCAGGCTTGTCAGTCCGATTTCCTGCCGGCTAATCGCATCATCCAACCAGGCGGTTTGGCGATTGACAATGTCGTACAGATAGTCAACCCAGACCGAAGTATCAACAATCACCATGCGCTTTCATCTTCCTAACGGAGCGGCTGTTGTTTTTTCGGTCTTTTTGAAAAGCTTACTTAGGTCCCGCGCTTTGCCTTCCGGCTTAGCGTCCCAATCGAGGAAGCGGCCTTCGCGCATAGCAGCCAAATCGCCTTCCCACTTGATTTTGCCGCGCCACTTCTTGATGCCTTCCTGGGCTTTGAGCCGTACCAACAACTGAAGCCCCTGTTCAACCGCGGCCTTCTTGGTGGTAGCGTTGGCTGCCGCCATCGCCTTTGCCATCAATTTGTCGTCAATCTCGATATTCGTCCGCATGGGGAATCTCCCGATGTGTAAGTATGGCACGATTTATGTGTATAGAGCAACAGGCTGCATACGACCGGAGAAGTCGCTCAGGACCCTACTTCAGCCGCGCCCCCAGCGGAACTTCTTCCAGGAATCCGGCAAGTACCGGAGCACCGTCGGGCAGCGATGCCGCCAGCAGCATGCCGTTCGACTCCAGGCCGCGCATCTTGCGCGGCGCCAGATTGGCCACGATCACGATCTTGCGCCCGATGAGCTTTTCCGGCTCGTAGTACTGCGCGATACCGGCCAGGATCTGCCGCTTCTCATAACCCAGATCGACCTCCAGGCGCAGCAATTTGTCGGCCTTGGGAATACGCTCAGCCACCAGAATCTGCGCCACGCGCAGCTCCACCTTGACGAAGTCGTCGATGGTGATGTGCTGCGGCACCGGCACTGCGGCCACCTGTGGTGCGGCAGCCACCTGCTCCGCAGCCAAAGAGGCGGCGGGAGCTTGCGCGGCAACCGGGGCAGCGGGTGTGACAGCGGGTGCAACAGGAGTAGGGGCAGCCGCGGGAACTGCCGGAGCCTTGGTCTCGTGCGCCCTTACGGGCGCGGCCGGAGCTGCAGCTACAGTTTTGGCGGGCGCCGCGGTTTTGGCCGTGTTCTCTTCCGCGCTGGCGGCTTCAATCACGGTTTTGCTGTTTTGTTCTTCGATGTTTTGCATACGTTCGATCGCGTCCTTTTCCGCGCGGGGAAAGAGCGGCGCGGGTTCACCAAATTTTGTCCCGGCCCGCAACCCGCCCCAATGAAGTTCAGTTAGGAATGAATGTTTTGCCGCGTCCGCGATCTCGCCCTGCCCAAGCTGCCGCCAGACCTTGGCAGCCGACTCCGGCAGAATGGGATAAACCAGCGCGGTGATGATGCGAATAGCCTCGGCGGCCGTGGCCAGTACGCGGGCCTGCAGCGCAACGTGCTCCGCCTCGGGGCGATCCGTGGGCCGCTTCCAGGGCGCATTGGCGGTGAGGTAGCCGTCGGTCTCCGCCACCAGGAGCCAAAGGGCCTTGAGCGCATCAGAAAAATTCAGATCGTCAAAGGCCGGGCCAAACGCGGCAATGGCGCCCACGGCGCTCTCGCGCAGCGCGGCCTCGGCAGCGGTCTCCGCGCCCGCCTCCGGCACAACTCCGCCGAAGTATTTATGCACCATGTTGACTACGCGGCTCACCAGGTTTCCGTAGCCGTTCGCGAGGTCGCCGTTATAGCGCTGGACCAAAGCATCAAAAGAAAAGTTGCCGTCCTGGCCAAAGGGGATTTCGCGCAGTAAGAAGTACCGCAAAGCATCGGAACCTAAAACCGCGTGAACGGTCTCGGCGCGCACAATGTTGCCGCGCGACTTGGACATTTTGCCCTGGTCGAAGAGCAGCCAGCCGTTGGCCCTGACCGAGCGCGGCAGCGGAATTCCCGCCGCCATCAAAAACGCCGGCCAGTAGACGCAGTGGAAGCGGCTGATCTCCTTGCCGATCAGGTGCATATCCGCCGGCCAGAATTTGGCGAATCGCGCCTGATCCACCGCATCGTCTGACCCGTAGCCCAGCGCGGTAATGTAGTTGGCCAGTGCGTCCAGCCACACGTAGATCACGTGCTTTTCGTCGCCGGGAACGGGTATGCCCCACGAAAAACTCGTCCGGCTCACCGACAGATCCTTCAGCCCGCCGCGCACAAAAGAAATGACCTCGCGCCGCGTGGACTCCGGTCCCATAAAATCGGGATTGGCGTCGTAGAACTCCAGCAGCTTGCGCTCAAAGGCCGAGAGCTTGAAGAAATAATTCTCCTCGCTTACCGTCTCTGTAATGCGGCCGCAATCAGGGCACGACGTTCCGGGAGGGCCGTCCACATAAGCCTCGTCGGAGACGCAGTACTGGCCGGTATACGATCCCTTATAGATGAAGCCTTTGTCGCGCAGCGTTGCAAACAAGCGTTGCGTGCCGCGCTTGTGGCGTTCTTCCGTGGTGCGGATGAAGTCGTCGTAGCTCAAGCCGAGCCGGTCCCACAGCCCGCGAAATTCTCCTGAGACCGCGGTGGCAAACTCGGCAGGCGTGCGCCCGGCCAGCGCGGCAGAGCGCTCGATCTTTTGCCCGTGCTCGTCCGTACCGGTCAAAAACCAGGTCTCAATGCCCATCGCGCGCTTGCGCCGCGCAATGGCGTCGCAGACGATGGTCGAGTAGGCATGGCCCAGGTGCGGCCGTGCATTCACGTAGTAGATCGGCGTGGTTAAGTAATAACGGTTTGCTCTGGAAACTGGATTTGTCATAGGCGGGGCGTTGTGCTGGATTCAGCCCATGCGGCAAGCTGGATTCGTCAGCAATCTACTCACCATCTTACGGCATTTTCATTGCCCGGTGCCCTTGTGGTAGATTAAGCACCATCAAAAGAAACAGATGGCTACCCGCCCCAAGTTTGGGCCGCAGCCTATCCATCCTGTGAGGACCGATGAAGCTGTACGTCACTTTTCTGTTGTTCTTCGTTTTGGCGCCCATATGCTTTGCCGCAGGCAAAAACGCACAAAACCAGAACCCGGTCGTGTGGGGAGTTCTTACGCAAAATACCGGATGCGTGATTTTCAAGGAAGGCCACAAAACCAGCGGAATGTTCTGGGGAGTAGCAGTAACGACCAAGACAGTGGGGAAACTCACTGTGATTGAAACCCAGAACTACACTCTGGACCAGCAAGAGATTCTCGAAACTCAAGAGAACATAGATGACCTAACGCGGCGCGCAGAGAAAGATCACGTAAAATTCGTCAAGATTCCAGAGAAATATTCCACGGAATTACTCGAAAAGGCGCGCGCACTGTGCAAATAAGGCCGATAACGGCGGGGAATCAAGCTGCTACAGAAATGCATCCGAGTATTCGGCCAGCCTCTCCTCTTCAGAACCGGTTCAGAGTATAAGTCTGTTAAAATAACCCTTGAAAATCAAGGATTTCTGAGGCATACAGACGTGTATCTGGAATTGCAAAAGCGGCTTGAGAGCCATCTGCGTGATGTTCTGGCGGCAAAGTACGGCCTTCAGCTTGAAAACATTCCGATGGAGATGCCGCCGGAGCTGCAATTCGGCGAGCTGTCCACGCCGATTGCCTTTGAGCTGGCCCGCAAGCTGCGCAAGGCGCCCAAAATCATCGCGCAGGAGATCGTTGCCGCGCTAGGCCCGCTCCACGGTTTTACCTCCTTTGATGTGGCTGGGGCTGGTTATATCAATGCCCGCCTGGATCGCACCGCCGGTGTGCACAAAATTGCGGAAGCCCGGGCCGAAGGCGTACCCCCGGCCGCGCAGGTCCACTCTCTCGTCGAGCACACCAGCATTAATCCCAACAAAGCCGCGCACATTGGCCACCTGCGCAACGCCATTCTGGGCGATACGTTTGTGCGCCTGCTGCGTGCCGCCGGACAAAAGGTTGATGTGCAAAACTACATCGACAACACCGGCGTGCAAGTGGCCGATGTGGTGGTGGGCTTTCAGCATCTCGAACAAAGTGGATTCCCCGGCGTTTCGGCCCAGGAGCTGCACACGCTAACCGGCATCAAGAAGCTGATGGCCTACTTGGCAAAGGAGTACGAGGCAAACCCATCCAACAGAGAGAATCTGTTCGACTACTATTGCTGGTATCTCTACGCACGGGTCAATACTTGGTATTTGGGTCTTGAGGACCCCGCCGGTTTTCCGGATCCCCTTAACGCAAATCCGGAACTTATAGCTAAGCGTAAGCAGATTCGTCTCAATGTCCTTCACCAAATCGAAGCGGGAAATAACGAAGTCGCCGAGATCGCCGAACTCGTCTCGACCGCAGTCCTCCGCCGGCATCTTGAAACCATGCTGCGCCTCGATATTGAATACGACTTCCTGCCCCGTGAGAGCGAGATTCTGCACCTCAAATTCTGGGACGCGGCCTTCGATCAGCTCAAGAAGACCGGCGTCCTCTACTTTGAGACGGAAGGCAAGAACAAGGGCTGCTGGGTGATGCAGCGGCCCGGCGCGGAGATCGCCGCGGGCGATCTTGATGAAGACGCAAAAGTGATTGTGCGATCCAACGGAACTGTAACTTATGTCGGAAAAGATATCGCTTATCACTTATGGAAGTTTGGCTTGCTGGGCAAGGATTTTGGCTACAAACCGTTCTTCACTTATCCAAACCATGAATGTTGGATTTCATCCGTCCAAGGCCAGGAAAAACATCCGCACTTTGGCGGAGCGCAGGCTATCTACAACGTGATTGACGCGCGCCAGTCCGATCCGCAGGCTAATGTCATCCAGGCGCTGCGCGGCATGGGCCACACCGATCAGGCCGATCGCTACACGCACTTCAGTTACGAGATGGTTGCGCTTACTCCTCGCTGCGCGGTCGAGCTGGGTTATGACGTTTCAGAGGAAGACCTCGCCGGGCCCTACATTGAAGTCAGCGGGCGCAAAGGCTTCGGCGTCAAGGCAGACGACCTGATCGACAAATTGATTGCGGCCACGCAGGCCGAGGTGGATGCGCGCCAGACCGGCCGCGACGAAGCCGAACGCCAGAAGATTGCCGGGCAAATCGCCATCGGCGCGCTGCGCTACTTCATGCTCAAGTTCACGCGCAACTCGGTCATCGCCTTCGACTTCAAAGATGCTTTGAGCTTTGAGGGCGAGACCGGCCCCTATATCCAATACGCCGTGGTGCGCGCCCGCAACATCTTTCGCAAAGCTGAAACCACACCTGAAGCGGTGTTAGCGGAGTTCGCGAAGTTAGCAAAGCTCGACGCCTATCTTGCAGGCGAGGAAGCAGAAGATATCTGGGCCCTGTGGTTGCGCTGTGCGCGGCGTACGTCGATGCTGGAACAATGTATAGCAACATCAGAGCCTGCCCACCTGGCCAGGCACGCCTTCCAGTTAGCCCAGGAATTCAATAACTTCTACCACAAGCACCACATCCTCAGCGAAGAAGATCCGGCGCGAAAGACCTTCCTGCTGGCCACGGCGGCGGTAGCGCTGCGCGAGTTGATCCTGGTGCTTGGTTGGCTGGGCATCGAGAGTCCGGAGGCGATGTAACGCGCCTTTACTCCTCCTGTTCAACCGCCTCGGCAGGTTCATGCGTCACAGTGGTCGCGTGTCTCGATGAGATATAGTGCAAGACAATCAACAAAAATCTATGCTGCCCATTCAAGAAATCGCGAGCAAGCTGGCGCTTGCGCCGCCTCAATATGAATCCATCGGCGCCTATGGCGCCAAGCTCTCGCTCAGTCTGCTTGCCGATGCGGGCGGTCCCGTCCGCGGCAAACTCATACTGGTAACGGCCACCACACCGACCGTCAAAGGCGAAGGCAAGACCGTGGTCGCCATCGGGCTGGCCGAGGGCCTGGCGCGCATCGGCCGCAAATCCATCGTCACTTCGCGCGAGCCCTCGCTGGGGCCGGTCTTCGGCCTTAAGGGCGGCGGCGCGGGCGGCGGCCTTTCGCAGGTGGAACCGAGCCAGAAAATCAACTTGCACTTCCACGGCGACTTTCACGCCATCACCACCGCGCACAACCTGCTGGCCGCCATGGTGGATGCCCACATCTTTCACGGGAACGCACTGGATCTCGATCCAGCGCAGATCGCCTGGCCGCGCACCCTGGATATGAACGACCGCGCCCTGCGCCACATTGCAGCCAGCCATGGTGCGAAAGGCGATGGCGGTAATCGCGAAACCGGTTTCGTGATTACCGCCGCATCGGAGATCATGGCCATTCTCGGCCTCTCGTCAGGCCGCGCCGATCTCCGCCGCCGCCTGAATGCAATCGTGGTCGGTGTCAATCGCTCAGGCCGTCCCGTCACTGCCGCCGATCTGGGCGCTGCCGGAGCCATGATGGCCCTGCTCAACGACGCCATTCTGCCCAACCTGGTGCAGACCACCGAGGGCACACCGGCGCTGGTGCACACCGGTCCCTTCGCCAACATCGCCCACGGAACATGCAGCGTTCTCTCGCAGCAGATAGCCGTTCGCCTGGCCGACTACGTGGTCAATGAAGTCGGTTTCGCCTCTGACCTGGGCGCGGAAAAATATTTCGACATCGTGATGCGCGCCTCCGGCATCGCTCCCGCCGCCGCCGTGCTGGTGACCACCGTGCAAAGCCTGCGCGCGCAGGGCGAGGGCTCTCTGGAGGCCGGCTTCCCCAACCTCGATCACCACATTCGCAACCTGCAGCGCTTCGGTGTGCCCGTGGTGGTGGCCATCAACCGCTTTCCCGCCGATCTGCCCGCGGAGCTTGAGTCCATTGGCGCCCATAGCCGCCAGCAGGGCATCGCCTGCTCCATCGTGGAGGCTTTTGCCAAAGGCGGCCTGGGCGCGGTCAGTTTGGCTGAAAACGTCGTCAGCGCCATCAATGCCAATCCATCGCCCCGCATCCAGCCTGCGTATTCGCTCGATGACTCGCTCGAAGAAAAGATCCGCAAGATCGCCACGCAGGTTTACGGCGCCGGTGATGTGGCCCTCAGCGAGCGGGCGCGCAAGCGGCTTGCGCGCTATGCCGAATGGGGTTTTGGCCGCCTGCCCGTCTGCATCGCTAAAACGCAGTATTCGCTCTCAGACGATCCCAAACGCATGGGCGCGCCCACCGGATGGACGCTCAACATCACCAATGTTTCACTCTCTGCCGGTGCGGGATTTGTGGTGGCCGTCTCCGGCAACATGATGCTGATGCCGGGCTTGCCGAGCACGCCCCGCGCCATGGCCATCGACGTGGACGACGACGGGAATATCACCGGCGTCTGATAGCGCGGGTACTCATGTGCCCTACTGCTGAATATCCTTCAGCGGAAAGTGAACGTATTCAATCGTCTTGCGATTCCAGGTATAGGTCATCTCAAGATCCCCTTTGGCGCTTTGAATGATTGCCGGGTAAGAGTATTCGCCCGGCTTGGCCTCAAGGGTATAGAAGTTCTGAAAGTGCTTGCCATCGCGAGAGACGGCAAGATTAAGCGGCGACCTTCCTGAGGTTGTGTCGTTATAAATGAGCACCACTCGCCCATCACGCAGGGTCACCGCGTCGATACCGGAGTTGGGGTTTGGCACGTCGAGCGGATGCACGCTCGTCCAAGTCAATCCATTATCAAAGGAGTCGGAGAAGCAGACGCGCGCAACCTCCGCAGTGGACCTCGCATACAGGCGCAGATGGCCCTTGCCGAGACGGACGACGGATGGTTGGATGAGACCCTGCGTGTTGGCTGCATCCGGTGCACCTTTTCCATCAACATTGGCCGCGGGCAGGATGGGACCGATCTTCGTCCAGGTCTTGCCGTCGTCCGTGCTGCGCTCAATCCAGATGGACCAGGAATGATAGGCCTCAAAGGAAGTACCGCTGACGATGGTTCCATCTTCGAGGATCAACGGTTTGGCTCTTATCGGACCGAGCACCCCGGCAGGCAAGTGCTCAGCGGTTGACCAGGTAAGGCCTTCGTCCCGGCTGTACCTCCGCGCGGCTACCCAGTCCGATGGGGATGGACCAAATTTGTAGTAGAGCCAGAGGCGCCCATCGCGGGTGTGGAAGAGAACGGGATTCCAGCAGGCAACCTGAGGTTCGCGCGCCAGCTCGATGGGCGCCGACCAGCCTTTGGCGGTTCGTCTTGCCGCCCAGATCGCCACATCCGGCTTGCCTTCGGCGCTGCCGCCAAACCATGCCGATAAAAGATCGCCATTTTTCAGTTCAACGATGGTGGATGCGTGGCTGGAGGCAAAGGAGGTGGAACCAACCGGAAAAATCAATTTTGCGGAAGCCTGCGCATAGGCCAAGGAGGCAGAAACCGCAAGCAGAAGAGCGGCGGCGATTCGAAACAGGAACACTGATTCCTCCCGGAAAGCGATCACGGACAGATGAGGATGGGAATACTCTACGCCGGAGTGGTCCCTAGCCTAGTAACTCCGTACCCACTCCAGAATCGACCGTACCGCAACGCCGCTTGGCCCTTTGGCGATATAGGGACGTGAATCTTCCACCCACGCCACTCCGGCGATGTCCAGGTGAATCCACGGCGTCTCTTCCGCGAAGACCTTTAAAAACTCCGCGGCCGTAATCGCGCCGCCCCAGCGGCCGCCGGTGTTCTTGATGTCGCCGATCTCGCTCTTGATCAACTCGGCGTACTCCTCGCCCAGCGGCAGCCGCCAGAACTTCTCACCCGAAGCAGCCAGCGCCGCGTCAAATTTCGCATAGGTATCGTCGTCGTTCGAAAAGGCTCCGGCGTTGACCATGCCCAGAGCCACCACGCATGCGCCGGTAAGCGTGGCCGCGTCAATCAGGTGCGTGGCGCCGAGTTGGCGAGCGTAGGTAAGGCCGTCGGCCAGCACCAGGCGGCCCTCAGCGTCGGTGTTGATGATCTCGATGGTCTTGCCGGGCTTGTCCGCGGAAATCGGCATGGCCGTCTGCACGTCGCCCGGTTTTTGCGCCGTGCCCGAAGGCATATTTTCCGCCGCGCAGACGACGGCGATGACGCGCACCCTGGGTTTCAGCAGCGCAATGGCTCTCATGGCCCCGATCATGGCCGCCCCGCCGGCCATATCGTACTTCATCTTCTCCATATTGTCCGAGGGCTTGATGGAGATGCCGCCTGAGTCGAAGGTGATGCCCTTGCCTACCAGTCCGAGCACTGGGCCGTCTTTTACGCCTTCCGGCTCATAGCGCAGAACAATCAGCGCGGGCGGCTCCGCCGAACCTTGCGAAACGCTCCAGAAGGCTCCCATCTTCAGCTCGTGCAGTTTTTCGGTGGAGCGGACTTCCCAGCCGAGGCCCACTTCGGCGGCCATCTCCGCCGCGCGCCGGCCCAGGATGGTGGGGGTGAGCTTGTTGCCCGGCTCGTTGACCAGCGAACGGGTGAAGTTCTGGCTCTCGCCCACAATCACGCCCTCGGCAAATGCGGCTTTCAGGGCAGCCTTGTCCGCACCGGCGGGGGCGGCCAGGGTAAAGGACTCCACGCTCTGGTCCTTGCGGTCGCTGCGGTAGGTATCGGGGTCAAAGTCGCCCACAAACGCGCCCTCGACGGCGGCGCGAACCACTGCGTGGAGCGGACCTGCGGAGTAGTTTTCCGGCAAGGCAAAGACCAGTTCCCGGATGCCGCGCGGCTTGGTGAAGCGGACGGCGGTTCCTGCTGCGTTGCGAACCTTATCGGCCGTAACCTTGGCCTGTTTGCCCAGGCCGACGATCAGCAACCGCTTGGCCTTGAGACCGGCCGGAGCGTGCAGCAGCAGCGTTTCGTTGGCGCCGGCCTTATATTCACCGCTGGCCAGCACGGCCGCCACGGCGGTCTTCACCGCTTCATCGGCAGCCAGCAGCACGGGCTGGGGTTTGGCGTCGGGCTCTTTCGAGGTTTGTGCGTCAGCGGCCGCAACGGCCAGCAGCTCCGTCTCAATTCCGGCAAGATTCGCAAAAGACAGTTGGGTTTTCATCGTTTCCTCACGGTTATTTTAGGTGTTTCTCCCGTCAGCGCCCCATGCGGTGCTTGCTGGCGTTGACGGCGGCGCGGGCTTCGCGGTCGGCCTCCCGCCGCTTCTCGGTCTCGCGCTTGTCCCAGTCCTGCTTGCCCTTGGCAACGGCCAGTTCGCACTTGACCCGCCCGTTGCGGAAGTAAAGCCGGGTGGGGATGAGCGTGTGGCCCTTGATCTGCGTCTTGGAGAGTAGCTTGCGAACCTCGTCCCGGTGCAGCAGCAGCTTGCGGGTGCG